>Ga0224508_10000652_pt1 | contig 33412 bp, 27 predicted proteins | sample SF_Jan12_sed_USG_4_FD_170157 | JGI IMG/M metagenome (GOLD analysis project Ga0224508, IMG submission 170157) | Sediment microbial communities from San Francisco Bay, California, United States - SF_Jan12_sed_USGS_21 | ecosystem: Environmental > Aquatic > Marine > Sediment | place: USA...
GCTAGACCAGTTTAATCTGTCCCGGCGCTTGCCGTGGCCGCCGTATTCCCGAGGGAGCGGCTTACCCCGCAATCTTGTTTTGTGATAACGTCATGCAAAGCGCGGCGGCGCGGCTCGGCGCCGCCCTTTGACACGGCAACCGGCCCGGAATCGTTCCGGCCCACAACAGCAACAGGACAAAACCATGCAATCGCTGGAAGTCTTTGATCCGTCCGGCGCGACGGAGATCACCCAACTCCACGCGCCAAGGCTGGAGACACTGGAAGGCAAGACCGTCGCCTTGCTTTCCGACGATATGTGGCAAGCGCACAGGATCCTTCCGATGATCCGCGCTCATCTCGAAGAAACCTATTCCGGTATCACCGTGCTGTCCGAGACCGAGTTCCCGATGGGGAATACGGCGATGGACCGGGACGAGACCGCCGACATGCTGGCTGCGCGGGGTGTTGACGCGGTCGTTGTCGGCAACGCCTCTTGAGGCGCCTGCGCAACAGCATGCGGCCGTGCTGCCGCTAGATTAGAAAGCAGGGGCATCCCCACCGTTATCGTGACCCGCGAAGACTTCGTGGGCGTCGTCCGCAACGCGCTTGCGGGGCTGGGCTTCGACCAGGACGCGCCGATGGTCACATTTCCGATCGATCCGTTCCTTGTCGGCAGCGATCTTGCGCCGGTGCAGAATCGGGTCGCGGAATTCGCCGAGGGCCTTCTCGGCTGGAAGGCGCGCGCGGAGAAGACCGGTACGCGGCAACCGCCGAAACTGAGCGTCGAGGCCAACGGTTTCGAGGCGGCGCTCGACAAGATGAACCGGCAATTCCTGATGAACGCCTGGGGCGATGGTTTGCCCCTGAATGCGCCGACCGAGGATCGGGTCGACTGGATCCTCAAGGGAACGGACCGTCCGCGCGAGTCGCTTGTCGGCAAGATCCTGCCGCGCGGCGGCATCGCTACCGTCGAGACGCTGGCAGTCGCCCTGGGCCTGGCCGGCGGCCGGCCGGAATATCTGCCGGTTTTGATCGCGGCCATGGAAGGCATTCTCGATCCGGGTCTGGAGCACGATAAATTCCAGGCGACCTCCGGCAGCACCTTCCCGGTGGTCATCGTCAATGGTCCGATCGCGCAGAAAATACGGCTCAATTCGGGTTTCGGGTTGCTTGGACCCGATCCGCAACACCCCGCCGGGGCGAGCATCGGGCGGGCCATCCGTCTGCTGCTGCAGAATGTCGGGGGCGCGCTGCCCGGCGTCGGCACGATGGCGATGTATGGCGGCATGCGCTACACCAACGCCGTTTTCGCGGAAGACGAAGACGGACTCCCCGATGGTTGGGACACCGTCGCCACCGAGCAACATGGCTTTCCGCGCGGCGCAAACGCGGTGACCGTCTATGTGGCGACCGGCGCATCGAATGTGATGCGCCGCGGCGTGGGTAAAGAGGCGCCGGACGAGGAAGCGGAACAAAGCCTGCATCGGGTCGCCCGCTATCTGCGCAGCCCGAGCCCGCATTACACCCATGGCTGGGCGCATGGCTCGCCGGGGGCGCTGCTGATGTCCCGGGTTGTGGCGAAGCAGCTTGCGGGACTCGGCTGGTCGAAGGCGAAGATCAAGCAGTTCCTGTGGGAAAAGTCGACCACCCCCCATGCGGAAGTCTGTGAAACCGGCATGAAGCAGTGGATCGAGCAGGCGGCCGAACCGGCGACTGTCGCATCGGCAACGATGGATCCCTGGCCGATAACCCGCACGCCGGAACAGCTCATCCTGTGCGTGGCCGGCGGCCATCATCCGACCCACAATTTCTGGATGCAGGGTAATGCCCCGAAAGTCGCGGGAATGATGATCGATCTGCCCGCCAACTGGGACGGATTGATCTCGGAAGCGGATGAGGATCTGGGTTCCTGCGGCGATTTGTGTACCATTTGATCGCCACCGCAGGTCTTAACGATGAAACCGGCGAGCCTCGTGCTCGCCGGTTTTGTTTGGAGCGCGTGACGGCGGCACCGGCCGATGCCTAGACCATTTCTTGTTTAAATTGACCCAAGTGAAATGGTCTATCATTTTGATTTTACGCAAATACGTCGTCGCGAACCGTTTCGGTTCGCTCGGGATTTGCTCTAGTTGCCGCGGACCTCCAACAGATAGTGTTGAACCTGTTCCGCGAGGGTTTCCGATTGATGGGTCAGGGCCGAGGCCGCTTCCAGCACCTGGTGGGCGGCCGCGCCGGTCTCGGCCGCGGCGGCGGTGACGCTGTTGATGTTCTGGCTGACTTCCTGGGCGCCCAGTGATGCCTGATGCACGTTCACCGCAATTTCCTGCGTCGCGGCGCCCTGTTCGGTGACGGCGTTGGCAATCGTGGCGGTGATCTCGTGGATTTCGCCGATGGTCTCGCCGATGCTTTGAATCGCGACAACCGCATCGCCCGTGGCGTCCTGAATTCCACTGATTTGTTCGGCGATTTCCCCGGTTGCCTGGGCGGTCTGGTTGGCGAGATTTTTGACTTCGGACGCAACCACGGCAAACCCCTTGCCCGCTTCGCCGGCGCGCGCGGCCTCGATCGTAGCGTTGAGCGCGAGGAGATTGGTCCGTTCCGCGACGTCGCTGATCATATTCACGATCTCGCCGATTCGTTGCGCCGCGTCCGCGAGGCTCCGCACCGTACCGTTGGTGCGCTTTGCCTCCTCGTTCGCCTTGATCGCGATGGCCGAGGATTGGTTCACCTGCCGGCCGATTTCGGCGACGGAAACCGCAAGCTGTTCGGTTGCCGAGGCGACGCTATGGACATTCGTCGCGGCTTCGTCGACCGCGGAGGCGACGGCGGTCGCCCGCTCGTTGGTGGCGTCCACCGCATGGGACATCGCCTTCGCCGTAGCCTCCATCTGAGTTGCCGAGGAGGATACGGTCTCGACCACCTTCATGACGCTGTCTTCGAAGGTGTTGGCGAGGTTCACCCGTTCGGTGATGACGTACCAGGTCATCATGGGGCCGATATACGCGCCCGCACGGTCGCGGATGGCGGAAATTTTCACGGCGAGGTGCTCATCGCCGAACTTCAACATCGTGCTATGCGGCAGATTGTCCGGGTCGGACAGGATGCGGCGCGGATGGGTCGGATCTTCGTGAAATATGTCGATCGATTGACCGACGACGTTATCGACACCCGGCGGGAGCAGTTCCTTGAACTTGGACAGCGTGTCGCGGATCGCCTTGTTGGTATAGTCGATGACGAAATCGTCGGCGCCGCAGGTCATCACGCTGATCGGCATTTCCTCTACCATTTGGCCGAGTTTGAACGCTGTCGCGGTTTCGTCCCGCAACACCAAGGCGGCCCGGCTCATGACGCCGATCTCGTCCTGCCGGCCGATGTCGGGAAATTCGATGCTGGTGTCCTGGTTTGCGAGCCGGGTCAACACATCCGCCATACGCCGGATCGGGCCGCTGATGCCGCGGCTTACCATGAATCCGATTGCGCCGGTGACGATCAGGATAACCGTGCCAACCAAGGCCAGAACCATTGCCATGGAATTCGATGACGCCAGGATTTCACTCATCGCCTTTTCCGAAACCACGACAAAGCTCGTCCCTTGGAACGAAATCGGCCGGAAGGCGGAGGCGACCGCGGCGCCGCGGTAGTTGGTAAGCTGAACGACGCCGGAATTTCCGTTCAGTCCGTTGCGCACGGCGTCTGACGCGACGCGTTGCCTGAGCGCGGTCCGTTCGCCGTTGCGCTGAGGATCGCTGCGCATGATCATGTCCGGGCCGACAAGATATGTTTCGCCGGTTTTTCCCATACCCGCGGGCGCGTTCAATATCTCGTTGATGGCGGTGACCGAAACGCGGAACGCCAGAACGCCTTCCAGGCGCCCTTGCCTGTCGAGCATCGGCGTTGCGATGAAGTTGACGGCTGCGCCGGCCGGACCGTATTTGGCAAGATCGAGAAAACTCACATGGCCGCGGCGCGGCGTGTCGCGGGCCGAACGGAACGCCTTAGCGAGCGCGCTGTCCCGCCAGGGGCCGGTGAGCACGTTGGTCGCGAAATCGCGTTCCTTGTATACCGTGTAGATCAGGTTGCCTTGCGGGTCGAACAGGTAGACGTCGTAAAAATCCCGGCTGCTCGCAAAATTATAGAGTCTCCGGTGGTGCTTCCGATGTGCCGCGCTGTAGAGCGAGCTATCCTCCGCGGCTTCGAGCACCTGCTTGTCGCCCGCCGGATAGGGATTTTTATCGATGTAGAGGGATTGCAGTTTGGTCGCCGGGTTTTCGAGTTCGGTCCAGCCGATCTTGAATTCATCCAGCGCACGCTTGATTTGCGGGTCGGCGCCCGCTGTTTTGACATCGGTTGTAATACGCAGGAAATATGATTCTAAGGCAATATTACGCGCTTGATTGATTGCCGCGAGCGATTCCAAGGCTGCTTTGGAAATACTGCTCGACCCATAGAATTGAGCGATCATCCCGGTACATAGGATGGCGAGTCCCGTTAGCACCACGATGATGGCTGGGATTTTTAGAGCGATCGTGATTCGTCCCGGCGTTGGAACGACAAGTCTGGGCTTCAACATTCTGTTTGGGCGCCGATGTCGTAAAGTTGAACAAGAGAGTTAACAGAAATCTGTCAATAGAAAGTAAAGCCACATGTATCAACCATGAGGCGTACTTTTGTTTCAATGATTGCAATATCTTGAAAAATTTACCGCTTAACGGGATTTTAGCGCTGCGGGATAGCCCCGATGCTTCCATGGGCGCGGCGGATTGCGGCGAAGAACAGGGCGCCGATGCACAGACTGCCGATTTGCAGGTGGGTCGTCTCGGCGACGCCGACCGTGACCAGCGGCATCAACCAGGCGAGCGCCAAGATTTCCCGTTCCGCCGGCAGCCAGCCCCGCACATAGCCGTCCATTGCCAGCAGCGCGATGGGAATCGCAAGCAGCGCGAGGTCGTAGTTGAAGACATAGGGCGTTGCCAGCAGACTGCCGGCGACCAATACCGCCGCCCGGAGCGGCAACGCCGGGCGGCGCCACCAAATGATGCCGACGGCGACGGCCACGGCGATCGACAACACAATCTGTGCGCCGTAGGCGACGCCAATGCCGGCGCCGGCAAGACGCAGCGTGGCGTAGAGGCTTTGGAATTTTGTCCAACTAATCAACTGGTTGTCGAGTACGCCGCGGACTACGGGAAGATTGTCGAAGAAGGCGATCCACACCTCGGTTCCCAAGGCGGCAGCGCTGACCAGCGCCAGGCCAATTGTCGTGGCGGCCGCGGCCGCGAATGTGATCCAATGGCGGCCGCACACCAAGGCGAGCGGAATGAGCAAACCGAGATGGGGCTTGTAGCTGAGCATGCCGATTAAGATGCCGGCAAGGACCGGTTTCCGTTCCAGGTTCATCAAGGCGCCGCCGAACAGAAAGGCGGTCAGGAAGGCGTTCTGACCTTGCATCATGTTGACGAAACTGGCGGGAAAGGCGAGCAGCAGCACCATTGTCTGCGGCTGCGGGGCCATTTTCCGGATGACCGAGGCAAAGGCGAGGAAGGTTCCGACGCCCCATATCAAATAAGCCCACAAATACGGGATGGCCGCCAAGGGCAGGATCATGAGCAGAAACGTTGGCGGATAGTGCCAAAGATAGAGTTTTTGATTGCCGGGCACGGCAAGAGTCTGGGCGGCGGACATTTTGGCCGCGTCGAAGACATCGGCCGGATTGCCGTCGATCGCCAAGTTTGCGCCGCTCCAAAAGGTAATGAAATCATAGCCGAGCGGTTTGTCGCGCGGGTCGAGCATATCGGTGGACTGGCTCACCCAGAGCAGGGCAGCGAGGACGTAGACGGCCAGGAATATGATCGGGTAGACGGACAGCCGTTGCGCGTTCAGGAAATGGCCGCCAATCGCCTTGGCGTCCGGGGTATGCTGTGCCGTCATGTGCTATTTCTCAGATTCTCGGGATTGCCCGGTATCACGTCTTCCGACCGTAATCGCCAATGCTTTTGAAATGGTAAAGGTCCGGCGGCTCGGGGCGGTTTTTGCCGGACTGTGCGCCTTTTGGCTGATCGCGGGCGGCTGGACGCCGGTGAAGGCGGCCGAGCCGGTCGATCTGGCGCTGCTCGTCGCCGTCGACGTGTCGGACAGCATCGATACGCGGGAAGCGCGGCTGCAGCGGGACGGGTATATCGCCGCGCTGAACGACCCGGCGGTGCTGGCAGCGATTCGCTCCGGCGGGCGGCGACGGATTGCCCTGAGCTACGTGGAGTGGGCCGGATTTGGTCATTACAAGGTAGTGGTCGATTGGCGCTTGGTCGGCAGCGCGGCGGATGCGCAAGCCTTTGCGGCGGCGCTGGCGCAGGCGCCGGTCGGCTCCCGGCGGCGCACGTCGATCAGCGATGCGATCCTGAAGTCGTTGAACCATCTCGCGAAAAACCCGCATCCGGCCCTGCGGCGCATTATCGATATTTCCGGCGACGGCCCGAACAATCACGGTCCGCTGGTGACCATCGCGCGGGATCGGGCGGTCGCCGCGGGTATCACGGTCAATGGCCTGCCGATCCGCCCCAACCCGTCGGAGACCGAGACCCACGGTGCGATCCTCGATATCGATCTCTATTATCAGGACTGCGTGATCGGCGGTCCCGGCGCTTTTGTCGTGCTGGCGAACGGATTCGATGATTTCGCCGAAGCGGTGCGCCGCAAATTTATCCTGGAGATTGCTGCCACCCCAGCGGCGGGCGGCGGGTGGAGCAAGGCGCGCATTCTTCCGGCGGCCGCGACCGAACGGCCCTCCTGCAACATCGGCGAATGGCTATGGTTTAGTGCGCCGGTAGCACCGCGGCGATGACCGTTTGGGGGGCGGGTCAGCCGATATCCAACACCACATTGCCGATCACCGAACCGCTCTCGACGGCCTCATGGGCCGCGACAATTTCGGTGAGCGGATAACGCCGAGCGATCGCGTGTTTCAGCCGGCCCGCTGCAAGCAGCGATGTAACATCGGCGATGGTGGCGGCGAATTGCTCGCGGCTCAACGCATAGACGAGGATGAACCGCATGGTCACGTTCTTGTTGCGAAGATCGCGCACCGGGATCGTCGCGGTCGCGTTCTTCGCGCCGTAACTGGCAATAGTGCCGGATGGGGCAATCAGACCGGGCAACAGCCTCGCGTTTACCGTGGTGTCGACATCGATGATGCGATCGGCGCCGCGGCCGGCGGTTATGTCCATAAGCCGCAGGGCGACGTCATCCGTGCGATAGTTGATCGTGTGGTCGGCGCCCGCATTGCTGGCATGCGCCGCCTTTTCATCCGAACTGACGGTGGCGATTACGGTGGCCCCTTTCAACTTGGCGATCTGCACCGCGTAGTGACCGACCGCGCCCGCCCCGCCGCAAACCAGGACCGCCCGGCCGGCAACCGGGTCATCCCCGGCCACCGCGTGATAGGCGGTAAGCACCGGGACGCCGAGACAGGCGCCGGCGGCGAAGTCGGTCTTCTCGGGTAAGGACACGGTCAACTGTTCGGGCAGCGCGACATATTCGGCCGCGGTGCCGAAGGGCCGCATGAATTGCGCGTTGTGGACCCAGACCCGCCGGCCGAGCCGGTCGCCCGGGACGCCGTCGCCCAGCATGTCGATGACGCCGGCGCCGTCGCTGTGCGGAATGACGCGTTGATGACCCGTGTTGCGGCCGGTCGCGCCGGCGCGCGATTTGGTGTCGGACGGATTGACCCCCGATGTCTCCAGCCGGACCCTGACTTCGCCGGGGCCCGGCTCGGGCGCCGCCATCTCGCCCAGTGTGAAGACATCGCGCGCCCGGCCGGTGACGGTATACCAGGCAGCGCGCATGGGTGTGCTCAAAACGGCGGCGCCGCTTTAGACGTCGGCGAAGGACTTGCCAGACTTGGCAAGATCCTCGATCAGTTTGGCGGGCTTCCAATGGCCGCCATATTTCTCGTAATACGCGCACAGCGTTTCATAGATCTTTTTGACCCCGATCGTGGTGTCGGCCCAATACATCAGGCCGCCCCGGTAACGGGGAAAGCCGAATCCGTTGATCCACATGACGTCGATGTCGCTGGCGCGGTAGGCGATGCCTTCTTCCAGAATGCGGCCGCATTCGTTGACCGACGCCAGCAGGATGCGGTTGAGAATTTCCTCGTCGCTGACGTCGCGGCGTTCGTTGCCGAGCTGGCGGGAGACGCTCTCGATGATCGCCCTGACTTCCGGATCGGGTCGCGGCGTGCGGTCGCCTTCCTCATATTTGAAATACCCGGCGCCGGTCTTCTGCCCCAGGCGGCCGGCCTCGACCAGGGCGTCGGAGATCGGATCCGGCACGTGGTTTTCCGGGTCTTCCATCGCCCGGCGCTTGCGTGTCGCATAGCCGATATCAAGTCCGGACAGGTCGCCGACCGCAAATGGTCCCATGGGATATCCGAATTCGTACATCACCTTGTCGACCTGTTCCGGCATCACGCCTTCTTCGAGCAGTGCCGTCATTTCGAACTTGAAGGGGATGCGGCTGCGATTGGCGAGAAATCCGTCGCAATTGCCGCACACGCCGACCACCTTCTGCATGGTGCGGCCGAGCTTGACGGAAGTGGCGATCGTCTCGTGCGAGGAGTCTTTGCCGCGCACGATTTCAAGCAGCTTCATCACATTTGCGGGGCTGAAGAAATGCGTGCCGATAACGCTGCCCGGCCGTTTCGTTGCCGCGGCCATGGCGTCGATGTCGAGCGTCGAGGTGTTGCTGGCGAGGATTGCCCCCTCCTTCATCACCGAATCGAGCGTCTGGAACACCTCTTTCTTGACGTCGAGGTTCTCATAAACCGCCTCGATGACAATATCGGCATCGCCGATTTGGTCGTAAGACAGCACCGGTTCGATCAACGCCATGCGCTTCGAGACTTCCGCCGCGTCGAGGCTGCCGCGTTTCACACTGACCTCGTAATTCGCTTTGATCTTGGCGATGCCTTGATCCAAGGCGTCCTGATCCTTCTCCAGGATCTTCACGGGAATGCCGACATTGGCGAAACACATGGCGATGCCGCCGCCCATCGTGCCGGCGCCGATCACGGCGCCGCTGCGGATGTCCGCCGCCGGCGTATCCCGCGGTACATCAGGCACTTTCAGCGCCTCGCGCTCGGCCCAGAAGACATGCTTCAGCGCCGCGGTTTCGTCGCCCTGGCTAATTTCCGCGAACAACATGCGCTCGCGCTCGAGGCCTTCCTCCAGCGGCAGTTCGACCGCCGCCTCGATGCATTTGATGCATTGATAGGGGGCGACCTGGTTGCGGGCCCGCCGGGCAATTTTCTTCCGCATGGCGTCGAACATGCCGGGATCGTCCTTGGCTTCCTGCAATTTGTCGTCCATTTCGCCGACCCGCGGCAGCGGACGGACGTCGGCGACTTTTTCGGCATAGGCGACCGCCGCATCGAGCAATTTGTCTTCCGCCACCAACTCGTCGATGATGCCCAGCGCCGCCGCTTCCGGCGCCGGCACATGGCGGCCGGTGACGATCAGCTCAAGCGCTTTCTTGGGGCCGATCAGGCGCGGCAGGCGCTGGGTGCCGCCGCCGCCGGGAAGAATGCCGATCAGCACCTCGGGCAGTCCCACCTTGGCGCTCGGAACCGCCAGCCGGTAGTGGCAGCACATCGCGGATTCGAGTCCGCCGCCCAATGCATAGCCGTGAATGGCGGCGATTACCGGCTTGTCGAGCTTCTCCATCTCGTCACGCCATTTTGCGGCGATCGGGTTCTTTTTCTTGCCGACATGCTTGATGTCCGCACCGGCAATGAAGCTGCGGCCGCCGCCGATCAACACCATCGCCTTGATCTCGGGATCCTTCATGCCTTGCTGGAGCGATTCGTAGATGCCCTCCGGCACGCCGGGACTCAAGGCGTTGACCGGCGGATTGTTGACCGTGATAACGCCAATGGCGCCGCGTTTCGTGTAATCGACAAGTGCTGACATGTGCGTTCCCTCACCCTTCAAATAGGCATGCGCTCAACACGATGATGCCGGTACGGCCGGCGTGGGTGTGTTGATGCCCGACCACCCTCGGACCGGTAAATGTTATACCATCACCAGTCCTGTCCGCGCGCTAGTGCAAAATTCAATTCGACGGCTTGGCGACCGCCGCCTGGAACGGCAAGGCGTCCTGGTAGCGTACTCGGAAAGCATCGATATCGCTTTGGAATTCCTCGGTGCGGCCGACATCGTCGAGTCCCTTTACCAGGCAGCGCTTGGACACCGGCGTAATGTCGAAATTATGCTGCGTGCCGTCCGGCGCGGTGACGGTCTGGGATTCCAGGTCGACGGTGATCGTCGCTTCCAGGTTTCCCTGCAACTGGCGGCGCAAGGCAATACAGGTCTCGTTCGGCAGGGTGACCGGTAGAACGCCGTTTTTCAGGCAGTTGTTGCGGTGAATATCGCCGAAACTGGACGCGATGACACAGCGGATGCCGTACGCCATCAACGCGTATACGGCGGTCTCGCGCGAGGAACCGCCGCCCCAATTGCGGTCCGCCACGATGATTTCCGCATTTCGGTAGGCGTCCTGATTGAGGATGAAGTCGGGCTTTTCGGACCCGTCCGAATTAAAGCGCTGATCATGGAACAAAATTCTCGGATAGTCCGGGTCGCCAATCGGCATCTTGTTGAACCGAGTCGGGCAGAGCTGATTGGTGTCGACATTCGGTTCGTCGATCGGCACGGCGGCGGCGGTCAGTTTGGTAAAGCCTTCCATCGGTCAGCTCCCCTTCGCCAGGTTTCGAACATCGGTAAGCGTGCCGGTAATTGCGGCGGCAGCGGCCATCGCCGGACTGACCAGATGGGTGCGGCTGCCGAGGCCCTGCCGGCCCTTGAAATTGCGGTTCGAGGTGGAGGCGCAGCGCTCGCCCGGCTGCAGGATATCACCATTGATCGCGGTGCAGAGCGAGCAGCCCGGGTCCCGCCATTCGAAGCCGGCAGCGGTAAATACCTTGTCGAGACCTTCGGCCTCGGCCTGGCGCTTTACGGCGCCGGAGCCGGGCACGATCCAGGCCGGCACCTTGGCTTTGCCGAGGCCGGCGACCTCGGCGGCGGCGCGCAGGTCCTCGATCCGGCCGTTCGTGCAAGATCCGATGAAGACGCGATTTACCGCAATCTTGTCGAGCGGCATGCCCGGTTTGATGTCCATGTACTCCAGCGCCGCGGCAATTTCGCGTTTATCGGCTTCGGTACCCGCGTCTTCCGGCGACGGCGCCCGCCCGGTGATCGGCAGCGTGTGTTCGGGATTGGTGCCCCAGGTGACCATCGGCGTCAGCTCGGATGCATTCAACGACACCTCGGTGTCAAAGAGCGCCCCGTCATCGGTCGGCAGCGTACGCCAGTATTCGACCGCTTGGTCCCAGTCGGCGCCGGCCGGTGTGTAGGGACGGCCATGCACATAGTCCAGCACCTTGTCGTCGGGCGCCATCATGCCGGCGCGGCCACCGGCCTCGATGGACATGTTGCAGACCGTCATGCGCTGTTCGATGGTCATGGCGTCGACCGCCGAGCCCGCGTACTCGATGACATGCCCGGCAGCGCCGCCATGACCGATCTTGGCGATGATGGCGAGGATGAGGTCCTTCGACGCGACGCCGAACGGCAAAGTGCCATCGATCGTGATCCGCATGGATCTCGGCTTCCGCTGCCACAGCGTCTGGGTCACGACGACATGGTAGACTTCCGACGATCCGGCGCCGAAGGACAGATTGCCGAGCGCGCCGTGGGTCGCGGTATGGGAATCGGCTCCGATCAGCAGGATTCCGGGAATGGTGATGCCCTGCTCCGGTCCGACGACATGCAGGATGCCCTGATCGGGATCGCCGATGTCGAAATGGCGAATGCCGTGCTTCTTGGTGTTTTTCGTCAGCAGTTCGATCATGCCGCGAATTTTCGGATCCGAGATCGCGCCGAGGCCTTGGTCCCGGCCAGTCGTTTGCGCGTAGTGATCCGAGAAGGCGAACACTTTATCCGGCTCGACCGGCGACCGGCCTTCCTCGTCCATTTGGTCGAAGGTATGGCGCGATCCCTCATGAATGAGGCAACGGTCGACATAGAGAAGCGCCTCGTCTTCTTCTTCCGCGATGACGTGCTGCTGCCAGATTTTTTCGAACATTGTTTGCGCTGACGTCATCGTCGGACCTCCCTGAATTTACCGGCGAAACAATAATCGCGGCCTAACGCGAGGTCGAGTCCGGCGCGGCGTTACGGATTAACTTGTTTGCAAGCAAAGTCGGACTATATTCTCGCCCGGCGCGGCGGAGGTCTCTGGCCGCGTTTGCTTTATCCATTTTTTAGTCGGGAATTTTCAGTGGAACTGCGCAACATCGCGATCATCGCCCATGTCGATCATGGCAAGACCACCCTGGTGGACGTCATGCTGCGGCAAAGCGGCGCCTTTCGCGCGAACCAAAACGTGGCCGAGCGCGCGCTCGACTCCAACGATCTCGAGCGCGAGCGCGGCATCACCATTCTCGCGAAATGTACGTCCGTGGTGTGGCAGGACATCTGTATCAACATCGTCGACACCCCGGGACATGCCGATTTCGGCGGCGAGGTAGAGCGGATTCTCAGCATGGTCGACGGTGTCGTCGTGCTGGTCGATGCCGCCGAAGGCCCGATGCCGCAAACGAAATTCGTGCTGGGCAAGGCGTTGGCGCTCGGCTTGCGGCCGATCGTGGTGGTCAACAAGGTCGACCGCCCGGATCAGCGCGCCCACGATGTCCATGACGAAGTTTTCGATCTGTTTGCCGCCCTGGACGCCAATGAGGATCAGCTCGATTTTCCCGCCTTGTTCGGATCGGGCCGGGACGGCTGGGTTTCGCAGGCGCCGGAGCAGCCGGGCGGCGATCTCTCGCTCTTGTTCGAGACGATCGTGGCGCATGTGCCGCCGCCGACAATTGACCCGAACGCCCCCTTTGCGATGCTGGCCACGACGCTCGAAAGCGATCCGTATCTCGGCCGGATTCTGACCGGGCGCATTCATGCCGGGCGCGTTCGGATCAATCAGCCGATGAAGGTGCTGAGCCGTGACGGCGAGGTGCGCGAAGAAGGCCGGATCACCAAGCTCCTGGCGTTTCGCGGGCTCGATCGGGTTCCGATCGAGGAAGCATCCGCCGGCGATATCGTGGCGATCGCCGGCATCGCGTCGGCGACCGTGTCGGATACGTTGTGCGACCCGTCGGTGACCACGCCGCTGCCCGCCCAACCCATCGATCCGCCGACCCTGGCAATGACATTTTCGATCAATGATTCGCCACTCGCCGGTCAGGATGGCGACAAGCTGACGTCGCGGGTCGTGCGCACGCGCCTGATGCGGGAAGCCGAGGGCAATGTCGCGATTCAGGTGACGGAAACCGAGGACAGCGACGCATTCGAAGTGGCCGGCCGCGGCGAATTGCAGCTCGCCGTCCTGATCGAGACCATGCGCCGCGAAGGGTATGAGCTGTCGATCAGCCGCCCGCGCGTTCTGTATCGCGAAAATCCGGATGGTGGCGGCCGGATGGAGCCGGTCGAGGAAGTGGTCGTCGACGTCGATGAGGCCTATGCCGGCGCCGTGGTGGAAAAGCTGGGCGAGCGCAAATCGGATCTGGTCGATATGCGGCCGGCCGGCAGCGGCAAGCAGCGCCTGACCTTCCTCGCGCCGTCGCGCGGCTTGATCGGGTACCATGGTGAATTCCTGACCGATACCCGCGGTACCGGCGTCATGAACCGGGTTTTCCACAGCTATGTTCCCTACAAGGGTCCGATCGCGATGCGCCGCACCGGGGTTCTCATCTCGCTTGGCCAGGGCAAGGCGGTGCCGTATGCGCTTTGGAATCTGGAGGAACGCGGGCCGCTGTTTATCGAGCCCGGCGTGATGGTGTATGGCGGCATGGTGATCGGCGAGCACAGCCGCGGTTCCGATTTGGAAGTCAATCCGCTGAAGGCGAAGCAACTGACGAACATCCGTGCATCGGGCAAGGACGATGCGGTTACCCTCACGCCGCCCTTGCGGATGACCTTGGAAAAAGCGATCGCCTATATCGCCGACACGGAGTTGGTGGAAGTGACGCCGCGGTCAATCCGGATCCGCAAGCGGCAGTTGGATCCCCATCAACGCAAACGCGAATCCCGGCAGGCGAATACGGCGTAGGGCGACCGGCGCTTCAGGTCGCGCTGGCGCAATCGATACAGACGGCGGCCGCCGGGTCTAATTCCATCCGTTTTTTCGAGATTTCCTCTCCGCAGGTCAGGCAGTAGCCGTAATCGTCCGTGTCCAGCCGTGCGAGCGCCGCGTCAATGCGCTGCAATTCGAGATTACGGCGCCGCTCGGTCTCCTGCGCCATCGCCTGACCCTGGAGGGCATCCATGCGGGAGAGCCGGCCGACCCGGGATTGGTCGAGCTCGACCGGATCGCGGGAGTCCTTGCTGATCAGCGCGCGCTGCACGAGTTCTCCGCGTCGGGTCTCGAGCCAAGCCCGTTGCGTTTTCAGGTTTATTTTGCCGCGACTAGCCATAATAGGCGGAAGCATAGCGCAATTTTGGACGGCAAGGCGCATCAAATCGCGATGAATTTGACGGACTTGTGAGGAATCGCGATTTGGCGTTGTGCGACGGAATGCCTATCTATTAGCGGCACTCCGTTAAACAGCGACAGATTGCGAGACCGACGCCATGGCTGGATCACTGCGTTGTCCCATGTTCCGCATTCTTATGGTGCTGGCGGTCGTCCCGTTGGCGGGCTTCGTTTCGCTGGAGGCGTTGTTTGCTCCGAAGGCGGATTTATGGCCGCGCTGGACCGCGCATGATTCGACCTCGACCGTGTATATCGACCATCGCGACTGGACGCGGTTTCTGCGGGCTTATGTAAAGCCGGATCCGACCGGTCTGAACCGGGTCGACTATCGCGGCGTCACGCCGGCCGACCGCAAATCGCTTACTGACTACATTTCCCGCCTGTCGGCATTGCCGGTGAGCCGCTACAGCCGGCCCGAGCAGCTCGCCTACTGGATCAATCTCTACAATGCGCTAACCGTCAGTCAGGTGCTCACGCATTATCCACTGAAATCCATCCGCGATATTTCTTCCGGCCTGTTCGGCAGCGGACCGTGGGACGAATCTCTGGTGGAGATCGAGGGCGAAGACGTTAGCTTGAACGACATCGAACACCGCATATTGCGGCCGATCTGGAAGGATCCGCGCATCCACTATGCGGTCAATTGCGCGTCTGTCGGATGCCCCAACCTTTTGCAATCGGCCTTTACCGCGGGAACGGCGGAAGCGATGTTGGAGGAAGCCGCAAAGGCCTATGTGAACAGCCCGCGCGGTGCGCGGATCGATGCGAATGGGCTCACGGTGTCCAGCATTTATGTTTGGTTTCAGGACGATTTCGGCGGCACCGACGCGTCGGTGATCGCCCATCTCAGACGCTACGCCGGTGCGCCGCTTAAGAAGAACCTGACCGGGCGCGACCGCATCGACGATCACGCCTATGACTGGTCGCTGAACGAAACCGGGAAATAGGGCCGGCCGCGCGGGTTGCGGTTTCCGTCACGCTCCGCCGGGATTTCGCCGCCGTTCGGAATCATAAATTTGCGCCAGCGTGTCCGGCGAAACGCCGAGATAAAACATCAGATGGATCTTGATCCAGCCCCAGACGATGGCGGCCGGGCGCCGGCCGGCGAACCGCCGGGACGACGTGATCATGGGTGGATCGTCAATGCAGCATGTCTTGCCGAAACGCTCCATACGGCGGTTGAAGTCGTAATCCTCCATCAGGGCGATCGGGCGAATGCCGCCGAGGGTCCGATATACGGATCGCCGAACGAAGACGGCGGAATCGCCATAGTAAAACCCGTGCCGGCGGATCCAGTGATAGAAGCCGTTCAGCCATATGCTGAAGGCGTCGTCGCCGTCGAATAACAGTCGGAAATTCCCGCCGACGATTTCGCCGTCCCGTGACAGAACGTGCCGGATGCGCTCCAAGCCGTTCGGCGGAAACCGGCAATCCGCGTGCAGGAATAAAAAAATATTGCCGCGGGCGGTCTCACCGCCGTCGGCGAGCTGCCGTCCCCGGCCGCGCGCGGTGCTGAGCACGCGTGCGCCATGCCGCCGTGCGATCGCGATCGTATCGTCGGTGCTGCCGCCATCGGCCACGATGATCTCCGCATCGGGTGTCTGTTCCCGCAGCGCGCGCAGCAAGGGCGGTAGCGCGCCGGCCTCGTTCAACGTCGGGATAATGATCGAGATCATGCTCTCCGCCGTGTCATGTTAACTGCCTTCAATTAGGGCCAATTCATCCACGCCGACGAGACCGATATCGACAAGGCCGCGCGATTGTTGCTGCCACCGGTCGGCCATCCACTTGCGGCCAAGCAACAGCAAGACCGATTGCGGCATCTCCCGGCGGAGCGCATGGGCGCAGTCGAACCACAAGGATCGGATCCAGCGGAAGGTCTCGATCCGTTCCTCGATCGGCAAGCGGGGCAACGTGCCGCGCAGGTAGATTTTGCCGAATGCGACATGCCGCGCCTCGTCGCGGGCGACGACCCGATTGATTTGCTGATACAACGGACAGGCGAACCAGCGGCTGTACAGATTCTGCAGGCGCAATCCTTCCCCTTCGAGAACGACATGCGACAGGATAATTGGGCCGTGATGGGAGCCGCGCCAGGCGCGCGCGCCGCGATACGCCATTGCAACGCCTTCCTCGATTTCGCCGATGCCGCCGACCTCGCCCAGATACCGCGCATACAGGGCGGCATGGCGCTCTTCGTCGGCGATCTGGGTCCGGACGAACCGCGCGGCCGAGGGGTCGCGGAGTTCCGGCAGGATGCGCTTACAAATTTCGATGGTCGCCAGCTCGCCATAGTAAAACTGGCTTATCGCGGTGATATAACCCCGCGCCGGAAGCCAGGCGGGCGGTTTGACCGGCACGGTCCAGTCCACCGCCGTGTCCGCGCAGGACGCCGCCGCGCGGCCATGCGCGGCCATGCGCGCCAAGCGATCGGCGGTGAAGGATTGCGGCCTCAAGGCCGGGCCTGAAAGCCGAGACCGGCGATCGATCCCATGCTGACGCCGCGCTTGTCGTCCGTATCGCCGGAAATTGCGACGAATCTCGGCGGCGGCGCCGGGGTTCCGAAGACCCTGCGGAAGTCCGCGTCAATGTCTACCGATTCGCCGAACCAGCGCCCGGTGGGTGTTGCCCCGGGACGCAAAATAATGATCCGGCCATCCTTGCGAAGATGGGGATTTACGAGGCTGTCGCCGCGCCTGCCGGTGCCGCCCCAAACATAGGTGAGCACCTTGCCGGGCAGCGGCACGTCAAAGAGCCACGCGCCCACGCGATCCAGCGGCGTCCACGAAGAGTCGGCCCCGGGTTCGCCATCGAACCATACATGCACCGCCAGCGGGCGGTCATCCATTCCGGGCATCGATTGATCGGTCGGCGGCGGGGCCATATCGACGCGCCACCGCCAGGTCAGCTGACGGTGCCCGGGCTCACGCGCGACCACCTTACGATACAGGAAGCCGGCGCTGTCTTGCGCCGTTACCTTGATGGTGCGGGCCGATGCGGCGCTGAACTGCGTCTCCGGCTTGCCAGGCACCGAGAGCGTGCGCCAGCCTGCCGGTGCGGCCGCCGACGGCGTGCCGACGCGGGTGGCGGCGAAATCGGCGGCAACGGCTGGAAGGCCGGCAATCAGCAGCGCACCCAGGCCAAGAATCGATGGTATTTTCATACGCCGGACTATCGCCAAACCGCGACCCGAAGTGAAATAACAAATGCTCACGTGCGCGACACGGCCGCGTGAGTTGGATCCCCTGGATTGGCTAGCCTTAGCCGGGATTCTGCCAGGCGGCCTTGGATTCCAAGAGGGTGGCCACTTCCTGGCGCGAAAAACCCCAGGCTTCCAGCGCTTCGGTGGTGTCGCCGCCGGGCTTGGACGGCGCCCGCCGCACTTCGAGCGGCGTACGCTGAAAGCGGGGTGCCGGGCCGGGCTGCACCACGCCGTCGACCTCGACGAAGGTGCCGCGCGCGCTGTTGTGGGGATGCGACGGCGCCTCTTCCATGGTCAAGACCGGCGCGAAGCAGACATCCGTCCCCTCCAGCACCTCGCACCATTCGTCGCGGGTCTTCTGGCGGAACAGGGCTTCCAGATGTGTGCGCATGTCCGGCCATTTGTCGCGGTCGAGCTGGTCCGGCAACGTGCCCGGGTCGAGCTCCAGCCGTTGCAGCAGCTCGGCATAGAATTGCGGTTCGATCGAGGCGATGCTGATGTATTTGCCGTCCTTGGTTTCGTAGGCGCCGTAATAATGCGCGCCGCCGTCCAGTGTATTGCTGCCGCGCTCATGCTTCCAAAGGCCCAGGGACTGCAGCCCGTAGGCGGCGGTGATCAGCGACGACGCGCCGTCGACCATGGAAACGTCGAGTACTTGGCCCTTGCCGGAGCGGGAGGCCTCGAGAACCGCGCTGACCACGCCGAGCGCGAGATAGAGCGCGCCGCCGCCGAAATCGCCGATCACGTTGAGCGGCGGTGACGGCGGGCCGTCTTTCGGCCCGATGGCGTGCAGCGCGCCGGTTAACGCGATGTAGTTGATGTCATGCCCCGCCGCATGCGCCAGCGGCCCATCCTGGCCCCAGCCGGTCATGCGGCCATAGACCAGCTTCGGGTTGCGCGCGAGGCAGACATCGGGTCCGACGCCGAGACGTTCCATCACGCCGGGACGAAACCCCTCGATCACCGCGTCCGCCCCGTCGACCAGCCGCAGCGCGGCTTCCAGACCGTCCGGATGCTTCAGGTCGATCGAAATCGAATAGCGGTTGCGGTTGAGGATGTTGGAGCGGAATTTCGGCTGCTCGGGATTGATGCGGTCCAGCCGGATAATGTCGGCTCCCAAATCGGCCAACAACATGGCGCACATCGGCCCCGGTCCGATGCCTGCGAATTCCACGATCTTCACCCCAGCCAGCGGTCCCATCGGCGTCCTCCTTGTTTCCGTGATTGAAAGGAAGCAAGCCCGAACCGGTGGGGTCGTGTCAATCCAAAGCGGTCCGGCGCGGTGTTTCTTCGTGGCATTTTTGTGGTTTGCGGTTTCAATCTTGCGGACTGATCAAAATCAAAGTGGCGCAATCGGATCCGTGAGATTTTATGCCGGTTTTCGTACCATCGACATGATACGATTTTCGTCAATCAAACTTGCACGAAGGAGCATCTCAATGCGAACAATGTTTCGTCGCCGATCGATCATTATCGGCGCGGCGCTAACGGCAGTTCTGTTTGCTGCGCCTTACCAGGCGCGCGCGCTGGAAAATAAGCTCGTCATCGTCACATCCTACCCGCCGGACACCACGGTTACGGTCAAGAAAGCGTTCGAGGCCAAACACCCCGGCGTCAAGGTTGAGATGTTGAAAAAGAAAACGACCGCAGGCATCAAATACCTGCAGGAGACGTCCGGCAACAACACGTCCGACATGTTCTGGGCCTCTGCGCCTGACGCCTTCGAGGTATTGAAGGGGGACTCGCTGCTGCAGAAGTACCAGGTCAAAGTCACCGGTATCCCGGAAAAGATCGGCGCCTTTCCCATCAACGATCCGGATGGATATTACAAGGGCTTTGCCGCGTCCGGCTATGGCATCATGTGGAACAGCCGCTACCTGAAGGCTAAGAAGCTGCCGGTGCCCAAGAAATGGGCGGATTTGTCAAAGCCGATCTACCATGGCCATGTCGGCATGAGCGCGCCGTCCCGGTCGGGCACCACGCATCTGACGGTGGAGACACTGCTTCAGGGCGAGGGCTGGGAGAAAGGCTGGGCAATGTGGAAAAGCATAGCCGGCAATTTCAAAACGGTCACCGAGCGGAGCTTCGGCGTTCCGGACGGCGTAAATTCAGGGCAATTCGGACTCGGCATCGTAATCGATTTTTTCGGTCTCTCGTCGAAAGCGTCGGGATTTCCGGTCGACTTCCTTTACCCGCCGGTGACCACGCTGGTGCCGGCGAACATTGCGATCGTCAAGAATGCGCCGCATCCGAAAGCGGCGGCCGCCTTTATCGAGTTTCTGCTATCGCCGGCAGGCCAGGAAGTGCTGCTGAACCCGAAGATCAGGCGTTTGCCGGTCAATCCGGTGACCTACGCCAAGGCGCCCAAAGGCTTCCCCAATCCGTTCAAAGACAAGTCCATCGGTGCGGCTGTGAAGTTTGATTTGCAACGCTCCAAGGAGCGCTACAACGTGGTCAACTCGTTGTTCGATGTCATGATCACGTACCGGATGAAGGACTTGCGCGCCGCGACCAAGGCCATTCAGACGGCGGAGGCGAAGCTAAACGGTAAATCGAACGCGGCGGCCCGCAAGCTGATCGATGAAGCCAAGGCGCTGGTTGCCAAAATGCCAATCGATGCCGCGAAGGCGGGCCAAAAAGACTTCAACAAGATCTTCAAAAAGAAACGAAAGAAGGCGACCACCAAGGTCACCGGGCGCCAGGCGGAAGTCGAGCAAACTTGGGATGCCATGGTCAAGGCCAATTATGCCAAGGCCGAGGAATTGGCGAACAAGGCTGCATCGATGCTTTAATTGATGCCGGATAACGGGGCCCGACGACACTTTCAGCCGGGCCCCGATATTTTGCGGAGATCCGGATAGACGGGGGAGCGGGTTTGAAATTCATGCAACGCGGCCAATGGGGGCCGGGTGCCGTCGCCCTGTCTATCGGCCTGTTCCTGTTCGTATTCCTTCTCGTGCCGGTGGCGCAGGTCATCTATGTCGCCTTCCAGGACCCCAATACCGGGGCGCTGACACTTATTAATTTTATCGATTTTTTCAACACCTCGCTGTTCCAGGAATCATTCGTCAATTCGCTCTATGTCGCCGTCATGTCGGTGGTGCTGGCGTCGGCGTTTGCCATGCCGCTGGCCTATTTTACGACACGCTTCAACTTCGGTGGCGCCATCCTGATTCAAACGCTTGGTATCGTGCCTCTGATCATGCCGCCATTCGTCGGTGCCGTCGCCATGCTGCTGTTGTTCGGCGAGAATGGTTCGGTCAACTTGATTATTGACGAGTGGTTCGGCTTCACCATTCCGTTCATGGAAGGGTTGAACGGTGTCATTCTGGTCGAAAGCGTGCACTACTTTCCGTTCATCCTGATCAACCTTTCGGCGGCCCTCAACAACATCGACCGGGCAATGGAGGAATCGGCGCAGAATCTGGGCGCCAGCGGGATGCGATTGTTCCGCCGCATCGTCTTTCCGTTGGCCATGCCGGGTTACGTCGCCGGCGCTTCACTGGTGTTCCTCAAGGTCTTCGATGACCTCGCCACACCGCTGCTGCTGAACATAAATACTATGTTGGCGCCGCAGGCCTACCTGAGGATTACGTCAATCGGTATCGGCGATCCCATGGGCTATGTGATCTCGGTCATCCTGGTTGCCTTCTCGTTGCTGTCGCTTTGGGTCTCGTTCCTGGCGCTCCGCGGCAAGGACTACGCGACGGCTCAAAAAGGCGGCGGCGGGTTGATGAAGCGGGACTTGAAGGCGTGGGAGAAAATTGGCTGCTACGCCGTGGTAATATTGATCCTGTTGCTGGTGCTGTCACCGCATATCGGGCTGGCTTTGCTCAGCTTCGGTACCGTGTGGTCGTTCAGCGTATTGCCGGACGCCTTCACGTTTGCGCACTATGAGAGTGTCTTCAGTACCGCCACTCAGTACATTTCCAACACGCTGCTATACGCCGGATTGGCCGCCACCATCGACGTCGTTTTCGCCACGGCCATTGCATACGTGGTTTGGCGGACGAAACTGGTTGGCCGACAGTGGCTGGATTTCATAGCAATGGGTGCAGTGGCCATCCCCGGTGTCGTGCTCGGCATCGGCTATTTGAGGACATTCGTCGAGTTCAACGTGCCAATTGTCGACAAGCCCCTGGCATCTTGGTGGGTGATTATTGTCATTGCGCTCGCCATTCGCCGCCTCCCTTACGCGCTGCGCGCATGTGTAGCGGCACTACAGCAGGTCAGTGTCGCGTTGGAGGAAGCTGCCGAGAACCTCGGCGCCACGAAACGGCGTACGGTGTTGCGCATCGTCGTGCCGTTGATGTCGGGGGGCATCGTTGCCGGCTTCGTCACCAGCTTCGCCACCGCCGCGGTTGAATTGTCGGCCACGATCATGTTGGTGTCGGCGCAATCCGATGCCCCGTTGGCCTATGGCATTTATGAGTTCATGCAGGCGGCGGCCGGCCGTGGGCCGGGAGCGGCGCTCGGCATCGTCGCCGTTCTGATCGTCGGTATCGCGACCTACGTGTCGCATCGCATCATCGAGCGCAAGGAAATCGAGCGAACGCCCGAAGTGGCGTTGTCCACAGGAGCGTAAGCATGGCAATGGACCAAACCCCCGCCGACGTTGGCGTCGGCGTCAGTATCCGGAACCTGAGCCTGTCGTTCGGCGAGAACGAGGTGTTGAAAGGGGTCAACCTGGAGATAGAGCCGGGCGAGCTGTTTACCTTCCTCGGCCCGTCGGGATCCGGCAAATCGACGTTGTTGCGGGCGATCGCCGGGTTCGGGCCCGAGCCCAAGGGTCATATCCTGATCGGCAATGACGAGGTTGCGAACCTACCGCCCTGGCAGCGCAGCGTCGGTATGGTATTTCAGTCCTACGCGTTGTGGCCGCATATGACGGTGCGCAAGAATGTTGCCTTCGGACTGGAGGAGCGCAAAGTGCCGGCGGCGGAAATCCGCCGGCGTGTCGATTCGGCGCTGGAGTTGGTTGGATTGTCGGATTTCACGGAACGCCGTCCATCGCAGCTTTCGGGCGGCCAGCAGCAGCGCGTCGCCCTCGCGCGCACGATCGTCGTCGAGCCGCGGGTGTTGCTCTTGGACGAGCCGCTCTCCAATCTGGACGCAAACTTGCGCGTCCAAATGCGGCGTGAAATCGTCGAATTGCAGCGCAAGCTCCAACTGACCACCATCTTCGTCACGCATGATCAGGAAGAGGCCAACACGATCTCCGATCGGATTGCCGTGTTGAATGACGGCATCATCCAGCAGGTCGGTTCGCCGATGGAACTATACGACGAGCCAGCGAACCGCTTTGTCGCGCACTTTCTCGGAACCGCAAACCTGATCGCCGGTGCCGTCCGTCAAGCCAACGGCAAATCGCTATTCGAAGCGACGGACGGCACCGTCCTTTCCCTCGATGGCGCCAAGATTGCCTCCGGCGAGAAATGCACCGCCATGTTTCGGCCGCAGAGCCTCCGTATTTCAACTGAACGCGGCCAGCCGGAGGAAGGCTGGGTGGAAATTCCCGGCGCGATCGAACATCGGGAATTTTTAGGCGGCCTGATTCGCTACTCTGTTTCGGCCGGATCGCACACGCTTCTGGTGGATGACACCCACCAAAAAGGCCGGCCCACATATGAAGTCGGGGACAGCGTGGTGCTCGGCCTCGAAACATCGCATGTGCGCATCCTCGGCGGTTGAGGTCGATTGCCGGCACGGAACCGCGATCACGAAGGTATGGTGGTCTTGCGATGGCGCCGAACGGCACGTATTTCTAGCGGTCTGTTCAGCAATCGTTCTCCGGTAATTCCGTGAATAAGCAAATCGGTCCGCAAGAAGCCGCAGATCTCGTCGCCGAGGGCGCTACCCTGGCGGTCGATGGCTTCGTGGGCTCGGCGACGCCGGAGGAACTGCTGATCGCCCTCGAACAACGGTTCGCGGCGAGCGGGCAACCGCGCGGCCTGACGGTGCTGGCGTCGACCGGCCAAGGCGACACCCGGGGCCGCGGGCTCGATCGTCTGGCGGGCGATGGTTTGGTGCGGCGGCTGGTGACGTCCTACCTCAATCTGAACCGCACGCTGCAGCGCGCAGTGATCGACGAAAAGATGGAAGGATATTTGCTGCCGCTCGGCGTGATCGTGCAGCTATACAGGGAAATCGCCGCCGGGCGGCCCGGATTGATCACCCATGTCGGGCTCGGCACCTTCGTCGATCCGCGCCAGGAGGGTGGCCGCGTCAACGCGCGCACCACCGAAGACATCGTCGAAGTGGTGCAGGTCGCCGGACGCGAATGGCTGTTCTATCCGAGCATGAAGCTCGATGTCGGTTTCCTGCGCGGCACCGAGGCGGATGAGGACGGCAACATCACCATGGAACGGGAAATCGGCTCCTTTCAGGGACCGTCCTTCGCGCAGGCGGTGCACAATTCCGGCGGGACGGTGATCGCCCAGGTCGAGCGCATTGTGCCGCGCGGCGCGCTGCATCCCCGGCGGGTCGAGATCCCCGGCCACCTGATCGATCATGTGGTTGTCGCGCGCCCGGAGAATCACCATCAGACCTTCGCCACCGAATTCAATCCGCATTTCAGCGGCGCCCGGGCGGAGGTTGCCGACATGCCGCCGGCGCCGCTGGACACACGCAAACTGATCGGCCGCCGTGCGGCCCTGGAACTGCGCCGCGGCGATGTGGTCAATCTCGGTGTCGGCATCGCCGGTTACGTCGCCACGGTGGCGCGCGAGGAGGCCTGCGGCGACGATTTCACCTTGACCGTGGAGTCCGGCGCGACCGGCGGCTACCCGGCCTACAATCTGGATTTCGGCGCGGCGATCAATGCGGGTTCGGTGATCGACCACACCTATCAGTTCGATTTTTACGACGGCGGCGGGCTCGACATCACCATCGTCGGCATGGCTCAGATGGATGCGGCGGGTAACGTCAACGTCTCCAAACTGGCCCACCGCATTCCCGGCGTCGGGGGCTTCTTCAATGTGACCCAGCGAGCGGACCGCGTCGTCTTCTGCGGGTTGTTTACCGCGGGCGATCAAGACATCGACGTGCGGTCCGAAGGGCTTATCATTCGCCGCGACGGGGCGGTCACCAAGTTCGTGGAGGCGGTCGAGCAGATCAGCTTCAATGCGCATCACGCGCTCGCCAAGGGGCAAACCGTCACCGCGATCACCGAACGCGGCGTCTTTGCGATCACCGAGTATGGACCGTTGCTGACCGAGGTGGCGCCCGGTGTCGATATCGAACGCGACATTTTTGCGCACATGGCGTTTCAGCCCAGGGTGAGCGCCGACCTGAAGCCGATGGCGGATTTCTTGTTCCGTCCGGAACCCTTCGATCTTGCCGCTGCGTTGCGGCGTTGATCCCCCATTAATGCAGGACTCTGACCGACGCATGACCGAAGATAAAAACCGCTTTCCCAAGATCACCGAATCCGCGCTCGACGATCTGCGCAAACGGATCGGCGTGAAGATCGAGAACACATTGGAGCCGTGGTGTCACGAATCGACGCGCGACAATATCCGCCACTACGCGCACGGCATCGGTGACGATAATCCCCTGTGGTGCGACCCGTCCTACGCGGCGGCGACGCGCCATGGCGACGTCATCGCGCCGCCGTCGTTCCTGTACGCTTGCAGCCGGATCATTTCGGGATATGTCGGCGGGCTGCCCGGCGTGCACGCGATGTGGGCCGGCGCGGATTGGACGTGGCATCGTGAAATCCGGCGCAACGAAAACATCACCACCGAAGCCTGGCTGAAGGATCTGGTCGAGCACGACACCCGCTTTTCCGGCCGGTCGGTTCAACAGATCTACCACGTGAATTTCTTCGGCGACGACGGCGACCCGATCGCCGAGGCGGATAGCTGGTGCTTCCGCACCGACCGGGATATCGCGCGCGAAGAGGGGACGAAATACGATGACTTGAAAGCGCGCGCACCGACCGAATATTCCGATGACGATTTGGTGGAACTCTACCGCCACTACGCGAACGAGCAGGTGCGCGGCGGTGAGCCGCGGTATTTCGAGGATGTGGAAGTCGGCGAGAAACTGCCGCGCATGGTCAAGGGTCCGATGACGGTGACCGGCTTTATCGCCTATGCCCAGGGCTGGGGCGGGCTGTATATACGGGCGAACAAACTCGCCTGGAAGCAGGTGCATGCGCATCCCGGTCTTGGCATCAAGAATCGGTTCGGCATTCCCGATTGTCCCGAACGGGTCCACTGGGAAGATGAATTCGCGACCGTCGTCGGCGCGCCGGCGGCCTATGATTACGGACCGGAACGGTGTTCCTGGATGACCCATCATCTGACCAACTGGATGGGCGACGACGGGTTCCTGCGCGACTCCTATGTCGAGATCCGCCGGCACAATCCGGTCGGCGACGCCCTATATATCGATGGCGAAGTCACACGGAAATTCGAATCCGAGGGCCGGTCCTGCGTCGAGATCACCCAGCGTGCGGTTCAACAGGATGGCGAGCTGTCCGCGCGCGGCCACGGCGTCGTGGCATTACCGTGCCGGAGTTGAATTAAACATCCCTTTTACAAATTTTATTGACCAGACTCGGAATATTCAGCATTTTGGCAACTATTGGCCAAGGGCAGTATAAGGAATACCGGGAAATGTTGCCGCGTTTGATTGTCGGATTTCTGGCGGGGATTGCTTTTTTATTTTCGGTTTGTTCGCACAGTTTTGCGCAAGGGCATGGGTTTTACATTGCGGGCTATGGCGGATTGAACCTGGCGGAGGAAATACCCCTGGGGACGGCGGACGGGGAATTGTCCATCGGCTTTATCGGCAATGGCGGTCTCGGCTATGAATTCGGCAACGGGCTTCGCGCCGAGGGGCTGTTCGGATACAGCGCGCACGATATCGATAAAATCGGCAGCAACTCGGCGGCCAGTGGCGGTGTCGACATCTACACCTTCATGGCCAATGTCTTGTATGAATTCCGCCCCGACGGCTGGTTCATCATCCGTACTTGGGCGCCGGTGTCGGCGCGCTGCGGCTGCAGGCGGACAATGTCGCCCCGGTCGCGGGATCGTCCGTCGATGAGGCGGATCTGTCGATCGCGATCCAGGCGATTGTCGGCGCCTCCGTCGATATTACCGACCGGCTATCGTTCAGCATCGATTACCGTCATCTTCGGGCACCGGATTTGACATTCAATACGGCCGCTGGCGGCCAGGTCTTCTCGGACTATGCTTCCCATCAGATCATGGCCGGTCTCCGGTTCCGATTTTTCTCGCCGGGGCCGCGTCGGCAATCGCGCTCGACGGATCCGGAACCGCGCAAGCCCGTGATGCGCGAACCGTCCGCGGCGCCGGAACCGCTGGTCGCCGAGAAGCCGCCGGAGCCGCTGCCTGTTGCGCCGCCGCCGGTGGTCGAGGTACAGCCGCGCACTTTCACTGTTTACTTCGGTTCGAATTCGTCGCTGCTCACGCCGAAAGCGCGTGGCGTAATTCGGGAAGCGGCCGCAGCCGCGCGGCAATCGGGCAACGGCCGGCTCGTTCTTGTCGGCCATACGGATTCGTCGGGGTCGTCCAAATACAACAACTGGCTGGCGGATCGCCGCGTCAAACAGGTCCGGGGCGCGCTGTCGCGTCTTGGTATTGCGCGCGAGATGCTGGAAACCGCGAGCGTTGGAGAGTCGGATCCGATGGTCAGCACCGGCGATGGCGTATCGGAAGGCCGTAACCGCCGCGTCGAAATCCAATTGCAATAGGCGGATCGCGGAAATTGCGGCTGGAGCAAATCCCGAGCGAACCGAAACGGTTCGCGACGACGTATTTGCGTAAGAATAAGAAAAGAGCGACCATTTCAATTGGGTCAATTTAAACAATAAATGGTCTACACGGCTTGTTCCTTGGTCTTGAGGAACCGCAGATCGGGCCAGTCTTCCACCGCCTTGTCCAGGTGCCATGCGTTGCGGGCGAGAAAGACCGACATGCCGGTGTGATCCTCGGCGATGCTGCTTTCGTTCGAATCGCGGAATGATTTCAGCATCCGGGCGTCTTCCGTATCGACCCAGCGTGCGGTGAAGAGCGACGTGTTTTCGAAACGCACCGGGATGTCGTATTCGCTGCGGATGCGGTCGGCGAGCACCTCGAACTGAAGCGGGCCGACGACACCGACGATCCAATCCGAGTCCAAACGCGGCTTGAACACCCGGGCGGCGCCTTCCTCGGCGATCTGTTGCAACGCCCGGCCGAGATGCTTTGCCCGCATCGGGTCTTCCGGCCGAACCTTCTGCAGCAACTCCGGCGCGAAGCTCGGGATGCCGTTGAATTGCAGCGCCTCGCCTTCGGTCAGCGTGTCGCCGATGCGAAGGTTGCCGTGGTTGGGAATGCCGATGATGTCGCCGGGCCAGGCTTCCTCGGCGAGTTCGCGTTCCTGTGCCAGGAACAACACCGGATTGTGCAGCGTCAGGGTCTTGCCGGTGCGCACATGCGCCAGTTTCATGCCGCGTTTGAAATGGCCGGAACAGAGGCGGAAAAAGGCGATCCGGTCGCGATGCTTCGGATCCATGTTGGCTTGTATCTTGAACACGAAGCCGCTGACTTTTTTTTCCGCCGGATCGACCATCCGTTCCACGGTGGGCAGCGGCAGCGGCGGCGGCGCAATCTTGGTCAAGCCGTTGAGCAATTCGCGGACGCCGAAATTGTTGACCGCGCTGCCGAAATAGACCGGGGTCAAATTGCCGTCCCGATAGGTCTGCAAATCGAATTCTGGACACAGCCCGCGTGCCATATCGACTTCCTCGCGCAGCGTCGCCGCGGCGTCCTCGGGCAGTAATTCGTCGAGTTTCCTGTCATTGAGGCCTTCGCAGATCGCACCTTCGTCGGGCGTGTCGGCGCTGCCGCGTTCCACCAGGATGAGCCGGTCCTGAAACAGGTCGTAACAGCCGCGGAACTGGCGGCCCATGCCGATCGGCCAGCTGGCGGGCGTGACGTCGATCGCCAGGGTTTGCTCGATTTCATCCATCAGGTCGAACGGGTCCTGCGATTCCCGGTCGAGCTTGTTGATGAAAGTGACGATGGGGACGTCGCGCAGGCGGCAGACCTCGAACAATTTCCGGGTTTGTGTTTCGATGCCGCGGGCCGCGTCGAGCACCATGACCGCGGAATCGACGGCGGAGAGCGTCCGATAGGTATCCTCGCTGAAATCCTCATGCCCGGGCGTATCAAGCAGATTGAAGGTGCAGCCGGCGTAGTCGAAGGTCATGACCGAGGATGCCACCGAAATACCCCGCTCGCGCTCCACCTTCATCCAGTCGGAATGGGCGCGCCGCTGTTCGCCGCGGGCCTTGACCGCGCCGGCAAGCTGAATGGCGCCGCCGAACAGCAGCAGCTTTTCCGTCAATGTGGTCTTGCCTGCATCGGGGTGCGAAATGATGGCGAAGGTGCGCCGCCGCGCCACGGGTTCGGGTGGATTGGTCATAGGTTTCAATCTGGCTTCGGAGTGCACGATATGGCGATTAATCGGGCTGCTTGCAAGGCGCGATGTCCGGACCGCTTGGCGCGATTATGGACCGCGTTTCTTGCGTAATCCTTTACGGCGGCGGCGCTTCCGCCAGACCAGCCCGATTTCCGCCGATTTGCGTCCCGAAACGGTCTATTCCGCTGACATGGCGAGCATCTTCTGCACCATCTCCTCGGTGACATTGCCGCCGGTCAGTGCGGCGACCGTCTTGCGCGATCGATCGGTCCGGCCGCTGAGAAAGCCGGCCGGCGCCACCACGCCGGCGGGTTCGCCCAGCATTTTTGTGCGGAACAGGATGGTCCGAAAGGCGTCGGCGATATCCTGCTCGCTGATCAGGACGATCTCGTCGAGATATTCCTGCAGGTGGCGGAACGGGTGCTCGCCGGGACGCCGGGCGGACAGGCCGTCCGCCATGCTGTCCCAATAGTCGATCGCCGTCGCTTCGCCCGCCTGCATCGAGACATAGGCCGCGTTGGCGTGTTCCGGCTGAACGCCGATGACGCGGATGTCCGGATTGGACAGCTTCACCGCGGTGGCGACACCGGCGGCAAATCCGCCGCTGCTCACCGGGACCAGCACGGTTTCCACGTCGGGACAATCCTCGACGATTTCCATGCCGATACTAGCGTGGCCGGCGACGATCGGCGGGAACTCCCAATTGTCGATCGCGGTCATGCCGCGTTCCCCGGCGATCCGGTCGACCGCCGGCTGGCGGGCCAGCGCGTCGGTGCCGCAGAAGATCACTTCGGCCCCATAGCCCTGGGTCTGCGCGACCTTGTAGGGGCTGGTGTTGTCCAGCATGACGACGGCAACCGGCGTGCCCAACTGCGCGCCCGCCAGGGCGTAGGCTTGCGCAAAGTTGCCGGAGGACGTGACGACCACGCCGCGGTCGCGCTGGGCGTCGCTGAGCGCCATCAGCGCGGTGAAGGCGGCCCGCACCTTGTAGGCGCCGGTGACCTGCAGGTTTTCGCATTTCAGGAACAGTTTTTCCTTGCCGACTTCGGCGGTGTCGCGGGCCAGGGGCACGATCGGCGTGTGGCGGATCGCAGCGGGCAGCGCGGCGCGCGCCTGTTCGATGTCGTCGAGCGTGGTCAAGCGGGTCACGGTGCATCTCCGAGTTTTGCGGATCGGGGATCACTATGGCCGAGGGATCGATTTGGCTCAACCACGGGACCGCTATGCTTGGTGTCCAACGGCGGTTTTCCCGTGGTCGCGGGCTGCGTTATAAAGGCCATCAACCAGGGAGCGCCGCAATGAAACTCACGGAACACGAAGAGGCCATGCTGGCCGGCGAGATGGGCGTGCCGCGCCAGCGGGCGCTCGAGCATCAGATCAAGGTCGGACGGTTCTTCGACGCCGCCGATATGGTCGAAATCGCCCATGTGCACATCATGGCGGATACGGAATCACTGGGCGAGGCGGGGGTCGCCTTTCTCGAAGACATCGCGGCCTATCCCGAAGCGGACCGCCGCACCCTGGTGCCGACGGTGACGGACCCGCGCGGCGCGGATTTCAACGCTTATAAGCGGCTCAAGCAGCAGGAGGACTGGATCGGCTTGGAACGTCGCACCATCGACGCTTTTCAAGCGCTCGACGTGCTGATGACCGATACCTGCATCAACTACCAGATCGTCATCCCGCCAGTGCTCGGCGAGCATGTGGCGTTCGGCGATACCGGGTCGAGCATCTACACCAACAGCGTGCTCGGCGCGCGGACGAATTTCGAGGGCGGACCGTCGGCGCTGGCCGCCGCCTTGACCGGCCGCACGCCACGCTACGGCTTTCATCTCGACGCCTGCCGTCGCGGCACCGCGCATTTCGTGCTGGAGGATCGTCCGCGCGACTGGGCCGATTGGGGCGCCGCCGGCGGCATCATCGGGCGTGAGATGAGTTCCTATTGGCACGTGCCGGTGATCGACGGCGTCGATGGTGCGCCGACATCGGACGAGCTGAAACATTTCGGCGCGGCGCTGGCCAGTTTCGGCTCGACGCCGCTGTTCCACATGATCGGCGTCACCCCGGAGGCGCCGACGCTGCAATCCGTGTTCGACGGCGCGGTGCCGGAACCGAGGCGTATCACGCGGGCCGACATCGACGCGTTCTACGAGTCATACCGGCCCGCCGACGACACGCTCGACGTTGTGGTCTTCGCGGCGCCCCAGCTGTCGCTGTTCGAATTGCAGAGGCTGGGTCATTTGCTGGACGGCCGCAAGGTTCACGAAAAGACGACACTGCTGGCGGCGACCGCGCCGGAGATCAAGAAATCGGCCGACCGCATGGGCATCACCAAGAAAATCGAGGCGTCCGGTGGGGTGCTGCTGGAAGGCGTTTGTTTTTATAATATGCACGCGCGCGAAATCGGCGAGGCCAATGGCTGGCGCCGTCTGATGAGCAATTCGGCGAAGATCGTCAACATCCTCGGCGGCTACGGGTATGAGCCGATGCTGGCGCCGATGGAACGATGCGTCGACTCCGCGGTCGCCGGGAGGATCGTCTGATGGCCGATACGATCATCAAGGGGCATGTGGGCATCGGTCCGACCGTTAGCGGCCCCGCCCTTGTCGCGCATGACAACTTCAGCGCCCGTTACGACCTCGACCGGATCGCCGGCGTCTTCTCGCGGCCCGGCCACAAGCTGTTCGGCGAAAGCTATCTCGGCAAGGTGCTGGTGCTCAACATCGCCAAGGGCGGGGTTGCGACCGCGTGGATGCTGCATGAAATGGCGGATAGAGACAGGGCGCCGCTGGCGCTGCTGCTGAACTATGCGAATCCGATCATGGCGCAGGGTGCGGCGCATGCGGATTTTCCGCTGATCGACCGTTTCGACACCGACATTACGGCAAAAATCAAGAATGGCGACAGGGTGACGGTCGACCCGGCGGCCGGCACGGTCACAATTCACGATGCGGGATGACCGCCGGATTTCGCGAAACGTCGGATTTGGCGCAGCGCCGCGTCGATCTTGAGCTGGAGCAGCTTGCGGCCGCGCGCCGCCGAGGCCCGGGTGGGGTCGCCGATCACGCCGCTCTCTTCCATGCCGGGGGTGTTGCTCGGGCGCATTCTTTCGCGGCGGATACCGTCGGGAAAAACCGCTAGCAGTTCGGACGAATCGCGAATGCCCGCGTGGGTCCCGATATCGGTCTCGCTTTCACCTTCGCCGCGCAACCAATCGACCTGGCCATTGGCGCTGTAATAATAGTCGGCGACGTGCAGGACGCGCGCGCCGCTGTCCGACCATTCGTCGTTGAGTTTTTTCGCAACCGCCGCGAGTGCCGCCTGGTTCCAGCCGCTGTCGCCGATCAGGCAAATCGTCGTAAAGCCGTGCCGCCGCAGGCTCCGGGCCGCCGATTCGACGGTAGCGGCAAACACTGTTTCAGGGACGCTGATCGTGCCGTGATAGGCCATATGGCCGCTCGGCGGGTCGATACGGCCCTCCGGCACATAGGTGACGACCGGCGCGACCAGGGCGTTGCCGAGCGCTGCGGCAATGCGCGCCGCCGTATGGCGCATAATGTAGTTGTGCTTCCCAAGCACCATGTGGGGACCATTCTGCTCCGTTCCGCCGGTCGGTATGATCGCCAGTGTCTTGCCGTGCGCGATCAGCGCCCGCACCTCGGTCCAGGTTAGCGCATCGAGCTCCAGCGGTAGGGTATCCGTAACGATGGGTGCCTGGTCCGCAAAATTAGGCGGCGGCACGGTGGGCGGCGTGCTCAGGGATGCCAGAATCGCCGTCCCGGCGATCGCCAGAACCAGAAGACCGGTGAGCCAGCGGGTCACGGCGTTTCTTTCTCCGGCGGGCGAATTCGTCGCCAGAGTACCCGGAAGGGGCGGGCATAAAGCTGCCACACGGTATCGAAGGCGAGATGTTCGTCGTCGGAGAGGCCGAGGTCGAGGGTCTCCCGATGTTTCGGTACATAGAGCGTTCCGGCAATCCAATCCCAGAAGGCGAAGATAAAGCCGAGGTTTCTGTCGTAATGGGCCGGATCGCTGCTGTGGTGAATTTGATGCTGCGCCGGGCTGATTAGAAAATGGCTGACGGCGCGCGGGTAGGCGACCCAGATATGCGAGTGACGCAAATTGTATCCCGCCAGATAAAAGAGAAAGACGAAGATGTTCAAGTTGTACAGCATCACCGTTGTCGGCGTCGTCTCGTAGAAGCAGCGAAACAGAC
>Ga0224508_10000653_pt1 | contig 33411 bp, 27 predicted proteins | sample SF_Jan12_sed_USG_4_FD_170157 | JGI IMG/M metagenome (GOLD analysis project Ga0224508, IMG submission 170157) | Sediment microbial communities from San Francisco Bay, California, United States - SF_Jan12_sed_USGS_21 | ecosystem: Environmental > Aquatic > Marine > Sediment | place: USA...
TGGCCAAAGATTACGTCGAGGTTGAGGATATCGATCACTCCGTGGCCTCCACCGGGTTCAGCCAGGCCGGGTCACGCCGCAGTATCGGTAGTTCATCCTGCCCCCCATCGAGGCTCGGCAGGCATTTGAGCAAGCCCCGGGTATAGGGGTGCGTTGCCCTGTCGAGGTCGGCGGCGGCGCATTCTTCCACCACCTTGCCGCCGTACATCACCAGGATACGATCGCAGAAAGACGCCACCAGGTTCAGGTCGTGGCTGATGAAAATCAAACCCATGCCGCGCTCGCTGAGCATGTCGTCGAGCACCGCCAGCACCTGCAGCTGCACAGTCACATCGAGCGCCGAGGTCGGTTCGTCGGCGATGATGATGTCGGGCTCCGGGATCATCATCATCGCGATCATGATGCGCTGTCCCATGCCGCCCGAAACTTCATGCGGATAGGCCTTATATACCCGTTCGGGTGTACGAATTTTTACCGCGCGCAGCATATTCAGCGTGCGCTCGCGGGCTTCGTCCTTCGAGCTTGGGTGATGCACCAGGAATGCTTCCTCGATCTGCGCGCCGATACTCATCACCGGGTTCAGCGAATACTTGGGATCCTGCATGATCATCGAGATACGGTTGCCGCGAATGCGGCGCATGGTGCGCGCATCGGCGTTGAGCAAATTCTGTCCGTCGAATTCGAGGCGTTGCGCGCGCACCTTTCCGCTGGACGCGGTTAAACCAAGAATGGCACGACCGGTTTGCGATTTGCCGGAGCCGGACTCACCGACGATACCGAGCTTCTCCCGGCCCAGCTCGAAACTGACGCCGCTAACCGCGTTGACGATCCCGGTCGGGGTGTTGTAACTCACGTGCAAATCTTCGACTCGCAGCAGCGGGGATTCACTCACGGGCTAACCCCCGCTCTTCGGATCGAAGACATCGCGCAAACCATCGCCCAGCAGATTGAAGCCGAGGCTGACTACCAGAATGGCAATACCCGGTACGGTCGGTACCCACCACTGATCGATCAGGTACTGCCGGCCGAGCGAAATCATCGCGCCCCATTCGGGCGTCGGCGGTTGCGCGCCGAGACCGAGAAATCCGAGACCGGCCGCGGTCAATATAATACCGGCCATATCCAGCGTCAGGCGCACGATCACCGAGGAGGCACACAACGGTGTGACGTGACGCGTCAGAATTCCGACCGTACTGACGCCCTGCACCTGGGCGGCGAGAATAAACTCGCTATTGCGAATGGTAAGCGCCTCGGCGCGCGCGATTCGCGCGAATGGCGACCAGGTCGTTAGCGCGATCGCCAGCACCGCGTTTTCCAGGCCCGGGCCGAGCACGGCGACGAAGGCCATTGCCAGGATCAGCCGCGGAAAGGCGAGAAAAATATCGGTCAGGCGCATCAGCACGCTGTCCACCAGGCCGCCGAGATAACCGGCGATGGTGCCGATGACGAGCCCGATCGGCACCACGATCACCGTTACCAGCCCGACGATATAGAGCGTAATGCGCGAACCCCAGATAATGCGATCGAAGATATCGCGACCCAGCTGGTCGGTGCCGAACCAGTGTTCGGCGCTTGGCGCCTGCAGGCGATTAGCCAGCTCGGGCTCGAGCCCGTCGGAGGTGGTAATCCACGGCGCGAAGGCGGCGACGAAGATCAGGCCGAGGATAATCGCCAGCCCGATCATCGCGATCGGATTGCGGCGGAACTCGAGCCAGCCGATGTAAAATCGCTGGCTGCGCGCCTGCCATTTCGATCTCGGGATTTCGGCCAGCAACCAGCCGCGCAGTGACCTGTCGCCAGCCATCAGCGAATCCTCGGGTCGACCAGCCGATACAGCAGGTCGGACAGCATGTTGATGCCGACAAAACAGGCGCCGACCACGATCGTGCCGCCAAGCACCGCGTTCATATCGTTGTTGAATAGCGAATTGGTGATGTATTGGCCGATGCCGGGCCAGGAAAATACCGTCTCGGTCAACACCGAACCTTCCAGTAACGAGGCGTAGGTCAGTCCGATGATGGTAATCAACTGCACCAGCACATTTCGAAACGCGTGCCGCCAGATGACCTGCGATTCGGGAATGCCCTTGACGCGCGCGGTCAGAATATACTCCTGGCTCAACTGGTCGAGCATGAAACTGCGCGTCATGCGCGCGATATAGGCGAGCGCGAATGTGCCCAGTATCGACGCCGGTAAAATCAGATGCGCCAGCGCGTTACGAAAGATATCCCAGTCGCGCACCAGCGCCGCATCGATCAACAGGATGCCGGTGACCGGATCGATGATACCGTCATAATAAACATCGAGTCGGCCCGGACCGGCAACCCAACCGAGCTTGGCATAAAAAATCAGCAGTGCCACCAGGCCTAGCCAGAAGATCGGCGCCGAATAACCCAGCAGCGCGACCACGCGCACCACGTGATCCGGCCATCGACCCTGGTGAACCGCGGCCAACACACCCATCGGCACGCCGATGAATATACCGAGCAGCGTGGCAACGGTCGCCAGCTCCAGGGTTGCCGGAAAGAATCGCTTGATGTCCTCGATCACCGGCTGCGTGGTCATGATCGAGGTGCCGAGATCGCCCTCGGCCAACTGGCCGAGGTAGCGCAGGTACTGAACATAGATCGGCTTGTCCAGCCCGAGCTGCAGGTAGACTTGCTGGTAAACCTCGTTGGAGGCGCGATCGCCGACGATCGCGAGCACCGGATCGACCGGCATCACCCGGCTGATGACGAAAGTGATCGCGGTCAGACCGAGAAAGGTCAGCGTGAGGCTGATTAGCACCCCGGAAATTTTGACCAGCGCCGACGGCGGGGTCAAACCCGACCCGGCCGCCGCCTGGCCGCCACTATCCGGCATATCTCACCGACCTTGCACGATGAACAGCGATATGCGGATTACAGCCTGCTCCATCCAGCCTCTGGCTACTGCTTGTTGACGTTGCGGTAAAACACCAGGTCGAAGTTCGAGCCGGAAACGAATCCCTTCAGCTTTTTACTCCGCGCAACCTGTTCGTTCTGCTGAAACATGATCACGAAGGGTCCTGTTTTCTGCAGCTTTGCCTGCAATTCCAGGTATTGCTGCTTGCGCTTGTCCAGATCCAGTTCGTTGCGCGCCTTGACCGCGAGCATGTTGCTGGAATCGTCCGCCCAGGCGTTACGCCAGGCCAGCACGCCGGTGAGCTTGGCTTCCAGGCGATTATCCGGATTGTGCGCGAAGGCATCGGCATTGGAATGCGGATCGACGTAGTCCGGCGACCAGCGCGCGAGAATGATGTCATGCTCTCTGGCGCGGTACTTTGGCCACAGGGTCTTGCCTTCCAGGGTGACGATATTGGCCTTGATGCCGCCCTTGGCCAGGTTGGCCTGCACCGCCTGCGCGATTTCCGGGAACGGCGAATTGGTCAGCGTATGGATGGTCAACTCGAAACCATCTGCATGACCGGCCGCTTTCAACAGCGATTTTGCCTTGGCCACGTCCTGCTTATAAGGCGTGGTTTCCAGCGCTCCCCACAGGCCCGCCGGCCAGAAAGCCTGGTGCACGACAAACTGTCCCGCGAGGAAAGAGTTGGCCATGCTTTCATAGTCCACCAAATGGCGCATCGCCTGCACGACCTCGTTCTTGCCCAGGATCGGATGCCCGGCGTTGGCGGCCATGTAAACGATGGTGCCCTTGGGATAACCGTCGATCGCAATGTCGGAGTTACCCATCACGCCCTTGACCTGGTCCGGCGTCAGGTTGCGCGCCATGTCGATGTCGGCCTTTTCCAGTAACAGCCGTTGCGAAGAGGGCTCGGCAACGTGACGCAGAATGACTCGTTTCATGCCGGGGGCGCCGTGGCGATAGCCGGCATTGGCTTCCAGCGTAACAAGCTCGTTCGCCTTCCATGTCTTCAGGCTGAATGCACCGGAACCGGCGCTGTTCGACTTGAGCCAGTCGTAGCCCAGATCGCCATCTTTTTCATGGCTCATCACCAGCTTCTTGTCGACCACAGAGGCGACACCGGCGGAGAGCGCGTTGAGCACCAGGCCGGGCGAAAAATCCTCGGTGATGGTAACGCTGAAGCGGTTGTCATCTAGCGCCTTGACCAGGCCGTCGACGTTATCCGCGTTCCAGCCGAACTGGGTGATGATGAAAGACGGGGTCTTGCCCAGCTTGACCACGCGTCGCAGCGACCAGGCCACGTCTTCGGCGCGCACCGGATTCCCCGAGTGGAACTTGAGACCGGAGCGAATCCTGAAGGTGATGGTCTTGCCACCGTTGCTGACTTCCCAGCTCTCGGCCACGCCGCCGACCAGGGTTTGCAGATCCTCGGGCTCGAACATCATCACACGATCGTAGATATTGGCAATTATTTCGCCGGTGGTGAGCTCGAATACTTCCGCCGGATCCATGGTGATGATGTCGGCGATATCCTTCGCCATGACAAAGGTGTTGCTCGGTGTCGCCGCCTGGGACGAGCCCATGCACAGCATCAACGCGGTGGTAATACTCAGTATAATTTTTCTAATATTTTTCACGGCTACCTCCATAGATGGGTGTATCGATTGGTTATATTTTTATTCGCCGCCCGAAAAGCGCGGAAAGCGGCAAAATACTACCACAAACGCAGCGACGGGGGTCGCATTCTGGCCTGTCTGAATACACAGCATTCGGCGACCCTGCGATTTGCCGAATTTTCGCCACGCCGGCATCTATGGACCGGCGCTTGAGAACCGCACCGTTGATCGCCCGGCTCGGCGCTTTTGTCCGAATTTCCTCAAGAATCGGCAGACAGTGGCGAATAATAGGTATAACTGCCGCTGATAACGCTTAGCAATCACCGGCCGTTTACCGGAGCAACCCTTAACTGGCAAGATTTAATGAACGAAGAAATGACATCCTCCCGTTCTGGCGGAACGGAAACAACCGATGCAACCGCCAACACCAATATTACCGATTTTACCCAGGTCGCAAGTTGCGCGGTGGGCCGAGACCGCCAGGAGCTACGCCGGCAGAAAATCCGCGATGAACTGGTTCGCGAGCATTTTGCTGAAACCCCGGTTGCTACTCGCGCATCACCGTCGCTTCGACACCGCCTGTTGCAAATGCTCAAATTCAACTGATAAGGCGCCGCACAAACCATTCAACCAGCTGGCGCCCCCACGGGGCCTGAAGCCCGGCGGGTGCAGGAGCACGCACTGATCCGGCAGTGTACGAAAAGCGAAAAAAAATCGATCTTTTCAACAATTGACGCTCCTTAATTCGCATCTGCTGCCGATAACGGGTAGGTGTAAGGTTCCGCTTATCGATGCGCGGGCTCAAAACAAGGGTGAATTTTGATAAAACCAGGAATCAATAAGCGCGAAGCAGCTGCATGAGAGTTTTAAAGAGCTTTTCCCCGATCATAATTCTGATAATCGTATCTATATACGGTTTTCAGAAATACGACCAGCTGCCGGTATCCGCCATGATCGGGATCACCTACCTTACCCATATGCTTGCACTCATCGTTGCCGGCCTGAGTATACGCTTCAGCCGCTCCTCGGTATTTTTCTACGTCTTCCTGGCGCTCCTCCTCAACGTAATCCTACGATTCGGCTGGGCCGACAACGATCTTGCCTACGCCCTGCTGTCGACTTCGCTGCCGATACTGCTGGTGGCGTTAACCGTTTTACCCGACCGCGGTATTTTCAGCCTCAAGGCGATACCCGCTTATGCGATTCTGGCACTGGTCAGCGCCTTTGCCATCATCGTCACAATGAGCAATCCCGGTTGGGCGAACTACGCCCTGTTGAACGAGTGGGTACCGGCCCAGTATTTCGACTGGACCGGGCAGCCGCAAACCGTACTGATCGTTTCTTTTGCGGCGCTGTATATCATGCTGACGCTGTGCATTTTGAACCCTTCGCTACACATTTGCGCGGGTTTCGGCGTGCTTTTCATGCTGATCGTGCAACTGCACTTCGGCGGCCATCACCGCAGCCTCAACGTATTCAGCAGCACCGCCCTGCTGATGTGCCTGATCGCCATCATGCAGGAAACCTGGCGCATGGCCTATATAGACGAATTGACCGGCTTGCCGGGGCGCCGCGCACTGCGCGAAAAATTCCAGAAGATCGGCAACAACTACACCGTCGCCATGCTCGACGTCGACCACTTCAAGAGATTCAACGACACCTATGGGCACGATGCGGGAGACGCGGTGCTGCGCATGATTGCGGGAAAAATGATCAAGGTTTCCGGTGGAGGCCTGCCCTACCGCTACGGTGGAGAAGAATTTTCCGTTATTTTCACCGGCAAGAATTCTAGGGACTCGGTACGCCACCTCGAGGCCCTGCGCGAGGAAATCGCCAACAAACCGTTCGTCATCAGAAGAGCGGGGCGACGAAACGAGGACAAGGGCGCCAGCCCGAACGCCAACAATACGGTTCAGGTCACCGTTTCCATCGGCTTTGCCGATTCCGGCGGCAATGGATCGGATCCGTGGTCCGTTTTGAAGCAGGCCGACGAAGCGCTGTATCGAGCCAAGGGCAAGGGCCGCAACTGCATCAGCGAATGACGCGACCCGGGGCAGGCAAGCCCCCTGACGGTATGCCGGTGCGAAAATCAAAATAACAGAACCTTCGCTGGCGGGCAGCAGATCAACCACGCATGATCGCCAAATCCCGTTTAGTCCGAAATGTGATATCGAATCATCCAATCTCGGCTGGTGTCTCGTAAGCAGAACTTTGTCGAACCTGGCCAGGAGGCAATCTCCGGCCAATAGTCGTCGCTTATAATCATCAGATTATGGAATATATTATATTCCTGATTTGTAAAACGTAGCCTCACAGGTCGCCAGCAATAAGCCTGATAGAGTGTATACTTGCCTCGGTTAATGTTGACGGTATCCGAGGGTAAAATATGGTTCTCGTTAAACGGCTTGTGCTTGATGTGCTCAAACCCCACCAACCGAACGCGCTTGAATTTTCACAAGCCATTGCCAAAGCGGGTGGTGGTTATCGGGTTTGTATCACGGTATTAGAGGTTGACGAAAAGACCGAAACGCTGCAGGTCATCGTCGAAGGGGATGCCATCGACTTCTGCGCGGTCCAGTCTAGTATAAATGGCCTGGGCGGCTCGCTGCACAGTATCGACGAGGTTGAGGTTCAAGGCGAGCCGCAATCTGGTTAGGTTTATGAACCTGCTGGAACAAACCCGGTTTCTACTGCGCATCACTCGCACCCATGACATCATGCGACGCTATTTTGTCGTTAATGGATTCGACGGCGCGCTGACCATGCTGGGGCTCATCATGGGCTTTCTGGTCAGTGGCGCAACCAGCTTATCGGTGATCATAAATGTATGCCTGGGCGCGGCCATTGCGCTTGGCGTAAGCGGTGTGAGCAGCGCCTACGTCAGTGAGGCCGCGGAACGGAAACGCGCGCTTGGAAAACTCGAAAATGCGATGATCACTGACATGAGTAACAGTGCTCATGGCGAAGCCGCGCGAGGAGTGCCACTGCTGGTAGCGCTCGTCAACGGTTTTTCGCCGCTAGCCATATCACTTCTGATCCTGCTACCACTAATTACAGCCAATGCCGGTTTTGCCTTGCCGATACAGCCGCTTAAGGCAGCGGTGACGATCGCGCTGCTGCTGATATTCCTGCTCGGTGTTTTTCTTGGCAGCATCGCGGGCGTATCCTGGTTGCGTAGCGGGATTCAAACCTTGCTTATCGCGATCTTGACAGCGGCTCTTATTTACCTTTTTGCCAGCTTTTGACAATAGAGATTAGGTGTTGCAACGATCAGTTGAAACCGCGGCCACAGCGGATCTAAGCGGCCAAAAAAATCAGCCACCATTTTTTATTCGCAGCGGAGACTGGCAGCGCTACATCAATTAACCTTGGATTAATCCTGGATCGAAACCAATTAGGCTTTATCCAGCCTTCACGACCCAGGATTTACACCAGCCCCTGGCGTTGACCAGTTTCCCGGGGAATATCGCACATGGACCCCATTCGTCGCCGGCTGCGCCGGTATAGAGTTGACATCCGACACAAAGTTTCGTCGCATCCGGGGACTCGTGGACGTACTCCAGCGCTTTTGCGGTGGGGTCCTCAAGGTCCAGTTTCGGGGCATCGGCGGCTGATGCAATTCCCTCGCGGGTCAGGGTGCTCAATGGTATGGCGATAACACCGGTGCCGAGGGCGTACAGAAATGTTCTGCGAGTCTTGTTCACTTCAGTTACCTCCTTAAGTATTTATGCGATTAGCCGGGCGAGAGTAACACGAAATGCCGCAGGATTTCGCGTCGGTTACATTTCATTTTTGTGGATAGAGATAAAAGTGTGAAGGGAAAAATTGAGAAGGTTTTTTCACCAAATGGCAGCACGAGCACCAAGCGGTCGTTGAATGCTGAGACTTGGCCGACGGCTTTGGGATAAAGCGGACGGTACCCTTTATCTCGATTGGAGTCCGCCCCCTTTATTGAGCTTCCGATTGTTACGGCGTTACTTTAGGCAGTTCATTTGAAAGAATATCAAGATTGGGAAGCATAATAATTTCTATGCGGCGGTTGAGCTGTCGACCTTCATCGGTTTCATTATCGGCTCGTGGGCGAAATTCACCAAAACCGGCAGCTGAAATATTCTCAGACTCAACATCCAAATCTGTCAGTAGATGGACAACTGTAAGTGCACGGGATGTAGACAGTTCCCAGTTACTGGGAAAGCGTGCACTTTTTATCGGCCTATTGTCAGTATGTCCTTCAATCTGAAAGCGCCTGTCTGAAAATTGGCCAAGTACCGAAGCGATTTGAGTCAGGGCCTCCTCGCCTTCGGGATTTAAGTTAGCGCTACCACTTTTGAACAGGACATTATTCGGGAGGTTAATCACAATTCGACCCTGTTCAATGTTGACCGTTAGTTGTCCGCCGTCAATCATGGTTTTCAAGCGATTAACAAATTTTTGATATATTTGATTACGACGCTTGGTTTCATTCTCAATATTACGGAGCGTAGTCATTTGTGCCTGAGATTCTGAGAGCTCCTCCTGAAGATCCTTCTTTTTTGCTTCAAGTTTCATTAACTCTTCAACGGCCGACACAACCTGCATTTTGGCAGATTCTAATTCCTGTTCCGTTTTCTTTATTTGTTGTTGATTACGGTTGATTTCCTCCTGGGCCAGTGAATTCTGCATTTTGGCAGCATCCAGTTCCTGTTCCGTTATCTTTATCTGTTGTTGATTACGGCTGATTTCCTCCTGAGCCTGCGCGTTTTGCATTTTGGCCGACTCTAATTCCTGTTCCGTTTTCTTTATTTGTTGTTGATTACGGCTGATTTCTTCCTGTGCGCTTCCCAGGGATTGACGCACTGTATCCATTTCAGCTAGTGCCGCTTCATGTTTGCTGCTAGATACACAGGCAGATAAAAGAAATATCGAGAAAACAATGATGGTTAGAGTGTTAAATCTCAAGATGACTCCGTGATGTCGTGTTGAGCTGTCAAAGCCCGGATTGTATACCTCATATTTATAGGCGCTAGGCTGCTTTCCGGATGTACGGCTGATTTTGCTTAATCAAGATTTCGATCTTGCTGCGCACTTTACTCGCCGTTTCAATTGCCAGGTCTTCTGGCTCGATATCGTTTTCAGCCATCCAGTCGGCAATGGCGCTGAGGGGCAATTTTCGCCTGGTTTCCGGAAACGCTTCGAGTATGTTTGCAACTGCGATGACAGCGGCGAGGTATTTATAGCATTGCATGTCTGATTCCTCCTTGTATATTGGGCCTGACAAATGATTCCAATCGAGCGGAGCGACATTATATGGCTTCATATGGTTTCATAATGTTATTTAGTGCGAAACACACGCGTAAATATTTCACAGGCCGTCCAGTCTCGGTGCACCGATATGCGACAAGCGCGGCTTCGACCGATCACAGATTAATGGGCCTGCTCTCTTTTATTCTAGCTACCTGGCCCACAAGCAGGCTAATTTGGCCTTGGGATAACTGTCTTGTTTAAATCGTAAATCGCAGCCGGTATGAAGATTGAACGTCAGCTATCGCGTAAGCAAACCCTCTGCAGGCCCGCCCAGGAGGCGAACTCGGCCAGGAGCGGTCACTCGGAGGCCTAGTCAAAACGGATTTACTCAAGACTCAAGGTATGTTTAATGGTAGATTGAATTGACTATCAATCACTACCAATAACAATCACATCTAGTAAGGGAGTAAATGTTATGTATGCCCGTTTTCTGAAATTTAACGCAGATCCAGGCAAACGTTCTGAAGTCGAGGCGTTAGCTGACAGCGTTTTTTCAATTGCCAAGAAACAGCAAGGTTTTATCAGTATCCACTTTGTAATATCTTCAAATGAGAGTGAGTTTGGCTCTTTCAGCCTATGGGAGTCAGAGAACGATGCCGAGGTGGGTGGAAGTGCGATACGCTCGGAAACAGCGACAACTTTACAGGGAATAGCGTCTGCTCCACCAACCATAGATGTCTATGAGGTTTATAAACCGGGGTAGCAGCTGATTTTCTATTCGAACATTAGCCTCGAAAGCAGACGCTGACAAATCCCATAGCGGCGGCGACCTTCGTCCAATAGCGGGCACCCGACAGGAATAAGGAAATTAGAATATTTACGGGACTTCTTAGTTCAATCTCCATTTAGTGTCCATCTGTTTTTCTCCATCATTAACAGTTCGTTCAGCCCCTTGCTGGCCTTCCGGATTACTTATCGTTCGCGGTTGACTAGTTCAAGTTTGCCAACGCTTTGGTTAATTCAATCATCGACTGAAAACGTGCCTTGGGTTGCTTGGCTAGCATCTTTAGAACCACGCAGTCCAGCTCTTTGCTGATAGAGGAATTGATTGTTGAAGGAAGGGGCGCCGGCTTGGTAATGTGTTGCGCCATTACGGAACTGACATCGCCCTGAAACGGTAATTCGCCGGTCAGCATCTGAAACATTGTGATCCCGAGAGAATATATATCGGAACGTGCATCAACTAATTCGCCGGCAGCCTGCTCCGGACTCATATAACCCGGAGAACCGAGAATCAGACCGTGGCTGGTTTTAATCCCCGTCGCTTGATGCTTAGCAATACCAAAATCGGTTATGCGGAACGACGCATCTTCGCTAAACAGTATGTTCGCCGGCTTTATGTCCCTGTGTATAAATCCCTTTTTGTGAGCGGTTTCCAGGCCAGAGGCTATACCATTGATTATTTCTATGCTCTGAGCTGTATCCAGTGCACCTCCTTCTATCTTGTCTTTCAAAGTTCCACCAGTCAGTAATTCCATCACCAACCAGAAACGACCGTTTTCTTCGAGTAAATCGTAAATAGGCAAAATATGTGTGTGGTTTAACAGGGCTAGTGCTCTGGCTTCGCTTTTGAATCGTTCCGCCTGTTCCTCATCGCTTGCCACGTCTTCCAATAGTTCCTTTAAAGCCACTCTGCGGCCAAGTAACGTGTCTTCGGCTTGGTAGACGATACCGGCACCGCCACTGGCAATTGCCTTGTCGATTCGGTAGCGTTGATCAGGCCCGACGAATCGAATCTTTTTTTCGGCACTGGATATGGCCCGCGTTTTGACGATTTCACCGGAGGTTCCAGCCGCGTCACCCCTCCTAATTTCAAGCGGTAACTGCTCGCCTTCCTTGATCGATCGAGGCAAGTCCAGTACTAAAATAATCAATGCAATCGATAAACCGATGATCCAGAATACGCTCAAAAATTGCCAATACCTTACCTCTCGGAGACTTTGCAGCTTCCGTAAAATTGGGGAATTGAGCAATTCCATGACGCCGGTCTTGAGCGAATTTTGATCCAACGGATGCCAAACATCGACAAGTGCCTGGCTCAGATGGGTAGAGACAACGAGGTAAATAAAAAGGCCGACTAACAGGTAAACTCTCCCTCTCGCGGGTTTCAGCAGCCATAGCTTTAACAATGCCGGTTTGCGTAAAACTAGCGGTAATGGTCTTGCCGCCGTAATCAGTGTTTTGCAGTGTCGACTGATTACATTCATATTTGAAGCCATGCTCAATTTGATTTTATAGTAACAATCGCCGGCGACGATTCTTGCTCAAGCTAAGTTGCGTCGATCTTTCGATTATATGAATTGAACTACCCGTGCCTGAGTATAGGATACAACTCGAATTGAGCCACTACTGAACTCTACCGAGCAAGTTTCTTTTGGGCATCGGACTTTAAGAATAGATGATAAAAGATGTGCGAGAGAAATTTACTTTGCTGGGGAGGGAGTCGGCTTTGGGTCGGCTCTCGCCTCCCATCTAATTATTTTATGCGTCAGCTTTCCCGATAAGAGACGCTAATAATCAAAGCCCAGGAGACGATTTCCGGCCAAAAGCGGCCGCCCATCACCGTTAGTTATTTTGAACAGCGACCCATATTGACCGGAAATCTAGCCAGATCATTAACCTGATTAATTAATACATACCGTGCCAGTAACTCTGCTTTCGAATCCTGTTACGAGTTCGGGTGTGTTGAGCGTGCCGGAGATAAAAAGCTCGCCGGTTGCACCCAAAAAACGTCCAGTGCCACCAACCACGCGATTAAGTTCGGTGAAGATCTGGTTTATCGGGTCGGTAACGCCGAGTTGACTCAAATGTAACTCTCCATGCTTCGTCGTGAATACCGCATTTGCGGAATAGGATGCAACTACTGGGGACTCTGTAAAAAGCCCTGCGCCCGGCGCTCCCGCGGTATAGACCGCCAATTTCGTCCCTTTCAGAATACCGCTGGTAATGGTGCCATCCGCACATATTCCGATGCCGCTTTGGCCACAGATAAACGAGGAACCATCTAGTTGGGTATTTACAATCTTACAATCGGACGCTTGTACAATCCCGACGAGGGAAAATAGAGCGAGAAGAATAGGAATAGAAAAATAGGCAACCACATAGCTATTTGATCTCATAGCTTCCTCCTGGGTTTTGATTGTTGAAAGATAATATCTTGCGATGACAAATGTCGCCTGATCTGCGTCAAGGCATTCGGTTAAGCGAGGTGTAACCTTTATACATCAAGGCCAAGATGAGGATGATTTCATCAGGTGCCTGGTTTTTGGCTGCATTGGAGGGGGATCAAATGAGCAGCGCGATAATCCATATCACCAAATATTGTCTAAACATTTCCAAGTACCTATTGGTTTGTGTTGCCTTATCCTTCTTCGGTTTCGCACTCGCTGATGGAAAAAATGCCTGCGTTGCCACCGGAGATACCTGTTTCCTGGGCATCGATCCCGATATCTATCAAATGCCGCTATTCGGGGAGTACGTACAAGACGGCAATGAATTGATTTGCGCCACGACTAACTGGGCGCCTTTTCCGCCCGAGGCATTCGGAATCGAGTTCATGCGAAATTTCTGGGCTACCCAATTAGATCAGGCAGCTCAAGCCGAGACGGAGGCAGCAGCTTACGGATTCGTCGCCTCGCATTGGGGGCAGCCGGCCGCTCCAGTCACGGATCTATCCGAAATGGCAACTCCCGGCGATTTTCCATTCGAAGTGGTCAGCAGCCTGGAGCCCAGGACCTGGAGAATCGAATTCGAAGTACCCAAAACCGACTTTGAAAAGCTGGGCTGGACTGCGAAATGGGTTCCTCTGCTTATTCCACCCGATGCCAGTCCGAATGTGCCCGTCAAGTTGCGCGGCTGGTATATCAAGGGAGATGGCGTGTCGGCAAATGACGCCGAAGACGCGCCCAACGCTGGAAACGACAAAGTAGAACATCCACTGGTTATCCTTTCGCCTGGTTTCCCGTACTCCATAGCTTTCGACCTGCCGGTCGGAGGAGTCGAAGTCGGCGAACAGATGAGAAAGACCGCGGCATATTTTATCGCCAAAGGATTCGATGTTCTTATTTTTGACAAGCGGGGTATGGGCTTCTCCGAGGGCCTCTTCGATGGTATGGGAGAGGATATATTCAGGGCGCTGGATCAACTCGACCAAGGCCAGATAGTAGAGGAAGGAATACCTTTAACATTGTCGATCATCACCCCGGATGGCCGCCGCTTGTCAGGCGCCATGGCCGCCGCCGAAAATCTTCTTGGCGAAGCCTATACAGCCAAAACCAAACCGATAGTACTGCGCGGTTTTTCATACGGTTCAAGCCAGTCGCAAAAAGCAATGGCCATGAATTACGCGGATTTGCCTGTTGAATATCGATTCAAACGGGATTTTGAGGGCAATGTGGTAATTGACGAAAGCAGGATGCCTGCCGGGAACCGTGGCTACAATTTCAAAGGCATCGTCGCGATCTCAGGTTTCCAAGGTTCGATAAAATACGAAACAATTCCGTTTTTCCTGGCATTCGACGCGCTTGCATCCACCATTGGACATAATGGAGGCGTTTTGAAGAGCACGGTCTACCAGAGCATGAACCAATGGCCTGCCTTCCTCGGTCTATATTCCACAAACGACTTCGAAACCGCTGATGGAGCCGTGGACGCCTACAACGAGCGATTGCGGGGGTTTAAAGATATCAAGATGGTAACCGGTTACCATTTCGGTTTAGCGAGCGCCGAAGTCGATACCTATTTCGCATATGAATCTGTTCAATTTGCCAAGCGGGCTATCTTTGATACCCCTCCAACAAACAATAGGCATCAAACCAGTTATGCTCGCGAGGTTTGCGACAGTGAGAGGATTGTCATGGACCCGGATACTCAGTCAATTATTGATGTGCCTTCTAAAATTATCCGGAAGGCCAATCGAAAAGTTGATCGCTTTATTGAGAACTGGATTGCCGGTCAATAAATTGAATTTTTAAGGCAAATTTAACCAAGCACGTATTTAGCAGCCGGGTGCGAGCCTCGAATTGCAAGTCACCGCTGAACCATAGAATTTGAGTGCCCGTTTTCCCTATATCAGACGCTGAAAACCGTGTACTAAGTTACGAGAAACTGCCACTTTCAGACCTTCACCTCCCAGGCTAACAGCTGAAATTCCAATTTCGATATGAGATAGTATTTGTTGTAACTGATCGGAGCTACTGAGAAAAAACGATGACTGATCTAATTGAGAAATTAAAGGAGATTGCTACACGGGCTAACGAATCAGACGCGCCATTTATCGAAAGGGCAATAGATCGCATCGAGAAACTGGAAGCTGAACTGACCAGCCATAATGAAGATACCACTGATTGGCGAGCCTCCGTTGAAAATCAAATGAGGCGAAGGAGAGATGACAAGTGAATAAGGTCAAGGAATCGCTGACGTCAGTATCGATTGAAACCCAATTAACATCCTGTGGAAGTCTCCCAAGGGTTAGCTATCGACGCTGATTTCCAGATATTGAGCGGTGAATTTCTCAAAAGCTGACGCTGACATTGCCGCGCCAGGCTGCGGAAACCGGCCACAAGCAGTCATTGCGAGCGCAGCGAAGCAATCTCCAAATATTCCGTAAACATTGAAAGATTGCTTCGTCGCTTCGCTCCTCGCAATGACAGTTCAGGGTCGTAAATCGCCGCTGGGACATCATATCTAGGCGTCCGCTTTGATCTGAAGCTGTCGCCGAGCAATTGACACGTAGTAGTCTGTTTCACCCCAATCATTAGGTACGCGTACTCGCGCAGGCACCGGGGAACAGGAAGATGGATAAGCCAGGCTCTAAAGACCACGCAGGCAGGCCGAAAAAGGTTACCATGGCGGCCGATGCGACTCGATACAATCAACAACGCGCCGTTCGGCGCCGTGGTAACCGACTTCGATTGCAGCAACGCCGATGAAGCCGAAATTGACGAGCTGCGCGATGCCCTGCACCGGCACCAGCTGCTGCTGTTCCCCGCGCAACAGCATCTGACCCCGCGACAGGAAGTCGCGTTTTATCGTTCGATAGACCGCGACGGAACCAGCGTCTGGCGCGATCAACGCAACAATCCCTGGGAAGTTTTCAAGGTCGAGCAGGGCAACAAGGCCGGAACCTATCAGATCCCCGAGGAACCCGGCGTGCTGGTACTCGGCAAGGGTGAGATAGATCACCATGGATTGAAGGTAACCCTCGGCGGCGAGCGCGGCGCCTATGGCGCGGACAGGGGCTCGCAGGTGCTCGGCGGCGGTGCGTTGCAGTGGCACATCGACGGAACCTTTTACCAGCACGCTCCCTGTCACTACACGCAGATGCGTTGCATCGAGGCGCCGGCCGGCAGCGGCCATTGGCTGTCTTACGGCGACGACAGCGGTGAGCGCTTATGGTGCGCGGCGGGCTCCACCGCATTTGCCAGCGGCCGAACGGCGTTCGACCTGTTGTCGGATGACGACCGGCAGCGCTGCTTGCACACCCGCGTCCATTACGCCAGTCGCCCGTTCGAGGCTAGCTATGCGCTGGGCAATAGCGACAATGGCCTGCGCCTGTTCGATGCCGAGGCGGAACAGCTGTATCTCCAGGGCAACGACGTTGCGGGCGCGAAAATCGACGATCCGTTAGCCCAGGTGTACCCGCTGGTATGGCGCTGTCCGCTCACCGGACTGCAGGCACTGATGCCGCAATCGCGCTGCATGCAAGCGCTCGAACAAAACGGCGAACACGGCAACCGCTTCCTCGGCGTCGTCGAATCGAGAATGCAGGTGGAAAACTGGATGCGTCCCGCGATCTCCCCACAGCGCGTTTACGTTCATGCCTGGCAAGCCGGTGAGCTGGTAATCTGGAACAATCGCTCGCTATGGCATTCGGCAACCGGTAAGCTTTCGCACGACGACCGCCGGGTCATGCACCTGACCGCTTTTAACGGCGACAAACCGCCGCAATGCGTGGCTGACTGAAACCGTCACCGCCGAACCAACGCCTTCGCTGGCTCTTCATTGCTGGGCTCAAGCCACGGAATCCCTTATTCAATCGCTACCGGAGTTCAGCATCAGATACAGTGAATGCGCGTGCTCGGCAGCCTGTAGGCCAAGTGGAGTAAGATAACCACCATCGACCTGGGTAATAAAACCGCCCGCGTATAGCTGTTTGGCAGCGGCAATCACGGCAGCATCGGCGTCTTTATGAATCTTGATGCCTTCGAGTCCGGAAGGAGATTTGAACAGCATCAGCACATCCAGTTCGGCCAGGTTTTGCGACGAGTACGACATTCAGTTTCCCGGAATTCTTAGCCGTTTGACGGCGAGACAGAGGCGAAGAATACCATTTTTCACCATCCCCGAGGCAAGCATTTAATCGTCGCGATTCTACACCAATGGGCTGCGCCAGCTTCGGCATTGCCACCGGAGTGGCCGGGATAATGGCTAAAACGATCCTGCCGCCGGGTTCAATGGTCTTCACATTTACGGCAAAATGAGTACCCTTCGCATCTGCTTATCAATCCAATCCAGATAAACGACGACTGCTCGGCAGTAACGCTTTATCGGGGAACAGGAAAACCAATTTATGAAGTACGTATTCCGTCTGCTTCGCTGGCCGCTAGGCCGGCTTGTCATTTTCATTGACTGGATCACGCGTCCGCGAGTACCGGACATATCGCCGGAAAAACAGGCAGAGCTCGATGCCACGACATCGACGATGAAACTCTACCAGTTCAACCAGTGCCCATTCTGTGTCAAAACCCGCCGCGCCATTCGCCGCCTGGGCCTCAATATCGAAACCCGGGATGCCCGCAACGATCCGCAATGGAGCAGCGAACTGGTCAACCAGGGAGGCAGATACCAGGTGCCCTGCCTGCGCGTGGTGAAAGAGGATGGCTCGATCGACTGGATATACGAATCGAACGACATTATCGGTTTCCTCGACCAGCGCTTCGGCAGCTGATCGAATTAATCGATATCCCGCTAAAAAATTTTGAAGACGAATCGGCCGCGGCCTGGGGTAAGCTGATCGGACTGAGGATTATCCGGCAAACCATGTGACCATCGGCCCCCGCGAAATCAGCGTGCCTTACCGACCGATCCCGCTCGGCATTCCCGAAGGCATGAAAGCCAACGAGTTTTTCAACAGCACGGAAAACTTAAACGATCTGGTGCACAACAACGGCCTGCTGCAAAACCCGGAAAATCTGCTGCTCTACCGCAAGGCCATCGGCCATTCGAACCTGTTCGACGCGTCAATCATCTATAACACTTCGAAACTGATACTCGACCCGCTCGGCCGGCCGGTGCGCCGCTGCCAGGTACCGACCCCGGTGATCAATGTCTGGAATCGCATGAACCAGGTGTTGATCGGGTACATGCAGGAAACCTTCGACGACCCGCAACGGTACTTACTCATGTGCGGCGAGGCCAGCCTCGACGCCACCTGGCCGCTGACCTCCCCCGGGGTGCCCAGTATTCGCATGCTGCACAATCATTTCATCGTTTTCGACCACGCCGGGCTCGAGGCCGCCGAGATGGCCGATGCCGACAACCCGAACCTGACCGACGGCGGCCAGCACAGCCTGTTCGAAAGCACCATGCACGACGTCTACCACGAGTTTTTCGCTTCGCTCGATCTGCAGCTGCTCAACCCTTTCGTCGGCGAGGCATCGCAGTTGGCGTTGACCGGTTACCCGCAGGGCTTGCCCTGCTGGAAGATTTGCGGCGGCATGGCGGCAATCGATACGGTCCAGTTCTGGCGCGAGTACGACATTATACTCAAAGGCTTCATCGACTTTTACCGCAGCTTCTTCAGCCAGGTTTCGACGCGCAACGCGGCGATTCCCGACAATGCCTTTTTCCCGCAGCAGATTACCGACAAGCTGCTGCACAATAACCAGTTTCTCGGCGCGGCCAAGATCGTAAGAGACAAATGCATCGTCGATGCGCGCTACGCCAACCTGATTCGCTGGCAACCCGCGTTCAAGCAATTGATTTACCGAAACCAGGACGGCGACTGGTTCGTCACCATCAGCCAGAACTCGATCGGCAACGCGATTACCGAGCTGCTCGGCGTGGTCGTCAATCGGGTACCCGACGCGAGCGCCTACGAAGCGGCCGAACCCGAGCTGATCGAACACCTGCTGCGCGTCAGGCAGCGGCTGATCGAGGCCGATCTCGGCGAAGCCATCGCAACGCCCCACTGGCCCGGCGACCAGGTAGCATAAGCAAACCACGGTTTGCGATCTTCGCGGCGTCCTGGTGCACGGACTCCGCAATGCAGTCAGATTTCAGATGCGACACGCTTGGACAGCGCCGCGACCTTGCCATCCTAAAACTGTTGAAGAAGTGAAAAGCGGGTGTTTATACTTCATTTGTTCAGTTGAAGACAGGTGGATGCTGAACCGCCGTTTTCACCTAAACAATGAAAACCATACACTAATACACTTTGGCGGCGACGACCAGCCGCCACTCGGAGAACTGGCATGGCTCAATTTCCAGATAAGGCAAACGTCGTCATCATCGGTCTCGGCGGCATCGTCGGCGCGTCGGTGATGCATCACCTGGTCGAACGCGGCTGGGAGGATATCGTCGGTATCGACATGACATCGGTTCCGACCGATTGCGGATCGACCTCGCACGCCTCCGATTTCTGCTACGCCACCGACCATAGCAAGTTCACCTGTTACACCACGCATTACAGCATCGAGTTTTTCGACAAACTGGGGCATTACTCTCGCGTGGGCGGCCTCGAGGTCGCCCGCGTCGGCGACGACGACCGCATGATGGAGCTCAAGCGCAAGGTCGCCTCGGGCAAGGCTTTCGGCACCAACGTGAAAATGATCAGTGCCGCCGAAGCCAAGGAAAAATTTCCGCTGCTCGAGGAAGACATGATCCAGGGCGCGATGTGGGATCCCGACGCCGGCCTGGTCAAGCCGCGCTCGCAAACCGTGGTCGGCGTGCTGGTCGACGAAGCGGTCAAATCCGGCAAGGCGCAGTCGTTTGCCAATACCACCGCGACCGGGCTCGACATCAGGGACGGCCGCATCGTCGGTGTCGAAACCAGCCGCGGTTATATCGCCGCCGATTACGTCGTCGTCTGCACCGGCCTGTGGGGCCGCAGCATCGCCGAAATGGCCGGTGAAGACCTGCCGGTTATGCCGGTCGACCATCCGCTGTCCTTCTTCGCCCCGTTCGACGAATTCGCCGGCACCGGCAAGGACATCGGTTATCCGCTGCTGCGCGACCAGGGCAATTCGGCCTACATGCGCGATACCGGCGACCCGAGCACGCCCGAGGGCGGGCAGATCGAATGGGGATATTACGAGGAAAAGGAACCGCGCCTGGTGCATCCGCGCGACCTGCCGGCAAAAGGCGAAACCCACTGGTCGCCGTCGCAACGCGACCTCGAACTGGAACAAATCATGGAGCCGCTGGAACGCGCGATGGAACTGACCCCAATCCTGGGCGAAATCGGCTACAACGAGAAACACTCCTTCAACGGCCTGCTGCAGGTGACTTCCGACGGCGGACCGTCGATCGGCGAATCGTCGTTGACCCGCGGCCTGTGGTACGCGATCGCGGTCTGGGTCAAGGACGCTCCCGGCATCGCCAAGGTTCTGGTCGACTGGATGACCGACGGCGTCGCCGAAATGGACTTCTTCGGCATCGACACCGCGCGTCACTACCCGATTCAGAAAACCCCCAGCTATATTTACAATCGCTGCTACGAATCGGCATTCAAGATTTACAATCCGGCGGTACACAACCGCGAACCCTACTCCAGGGGCCGTAACCTGCGCCGCAGCCCGTTCTGGGCGCGCGAGCAGGAGCTGGGCGGCCACTTCATGGAGCTGGCAGGCTGGGAACGCGCGCACGGTTATGCCTCTAACGACCACCTGCTGGAAAAATACGCCGACCAGGTGCCGCTACGCGAACACGAGTGGGACAACCGTCACTTCTGGCGCGTCTCCAACGCCGAGCAGCTGGCGATGTCGGAAAACGTCGGTATGATCAACCTGTCGCATTTCGCGGTCTACGATGTTCTCGGCCCCGACGCCGAGACCCTGATGGAATACGCCTGCGTCGCCAAAGTCGGCGGCGACACGCCGATCGGCAAGGGTGTCTACACCCACTTTCTCGACAAGCGTGGCGGCGTGCGCGCGGATCTGACCGTGATTCGCCAGGCGCAAGATCGCTTCCGCGTCATCGATGGCGCCGACGCCGGCCACCGCGACTACATCTGGCTGAAGCGCATGGCCGAGGACAACGGCTGGAAGGTTTACATCGACGACCGCTCGGATCACGTCGCCTGTCTCGGCGTCTGGGGACCGAACGCGCGCAAGACGATCCAGTCCATCGCCGACGACCCTGCCGCCTGGGAGGACGAAAACTTCCCGTTTGCCGCGACGCGCAAACTTACGCTAGAGGGCATCCCGATCGAGGCCTTCCGCATCTCCTACGTCGGTGAGCAGGGCTGGGAACTGCACGTCGATTTCAGCTACGGCATGTCGCTGTGGGACCTGGTCTACGCCCAGGGCGCGACCCCGGTCGGCATCGAAACCTACGCCAACACGCGACGCATGGAAAAGAGCCTGCGTCTACAAAACGCCGATCTTCTGACCGAGTACAACCTGTACGAGGCCGGACTCGCGCGACCGGTGGTCAAGCAGGCCGATTTTCACGGCAAGGCTCCCTACCTCGAGCAGCGCGAACTCGAAAGCCAGGCCGCCTACCTGTGCACGCTGGTAATGGACGACAACCTCGACTCGAACGGCATTGCGCGCTATCCCGTGGGCCAGCTGCCGCTGATGGACCCGGCAAGCGGCGAGGTGCCGATCGACTCGAAGGGGCGCCGCTCCTATGTCAGCAGCATCGCCTTCGGTCCCAGCATCGGCAAGAACATCGGTCTCGGCTACCTGCCAAACGAATACTGCGAGGAAGGCCGCGAACTGACCACCGAGTACCTCGGCGAACAGTTCACCATGCGCGTCGCCGCGGTCGGCTACAAGCCGCTCTACGACCCGGAAAACAAGCTGCCGCGGAGCTGACGAAAGGCCGAAAAGGTCGCCACGATCCGAATTCTACGGGCGGCGTCATCAGCGGCTCAGGAGTTGGCCGAGACGAAGCTCCTGTTTGGGCGATATCTCCGCGGCCAGCACGAGAAATAACTCGGCAGTCGTAATCGCGTCGTAGAGCGAATCGTGCGCGCTGTATCGAGGCAGGCCGTATTTATCGCGCAGGTTGAACAGTCGCAGCTGGTTGGGCCCGATCCCGTAGTCGCGCAGCTTCAGCACGCGCTGCGCCAGCTCCAGGGTATCGATGGTCGGGATCAGGAACGGCGAGCCGTAGAGCGAACGGCAGACGACATCGAGAAAGCCGAGTTCGATTGGTTTGTAATGCACCAGCAACATCTTGCCGCTTAGCCTGGCGAGCAGTTCAGGCAAAACTTCCTTAAGCGGGCGGCCGGCGCGCGCCGCGTCATCTGTGATGCCGTGGATCACGGCCGAGGATTCGGGAATGATGGCGTCGCTGCGGATGCGTTCCTGCCTGGCGCTGCCGAAGACGATGGCGCCGCTGGAAATCTCGACGCAGCCGTAGCTCAACAGCTGGTGACGCCGCGGATCCAGCCCGCTGGTCTCGAAGTCGAGCGATATGATCGGCGCCGATTTCCAGTCGATCTTTTCCGACGGCAGCGGATTCGACAGGTAGCTTTGCATCACCGGGTGACTGGCCTGCCTGAGCGCGCGCAAGCGCTGCTTGTCCACTGATCGAAACAGGTTCAGCATAGTTCAGCTCAGCTTGTAGCGGCCGCCCAGCGCTTCCTGCGCATCCTTGATAACTTCGAAAGCGTCTTTCAGATGCTTGCGCTCCAGCGAAGACAGGATGTCCGGCGGCAGGAAGTTATCCGAATCGACGCCGTTGCGGATCTGATCGGCCTGGTGGCGGAGGCGCAGGCTTGCGATGAACTCCAGCGCATCAAGCAGGTTTTCCGACATTTCGGGGCTCATCGAGCGGGTCCCGGCGATTGCCTTCAGACGTTCGCTGGTATTGACCCGGCCGACGCCTTCAGCCAGCGCCAGTACCCGCGCGATATCGGTAATCGGTACGATGCCGCGGTGCTTCAAATCGAAGGTATTATCGTGTTCACCGTCGTGGATCAGCACGAAGGTGCGAAAAAACCCGATCGGCGGACGATGCTTGAGGGCATTGCTTACCATGTGCGCGATGAAAACGCTGTTCTTCTCTGTCAGTTCGAGAATCATGTTTTGCAGCTCTTTGTGTAGCGAGAAATCGCCGTGTACCGGCCGCAAATCGAAAAAGATACAGGATAGCATCAGCGCCATCGGCTCGGGTTGCTCGATCCATTCGCGAAAATAACCCCGCCACACCGATTGGGTTTGCCGCCACTGCTCATTCATCGCCATCGCATCGCCGGGACAATAGATGAAACCGCAGGCGTCCAGACCGTCGCAAACTCGCTTCGCGAGCTCGGCGAAATAAGGCATATGCTGCTCGCGCGCCTGGTCGGAAATGATCATTGCGTTATCCTGGTCGGAATGTGAACTCTGCTCGTGGCGGGCCTGCGAGCCGCCGCAGACCCAGACGAAGGGCACCGGTTCCGGCCCGAGATCGACTTGCGCGAGTTCGATCAGGCGCGTGGTCAACGCGTCGGTGATCGAGGAAATGGTTTCGCCGATATGGCGCGCCGATATGCCCGAGTTGGCCAGCAGCAGCTGCAGCTCCGGCAGCCGCTGCAGAATCATTTTCAGTTCGTCGGCGGAAGCCGCGCGGCGAATCTCGGTATTCATGTAGGCCGGGTTGGCGCTGCTGTTGCGGGTCAGATCGCTGGCGGTCAGCATACCGACCACATTGCCGTCATCGACCACCGGCATGTGGTTGATATGCGAGCGCGTCATCGTCATCAACGCGTTCAGCACGAGATCGTCGCTGCGCATGGTCAACAGGCTCGAGGTCATGATTTCCGTCACCGGGCGTTCGAAATCGATACCCGCGGCGACGCAGCGGCGGCGCAGGTCGCGGTCGGTGAGGATGCCTGCGAGCTCGCCATCGCGGGCCAACATGATCGACGACACGTTTTCCTCGGTCATCGCCTGCGCGGTCTGCCGAATGCTGACGCCGACGTCGAGAATGATCGGCGCTCGTTTCACCAGCTCGCCGATCTCGATGGTCATGCCGGAAATGTCGATGTCGTTGTTGGCTGCGGCATAAGTCGCGGCGAGGCGCATGCGCTCGCCGGGATTGGCTTCGAAGTAATGGCAAAATTCCTGGTCGCGCGCGCACAGGGCTTTAAGGTTTTCGCAGCTGAGCTGATAAATCAGGCTATCCTCCAGCGCCTTGTGCCGTGACGGGTAATCGCTTCCGGTCAGCTGGCACTGCCTGGTGTAGAGATCGCCCTCGCCGAGACGTCCCATGAACTGGTTCCTGTCGTCGTGCAGCTCGATCGCGCCGGAGCGAACCATGTAGAGGTATGAGGCCCTGTTGTCGCGTGGTGGAAAAACATCTCCCCGGCGCAGGTAGCGCGCCTCGAGCATTTTAGTCAGCTCGTTGAGCAAATCGATAGAGAGTTCATCGAAAGGGTGGTGTTGCGAGACGAAATCCCGTATTTCTACAAGTTCGATTTCCATTGCGCTGTAAAATAGCTCCTGTTACTTCGACCCGGCCGGGCTGAATTCGCCGAAGAAGTTTTTGCCCTTGACCTGCACCACGATGCGCAGCATGTCCGCCTTGCTCGAGCCGGCCATCGCGTCGCGAATGTCGGTTTGCCGCTCCCAGTACTGCGGGTTGGCGAGCTGCTCGAGGTCATAGATAACCTCCTGTCCGTCGCGGTAAACCAGCGACAACGCGACGCGGTCGGATGGGTAACTGGTGTTGACCCGGGTGAGACCCTGGGCGTCGGTGACGTTGACCTGCATATCGCCCGACTGCAGGATACAGTCTCCATCGAACAGCCGGCATTCTCCCGTGGCTTCGAGCTGGAACAACTGCGTCGGCGAATCCTCCGACTCGAGGTACAGGTCGGTTGCCACCCAACCGCCAATCAGCAGGAAGGGCGCCAGGATAAATGCGATTTTCTTGTCTCTGTTCATTTGCCTGATGCGAAAAAAAGGCCCCTTGCGGGGCCTTTCAATGTTACCACTCGGAATGTACCGGATGGTAGCCGTTAGTGCGCATGCGCCGCAGCGGCCGCTCCCGGAGCGCGGAAGTTGTCTACCATCTCCTGGATTTCGACAGGTGCGGGGCCAGTCACCTTGCTGACGACGAACGCGGTCGCGAAATTGACGATCGCGCCGACGATACCGAAGGCATTCGGCGAAATGCCGAGGAACCAGTTGGCATCCATGCCGCCGAGGAACGAGGTGCCCGGAATGAACATGATGCCCTTGTGCTGGAACACGTAGAGCATGGTCACGCCTATGCCCGCGCACATGCCCCAGACCGCGGCCTTGCCACTGATTTTCCTGGAGAAGATACCCATCATTATCGCCGGGAAGATCGATGACGCGGCGAGTCCAAACGCCAGCGCCACCGTCCCGGCCGCAAAGCCGGGCGGATTAAGCCCGAGGTAACCGGCGAACAGGATCGAGATCGTCATCACGATACGCCCCGCCATCAATTCGTTCTTTTCAGACAGGTCGGGCGTCAACACGCCCTTCATCAAGTCGTGCGAGATGGCCGACGAAATCGCCAGCAACAATCCAGCCGCGGTCGACAGCGCTGCCGCCAGTCCACCCGCCGCGACCAACGCGATTACCCAGTTGGGCAGACCCGCGATCGCCGGGTTGGCCAGCACCATGATGTCACGGTCGACCTTGACCATTTCGTTAGCCGACTTGTCGGCGACGTACTGAATCTTGCCGTCGTTGTTCTTGTCCTCGAATACCAGCAGACCGGTCTTTTCCCAGTCCTTGAACCACTGCGGACGCTGCTCGTAGGACAGGTTCTGGCCGGGAGCGGGTTCGATTGTGTTCATCAGGTTGAGACGGGCCATCGCGCCGACCGCGGGAGCGACCGTGTACAGCATCGCGATGAAGACCAGCGCGTAACCGGCGGAAGCGCGTGCCGCCTTGACCGAAGGCACGGTAAAGAAGCGCATGATGACGTGCGGCAGGCCGGCGGTACCGACCATCAGCGACAGGGTGTAGGCGAACATGTTGATATCGTTGCCGAGCACCGCGGTGGTGTATTCCTTGAAGCCGAGATCGGTAACCACCTGATCCAGTTTGTCGAGGAAGTAAACGCCACTGCCATCCGCCAGGGTGCTGCCGAGACCGAGTTGCGGGATCGGGTTACCGGTCAGGTGCAGCGAAATGAATACCGCCGGCACCGTGTAAGCGAAGATCATCACGCAGTATTGTGCGATCTGGGTGTAGGTAATGCCCTTCATGCCGCCGAGCACCGCGTAAACCCAGACCACGCCCATGCCGATGCCGAGACCGACGCCGTATTCGACCTCGAGGAATCTCGAGAAAGCCACGCCGACGCCCTTCATCTGGCCAATAACGTAGGTCAGCGAAGCGATGATCAGACAGACCACGGCGACGATGCGCGCGGTGTCGGAATAATAGCGGTCGCCGATGAATTCCGGCACGGTAAACTTGCCGTGCTTGCGCAGGTAGGGCGCCAGCAGCATCGCCAGTAACACGTATCCACCGGTCCAGCCCATCAGGAATACCGAGCCGCCGTAACCGAGGAAAGCGATCAGGCCGGCCATCGAGATAAAAGAGGCCGCGCTCATCCAGTCGGCGCCGATCGCCATGCCGTTCGCAATCGGCCCGACGCCGCCGCCGGCAGCGTAGAATTCACTGGTCGTACCCGCGCGCGCCCACCAGGCGATACCGAAATAAAGTGCGAAGGTGCCGAAAACGACAATATAAGTAAGTGTTTTTAAATCCATGTCGTCGTCCCCCTATTCCTTGACGTCGAATTCTTCGTCGAGCTTGTTCATCGCCCAGGCGTAATAAAACACCAGTGCGCAGAATACGTAGATCGAGCCCTGCTGCGCGAACCAGAAGCCGAGCTTGAAGCCGCCCATGCGGATCGTGTTCAACGGCTCGACCAGCAATAGTCCGAAGCCGTAGGAAACCACGAACCAGATCACCAGGCATTTGGCAATCAGGCGCAGGTTTTTCTGCCAGTAAGTTAGATTTTGCATTGTCTCTATAATCCCCCCGGAAATTTGAGTTAGCGCCGATCGTTGGAAGAATATGGAGTCCGACACGGCGATGCTTGAATTTTGGAAGTGCGGATGCTGCATTAAACAGGAGGGCAATGCAATTCAAGCAGGGGCATATACTCTATAAAAATATCTATATCAATCATTGGTTTATTGATGGACGGCAAGACATCCGCCGCCATCGACATTAAAAAATCGTCGCAAAATCCCGCCCGCCACGCGCCGAAACCCAATAGATTAAGGCTGCCGAGACGATTCCGGCGTTAATGAAAAAGCGCGAAGAGGTCAGCGATTCGATCCCCGGCAGCGCGCTTGCATTCCAACATTCTTCGGAATTTTCCAGGCGCTAGCGGCCAGCAGGTCAGGCGCATGCTAGTGTTGCAATTCATTCTTGCCTATACTCTGAAGCCGTTTTTATCGGGGTCAGCATGAACGAAACCAATCCACAAGAGTTGTTTAAAAAGTACAGCGCACACGGGCATCGCCTGTTTAAGGATTTCTCCGCATCCGAATCACAGGAAATGGCGTCCCAGTTCTTTAACTCCTGGAATACCATCATGACGCGCGCGATGGAAAGCCCGCAGGAATGGGTACAGACGATGACCGGGTTTTACCAGGATCAGTTCAACTTATGGGTCAATATGTTCAACCCTTCCGCCGAGGGCACGGTTCACCCGGTGCCGGGCGATCGACGCTTCAATTCTCCCGAATGGGATGAAAGCCCGTTACACAACTATCTCAAGCAATCCTACCTGCTGTCCTCGCGCTGGTTGTCCGGGATGATTTCAGATTCCACGCTGGACGAATCGACCAAGAGCAAATGCGACTTTTACACGCGCCAGTTTATCGACGCCATGTCGCCCTCCAATTTTGCCGTCACCAATCCCGAGGTGCTCAAGGAGACGCTCGATAGCAAGGGTCAGAACCTGATCCAGGGTCTTTCCAACCTGATGCAGGATATGGACAAGGGCCGTATCAGCATGACCGACGAGTCCGCTTTCGAACTGGGTAAAAATCTGGCGACAACGCCGGGTTCGGTTGTTTTCCAGAACGAATTAATGCAGCTGATCCAGTTCAGCCCGTTAACCGAAAAAGTTAATGAACGCCCGCTGCTGATCGTCCCGCCCTGCATCAACAAGTATTACATTCTCGACCTGTCCGAGCACAATTCCTACGTGCGCTATTGTCTCGAGCAGGGCAACAACGTGTTTATCATTTCCTGGCGAAATCCGGATGAAGCCATGGGCGATAAAAGCTGGGACGATTATCTCGACGAGGGCACCATCCCGGCCATCGACGCGGTCAGGAAAATAACCGGCGCGAACAAGATCAACGGCGTTTCCTGGTGTATCGGCGGGACCCTGCTGGCGACGACGATGGCGGTACTGGCAGCCAAACGCAAGAAACCTTTCGCCAGCGCAACCTTTTTCACCACCTTGCTCGATTTTTCGGATCCAGGCGAACTGGGCGTTTTCATCGATGAATCCCAGGTCAACCAGCACGAGCACAAGTTGGCCGAGGGCGGGGTCATGCCGGGTAAACAGTTGGCCACAACCTTCTCGATGCTGCGCGCCAATGACCTGATCTGGAACTACGTCGTCAATAATTACCTGAAGGGCAGGACACCGCCGCCCTTCGACATCCTGTACTGGAACGGCGACTCGACCAACATGACTTCGGCCATGTACACCTGGTACCTGCGCAATATGTACCTGGAAAACAAGCTCGCACAGCCGGGGGCGCTGGAATTGTGCGGCGTTGCCGTCGACCTGGGTAAAATCGATTGCCCGATTTATTACCTGTCGGCTATCGATGACCACATCGCGCCGTGGAAGACCACTTTTATCTCCACCGAGTTATTGAAGGGGCCGATGGAATTTGTGCTCGCCGCCAGCGGGCACGTGGCCGGTGTCATTAATCCGGCAAATAAAAACAAGCGCAGCTTCTGGGTCGATGGCGAGTCCGGCCAGGGCGCCGACCATTGGCTGGAGACCGCTGAAAGCATTGCCGGCAGTTGGTGGCCGCACTGGGACGAATGGCTCAGGGCCCAGGGCGGAAAACAGGTTCCCGCGCCAGAACTGCCTGGCAATGAAGACTTCGTTGAAATAGAGCCCGCGCCGGGCCGCTATGTCCTGGCCAGGGCCAGCTAGCGGCAGTCCTAAGCCGACAAGCCGCGGATTTATACGCGCCTTCAGATCAACCGCTTCGGCACTCGATTATTGCCAATGGAGTCCGGTTAACCGCCACAGGTTTTCGATATTATCCGACCCCCTGCATCGCGTGGGTGGGCAGCCTCGTTGGGACCTGCCGTTCGCCCGCGGCAGCTGCCATTTGCACATATCGGCTGTTCAGCTAGTATTGATCGAGAATTACTAACGCGTAATCCAGCAATGACCTTCGGTTCCACGCACGAGAAGTACAGTAATTCCCTGCTCAGCATTGTTAAGGGCAATACGCTGTACAAGGGAGATTCGGAAGCGGCGTTCAAGGAGATTACCGAATCGGCCTCCCGCACCATGGACGTCGGTCGCGCCAGCATCTGGATGTATGCCGGGAACCGCGCCAGTATCAAATGCGTCAACCTTTTCGAGACAAAAACCGGTACCCATCACCAGGGCGCAGAGTTGGCCAAATCCGATTTTCCCGCTTACTTTGCGGCGATGGATACGAATCGGGCAATCGACGCGCACGATGCGCATCGCGATGCGCGGACCGGTGAATTCTCCGAAAGCTACCTGACCCCCAACGGCATCACTTCCATGCTGGACGCCCCGATATTTTACGAGGGCGGGACAATCGGCGTAATTTGCATCGAACATGTCGGCCAACGCCGTACCTGGAGCGCCGAAGAAATCACCTTCGCCGGCTCACTGGCCGATCTCGTCTCGCACGCTATCGAGTCGCAGAAACGGAAATCGGCCGAAATCAAGTTAAGGGAGAGCAAGGAACTGTTCAGGAATTACGCGCAATCCGCGTCGGACTGGTTCTGGGAGCTGGACGCCGAATCGAATTATACCTATTTAAGCGACCGATTTTTCGAGCGAACGGGATATAGCCCGGAGGAAATTTATGGCCGCGATCGCAGCGTGTTCTTAAATCAAAACACCGAAGACCTGCAAAGCGAAAAATGGCAACGGCTTATTCTGCAGCTTCGGAATCGTGAGCCGTTCAAGGATTTCGAATACGAAATCAGGAAATCAGACGGCGAAGTAATGTTCATCTCGACCAATGGCGTTCCCGCCTATGACTCGAAACCTAATTTCATCGGTTACCGCGGCACCGGAAGCGAAATCACGCATCGCAGAATGACCGAGAACCAGTTGCTGGAAAACGAGAAAAAATATCGCACGCTGGTCGAATCGGCGCCCATTTGCATCCATCAAATAGATCTCGATGGAAATTTAATGTCGATGAACCGGGCCGGGCTCGAAATGATAAACGAGACCGACGAGCAGGCTATCGTCGGAATGTCGTACCTCGATGCCGCCTGCGCCGAAGATCGCAATCGAATCGCAGCCCTCATGCAGAAAGCATTCAACGGCGAATTTTCGGAATTTGAATTTCGCGGGCAGGGAGATATCGAATTCAGCAGCAATTTCGTGCCGATTCTCGATGCCGATGGCAAGGTCGACCATTTGCTGGGTCTTACCCAGAACATCACCTCGAGAAAACGCGCGCAGATTGAACTCAGCTACCAGGCCAGTCACGATCTGCTGACCGGGCTTGTCAATCGATACGAATTCGAGCGCCGCGTCGAATTGCTGATTTCGGCAGCCCGCAACGAAAAAGTAGAGCATGCCCTGTGCTTTATGGATCTGGACCAGTTCAAGGTTGTAAACGACACCTGTGGTCATATTGCCGGCGACGAACTTCTGCGCCAGCTCGGGCACCTGCTGAGCGAGGTTGTCAGGCATCACGACACGCTGGCTCGGCTCGGCGGTGACGAGTTCGGAGTACTGATCGAGAATTGCGGTCTCAGGCAGGCCCAGCGGGTGGCTGCTGCGCTACAGCAGGCGACACAGAATTTTCAGTTCTACTGGAAGGGACAAATTTTCCGCATAGGCGTCAGCATCGGCCTGGTTACCATAAACGAATCCACCGCCAGTCTTACCGAGTTGATGAAACAGGCCGATGCCGCGTGTTACATGGCAAAAGACCTGGGGCGAAACCGTATCCACGTTTACCGCTTCGAAGACGCCGATATCGCCGAACGTCACGGCGAGATGCAGTGGGTTACCCGTATTGGCAGCGCTCTGGAAGAAAATCGGTTTACATTATTTTTGCAGCCCATCGAGCCGCTCGATAACAGTCCCGATAAACATTACGAGGTATTGCTCAGAATGATAGATGAGCAGGACAATATCGTACCGCCCGGGGCATTTTTACCGTCCGCGAATCGATATGGCCTGATGGACAGGGTGGATAACTGGGTGGTTGAGAATGCTTTGGCCTTGATGGCTTCTCATCCGGAGTTCGTCGAACAGATTAGTTTCATTTCCATCAACCTGTCCGGTCAGTCGGTGACCAATGCGGATTTCCTGGCTTCAATAATTGCACAATTGAACGATCTCAGGATCGACACGAGTAAAATTTGTTTTGAGATTACCGAGACATCTGTCATATCCAACCTGAGATCGGCAATCAGGTTCATAACCAGCTTACAGGAAGTGAACTGCCGATTTGCCCTCGACGATTTTGGCAGCGGATTGTCGTCGTTCGGATATTTAAAAAGCCTTCCCGTCGATTTTCTGAAGATAGACGGCATGTTCGTGAAAGAAATGGTCGATAACCCCATCGACTACGCAATGGTGAAATCGATCAATGAAATCGGCCAGGTTATGGGGATGAAAACCATAGCCGAGTTTGTGGAAAACGACGGGATCAGGGAAAAACTGGTGGAAATGGGCGTCGATTATGCGCAGGGCTACGGTATCGACAAGCCCAGGCCATTCGAAGAGGTGCTTGGCATGGCCAGTCAAAACCTGCCGGCTCGAAAAAAATAACGACAATTCCAGCGACGGCGGCAAGCACAATCGAACGGCGCCGTGGATATTCAAATCGACGTCAGCTCGCCTTATTCGAACATTCTCTCGCGATCATACGAGCACCGGGGTCATGCTTGCTGCCCTGCCCGAACTGGTAGTCGCCTGAAGGTAGAAGTTAATTTCGGGGAACATTGCTTGCAATAATAGCACGGTCGTACTATTATTTTCCGTCATGAGCAAGGGAGACGACACTCGGCAGGCCATCCTGCAAAGCGGCCTCGAGATGGCGAGCAGGATTGGACTCGAACAGGTTACCATCGGCAACCTCGCCAGGCAGAGCGGGCTGTCGAAGAGCGGCCTGTACGCGCATTTTCAGGCCAAGGAAACCCTGCAGATCGAGATTCTGCAACTGGCGGGACAGATTTTTGCCGCCTCGGTACTGCTGCCCGCGTTACGCGGCGCCAGCGGAATCGATCGCATCCGCCGCGTGGTCGCGAACTGGTGCGCCTGGAACGAGAACCTGTCCGGCGGCTGCGTGTTTGCGTCGGCCTGCAACGAGTACCGGGACCGCCCGGGCCGGGTGCGCGACTTTGTCGTGGCGCAACAGCGCGAGTGGCTGGCGTCGCTACAGCGGCTGGCGCAATCGGCGGTGGAGATCGGCGATTTCCGCAGCGATATCGATAGCGCCCAGTTCGCCTACGATCTCTACGCAAGCCTGCTTGGTTTCCACCTGTTTCGCAACATGCTCGACCTGCCGGAAGCGGCTCAGCGCCAGGAACAGGCGCTGGAACAATTACTCGATAACTACCGCTAACCTGGAGAATCGCGATGCTGGACCACTATCTGACTGCGACTGAAAATAGCACGAACGTGCTTAAAAAGCTGGCAGGATACCTGTTTTTCGGCCTGTTTAAGCTGGCGCCGGCACGCATCGGCCCGTGGCTGATGCGCCTGTTCTTTCGCCCCGGGATCGCGATACAGGGCGAACACGAAAAAGCCATCTGGTCGACCGGCAACGCTTTCGAATTCGAGTCGCACGGTCGCCTGATTCGCGGTCGCTACTGGAGCGATGGCCCCGGCGTGTTGATGGTGCACGGCTGGGACGGTCGCGGCAGCCAGTTTCATCGACTGGTGGCGCCAATCGTCGCCGCCGGATATCGCGCGATCGCCTTCGACGCCCCGGCGCATGGTGAATCCGCCGGCCTCGAAACCAATTACTTCGAGTACACCGACGCGGTGCGCCACCTGTTGCGCGGCGACGCCGGCATGCCGGTGGTCAAGGTGGTCGCCCATTCTTTCGGCGCCGCGGCGACGATTAACGCTATCGACAAGGAAGGCCTGGCGCCGGATCTGCTGTTAATCGCGCCGGCCCTGCATCTCGAGGAATTTCTGCACGCGAGCTTCCAGCGTCACGGCATTCCGTTCGGTTTGTTTCGCGAAGTCATAGGCAGCCAGG
>Ga0224508_10000654_pt1 | contig 33396 bp, 23 predicted proteins | sample SF_Jan12_sed_USG_4_FD_170157 | JGI IMG/M metagenome (GOLD analysis project Ga0224508, IMG submission 170157) | Sediment microbial communities from San Francisco Bay, California, United States - SF_Jan12_sed_USGS_21 | ecosystem: Environmental > Aquatic > Marine > Sediment | place: USA...
TTCTTTCATATCTTGGCTGTGATATAGTCTCAGAAATAATAGAAAAAAATAATAAAACATATTCCAATGAAAAGAGAAAATTTTTTAAATTAAATATAACTCAAGATTCCCTTCCTGAAACAGATTTAATTCTATGTAGATATTTACTTCAACACTTTTCATACAGCGATATTTGGAAAGCAATTGATCAAATTAAGAAAAGTAATTCTAAATATCTCTTAACTACAACTCAGGTGAACGTAAAAAACAATAAAAACATTCCAACGGGATCCTTTAGTCCTCTAAATTTAATGCGACCTCCATTTTCGTTTCCACCGCCTTTAAAAATAATTAATGAAAAATGTACAATTCCAGGGTTTGAGGATGTACGCCTATTACTCTGGAAAATTTCTGATATATGAAAAAAATTCAAAAATTTACTCATTGGTATTGATTAATAAATTCAGTTAATCTTCCTAGAAATATTGAGTAAAAACGAAGAAACGATTTCTAAAATTTCAAGTCAACTAAAATTAGAAACACAAAACTGTTTATCTATTCATGATTTCTTAGATTTAGCCTATACGTTCAATGTTGATGAGATCACAATCAAGCCTCATCAAAATAAAGAAGAATTATTTATGCTACTTGAGTTATTGGCATTTTCCAAACCGAAAAGAATAATGGAAATAGGAACATCTGAGGGAGGAACTTTATTTTTATTGTGTAAAATATTAGATCCCCAAGGATCAATTTTTAGCTTGGATTTACTTCATGGTGAAGGAGGAGGAGAGTTTTATCCAGAATGGAAAAATCTTTTTTATGAATCTTTTGTGTCAAACAATCAAACTATGTATCTACTAAGGGAAAATTCTCAAGAAAAATTAACGTACGAAAAAATTGATAAAATTTTAGGAGAACAAAAATTAGATTTTTTATTAATAGATGGAGATCATTCGTATGAAGGTGTCAAAAAAGATTTTGAACTATACAGAGGATTAATAAAAAAAGATGGTTTAATTGCATTTCATGACATAAATGATGAAAACAACAAAAATGTTGAAGTTAAAAATTTTTGGGATGAAATAAAATTTGATTACGATACGTTTGAAATTCTTGATGAATTCCAAGGTGTTGGTTACGGAATTGGTGTTTTGGTAAATTCAAAAAATGGGGATCAAAAACGATATATCCAATTTTTAAAAAAGATAATTGATTTACAGAAACAACATTTTGTAAAATTTAGGGACAATCCCATTTCTACATTATTATGGCTTTTTAATCAAAGAGAGGGATTAAAAATAAAATTTCCTGAAGTATTAGAGGGTAATTATGATAGAATTATTGATTGGGCAGTAAAAACATGCGAAAGAGAGAATGGAGAAGAAAAAACAAAATTAAGGTTAGAAAAATTTTACACTTGGTATAAAAAATATAAAAATTAATATCATTATATTAAACAGAACCATGGAAAATGATAATCCACTAGTTTCAATTGTAATCGTAAATTATAATGGACAAAATTTACTTGAAAAATGTCTTATTTCAATAAATCACTCAAATTATAAAAATTTTGAGATAATTTTGGTAGATAATAATTCTTCTGATGATAGCATTAATTATGTAAAAAATAATTTTCCTAAAATCAAAATTTTGGAATTAAATAAAAATTTTGGATTTGCAATTCCAAATAATATGGCCGCAAAAATTGCCAAGGGAAAATATATTGTTTTTCTAAATAATGATACGAATGTAACGCAAAATTGGTTATCTGAACTAGTATATTCCTTGGAAAAAAATAAAGAAATCTCCATTGGACAAAGTTTACTTGTTTTACCAGATGGAAACATTGATTCAAGTGGAGATTATATTGATGAAATAGGTAGGGCCTACAGTTCATCTGATCGTCCCCAAAAAATACGAAACATTCTAAGTGCAAGGGCAGCTTGTATGATTCTAAGAAAGGATATTTTTTTAGACATGGGAGGTTTTGATGAAAGTTATTTTGCGTCATTTGAGGATGTTGAATTTGGATGGAGGGCTTGGTTATGGGGTTATAAAGTTTCACTAATCCCCAATTCAATAGTATATCATCTTGGAGGAAAAACAACGGAGAAAATTCCAGAAGTTATTTCATTTCATGGAGTTAAAAATAATATACTTTTAAGACTTGTTAATTTTGATCGAAAAGATTCCATCAAAAGTTTTTTTTGGATGATTTCTATTTTATTTTTTAAAAATTTTTTTGGAATATCTATTGCTAAAAGTAGAAATTCACAATATCAAATACCAAAATTTAAAATTATTTTAAAGGCAATTTATTGGATTTTAAAGAACCAAAGTTTAATTTCTAAAAAACGACATATTCTAAGGTCTAGGCAACTTATTTCAAACGAAAAATTGCGAAATATGGGATTAATTACTCCTCATAAAACCTAGATGTATCTCTCAATTTAGAAATTCTGGATAGAATTTCTTTTCCAGAAACTTGAAAACTCATATGATTTCTTATGTCTTCAGATGCTTTTTGCCCAATTTTATTAGCTTCTTTTTGATTATCAAAAATGTATCTCATTAATTTTGAGGCATGTTCAATATTTGGTTCTGCCCACACATTTCCTTTCGTATAAGGACCATAGTCTTTTTCTAGTTGGATTAAATCATATTTCACTGGGAAACCATTTTTTGAATTCATGAAATCTACATTTCCTCCATAATCAGTTGCAATAACAGGCTTTCCGGCATACATCGCCTCAGCGATCGTTAGTCCTAAACCTTCCGATCTATGCAAGGAAACCAAACAGTCAGAGGTAGCAAGTAAACTCAAAAGTTCATCTTTTTCCATATGTTCTTCTTTTAGAATAATATTTTTTGAAGTTATTGCAGATTTTAATTTTTCTTTCTCCGACAGAAATTTTTGGGCATTAATACTTTTAATTATTAATTTGACATTATCGTTTTCTTGGAAAACATTTTGAAAGGACTTTACCACAGCAATAGGATTTTTCCTTTCAAACACACTAAGGTAATCAAAAACAAATAAAAATACAAAATCATCCTTGATGCCAAACTTTTCTTTGTTGGAGATTAATTTTGATTCATCTAATTCTATTGGACAAGTGATTTTATGGACAGGGATTGGAGATGATTTTGAAACTGAATTTAAAACAAAATTACTTAGAACCCATATTTCATTAAAATATTTGAAGCTAGTTCCCCATTCTTTGGGAAATTCAGACAATTCCCAAGCCCAAACTGCAATGTTGTATTTCCCCTCAAAAAAGGAACTTTTCAATTTTTTATAAACAATTTCGGATTGATCTGCATTTACTATCATCAAATTAATTGGAAAGGGATTATCAGATTCGAACTTGGTAAAAGTGGTATCATTGTTTTGGTGTATAGGGGCCTCTAGATTATTCAATACATGAGGAATTCCTTGGTTTTTTAGAGCAAAAACAAAATTTCTTGCTGATTCTGCGACTCCAAATTTTCCCTTAAAGTAGCCTAAGACATTAATTCCCGGCAATTTTTTGGTATTAAGGGAATTATCATTAGATTTTTTTCTTGTGTTAGAAAAAAAACTCCTATCAAGTTTACATTCAATTCTACCAGAACTATTTATCCATTGAACAAAATCTTCTCTATCTTTATTTTTAACGTCTAAAAAAACTTTTTTTAGATCATCTCGTTCTTCATAAATTTGGTACCATAATCTAGTGATGGATGGTGTCTTGGAATCTATTTTTTCACTCAAATAATTGAAAAAAGAATCTTTTTTTTGAACTACAAATGGATTACCAAAATCTAACCCTTTTTTTATTACTTTTGAAAATATTTTCCTTGCTTGAGGTGGAATTTTTACACCGTTATCAAAAAAATCAAATTTACAATTCCATTTCTTACATTCAAAGTATCCATTTTCAACTAAAAGATCTCTATACATCTCGAACAGGTTTCTTAAATTTTTTAAATCTTCAAGTTCAAATCTATTTTGATGTTTCGAAACACATTCAATATTCTCTGGAATAAACCCACTAAAATGAAAAAAATACAACGGTTTATCGTTGACAAAAATTTTCTTTTCTTTTAACAAAACTTTTCGTTGCATTAAATTCCAATATGCAACGTTGTACCCGGGATGTCTAATGATGAAAACATCATCAAACAACGAGGGAACTAAATCTATCCATTTTTGATCCGTGAACAATCCTTTTTCAATATCACTATATCCGTCTTGCATTAAATGAGGAATCCACCAATCAAGAAATTTCTGTGTGATTGTTGTATTTGCTAATCCTATAAATCCCAAATTAAATGAACCAGATCTCATTATGTCCAATTCTGACGGTTTTTTTTCATCTCTTATGGGCTCAGTAAGGTGAGGTGTCAACAAAATTGATTTTTTGTCTAATAATTTCCAAAGATTTTTCAAACTGTTGAAGATCATTATATCTGGATCAAAATATGCTAATTTTTTAAACCGATATTTCTCAAACAAATATTTTAAAAAATGTGCCTTTGCTCCTGTATTTTGCTCTAAAATCGTGTACTTGAAACAAAAAGAATTAAGATTTTGAATTCCAATTTCGTCTAAATTAACCAGAGTAAACTTTTCGTTTTTAGGATCAAAAAAACCATCTAAGGTATCAATAAGAAGAACAAAGACTTTACCTTTGGGATGAACTTTTAAAAACGAATCCGTAAAGGTTCTAGCAAAAGCAAGATAGTTTTTTGATATTATAGTACAAACTGCAATTTCTTCTTTGATTTCTGACATTTCTATCACAATTTTTCCTCAGAGGGAATAAAAATTTCATCATTTTCAATAAAATTTTTATTATGAGGATTTACTTTTAATCTATTTTTCTTATTGTCATTTACAATTTTCTTTAAAGCTTCTTCATCTGTACTTGAAATAACCACAGGAGTTAAAACTTTGAATTCTTTTCTTTTGAATTTTGTATCCACTTCAGATAAATACTTCTTGATCCCTTTTGAAAAAATTATTGACAAACTTGCTGATACAATTTTTTTGAATTCTCCTCTCCTTGAATTATTAGGAAAGGATAAGTCTATTCGTTTACCCGTTTTTCTCATTACTTGGAACATTACACTTCTTTCAATTTCTGATAACTCATTCTTGAAATCAATTAATTCTAATTCTTTTGCATGGATCATATCTAATAACTTGGAGATTTCTTTTTCCCCTTCTATTATTATTCCTTCAATTTTTTTTAATTCACTGTCCTTTAATTTTATTTCCAATTCTAGCTCCTTGGCATAGCTCTCCTTCTTACTTACCACGCCTTCTAGCTCCTTGGCATAGCTCTCCTTCTTACTTACCACGCCTTCTAGCTCCTTGGCATAGCTCTCCTTCTTACTTACCACGCCTTCTAACTCCTTGGCATAATTTTCTTTTTCAACTACATTTTTTCTAATTGATCCTAATTCATCATCTTTTTTTAGAATTGTTTTTTCTAAATCCTTGGCATACTCTTCTCGTTCATTTAAAATTTTATGTAAATTCAACAAACTTTTTGTTGATTGATCAAAAATTTTCTGTAATTTTGTATCTTGTAAAACCTGAGAAGCATAAATATATCCTAAACCCTGATGATTTTTAATATTCGTTGGAATTATTTGTGTAATAAAATTATTTTTTCGTAAGAAATTAGATAGCGCATTTCCTGTATGAATTTTTTCATTATCAAATTCATGGTATTCTAAAACAATGTATTTAATTTTCTTTAATTCTTTTTTATCTAGTGAATACAATATATTGTATTCAGAACCCTCACAATCTAGCTTTAATAAATCAATTTTTTTAACCTTGGAAATAATATTCTTTAAACTGGTAGCGTCTACTTTGATTGTTTCTTGATATTTTCCCACAAAAGGTCTATTTTTGAAAATAACACTATTACTTCCAAAAGTATTTTCAAATCTATGCAAGGATAATTTTTCTTCTCTTTCCCAAACTGCAAAATTATTTGCTTGTATTTGTTTTTCAGCCTTTGCTTGTTTAATATTTTTTAGTAGATAATTATAACTTTCAGGATCAGGTTCATATGCAAAGATTTTTGCTTTTGGAATTTTTTCATGAATCCATAGACTAAAAGAACCTATTAATGCGCCTACATCTACTACTGTTTTTATTTTTTCTCCATCTAGCTGAAACCATTCAGGAGCATACACCAAATCTTCAAAAACTTCCTTTATTGTAGTGGATTCATCTTTGCTGAAATCATGAAGATATTTTGGTTTCAATTACATTCAAAAAGTAATTTTTCTAATTATTAATTGATATGTAAAAAATAACAATAAAAAATAAATTTTTTTATATCACAGAATTGAGCCTATTAATTTTCGATAAATTCAAAAATTTACCAAAAAAACCTAAAAAATCAAAAAACAAGCCTCTAATGATAATTAAAACGAGGCAATTATTAAGGAAAAAATAAGGAAATAACGCTGATTTTATTAGAAAACTTGCCGAGGATGGAAAAAATGTTTAAAAATAATCCAAAAAATCGTTATAAAATTAATAGTAAAAATTATAGTTAATATTGCTATTTTCTTAAATTATTTTGTGGGAAACAAAATCTCGAAAAAACTTACCAGAGAGGAAATTTTTACTCTGAATTCTAAAAAATATGAGGTTTCTGAAAATACCAAATATACTATTAGCGCTGAAATAAAGGGAATCCGGGGAAATTCTTACTGTTCTTATTTTGTAGCAATAATGATTGATTCGCACGATAGAGAAATAGGTCGTTACATGCGCTGGATAAATGATTTTAATAATACCTCCTTAAATTATCATCTTACATTTACAACAAAACCAAATACACAATTTTTGATTATTGGTTATAGAATAAACATTGAAACACCTGCAAAAAGTACAGTTGAAATTGAACTTGAAGACCCATCGTCATTAACGATTGAAACTTCAAATGCCGAAGAAAATTTTGATGATATAAACCACTTTTCAATTCCCAAACTAGAACCCTTAAGTGAAAATGAGGAATTACTTCTTGAAAAGAAAATTTTGTGGTTATGCGCGCCACCACGAAGTGGTACAACTTGGCTAGGAACCAGATTATTAAAGCATCCTTCAATGATTATTTGGAATGAGCCCTGGTTTGCATTTCATTTAGGTGTCTTGCGGGGAGCATTAACTCCCGCAAAAGATTTTGGTAAAATGAATTTTGCCTTGGAGAAAAAGGAATTACCCAGTGAAACTCAGAAATCGTTTAATGTAAAATATCAATTCGACAGAATTCTTGATGTTCAATCCTCAAATGGAGAATATTTTTTCTCTCCCCACCATAAAAACAATTGGCTCCCATATCTTAGAAAATTGATTTTAGCAAGAACTTATTCTCACGCTCAAACTATTTCCAAGAATATTTGTATCAAAGATCCAGTTAGTAGTAATGGAATAGATATAATTTCTGAATGTGTTCCTGAATCAAAATTATTGTTTTTAATTAGAGATGGACGAGATGAGGTAGATTCTAGAATGGATATGCATAGACCTGATTCCTGGGCAAAATTGAGGCCTTTTTCAAATGAGAAAGATCGCCTTGATGGAATTTCTTATTATTCAACACTTTGGGAAGTTAATACAAAAAATATTCAAAAAGGATTTGACAAACATAATTCAAAATTAAAAATTTTGGTAAAATATGAAGAATTAAAAGAAAATACCTTTGATGAATTAAAGAAGATCTATGAATTTTTAGAAATAGAAATTTCTGATGAAGAATTGAATCAAATAATAGATATATATGATTTTAAAAATATTCCTGATTCTGAAAAAGGTACTGGTAAATTTAACAGGACTGCAAAAACGGGTGGTTGGAGAGATAATTTCAACGAAAAAGAACAGAATGTAATGAATTCAATTATGAGTAAAACTTTGAAACAATTTGGTTATCCCATTTAGTAATAACTAAATTTGAAAATTTTTTTACTTTAAATTTTCACCAATAGTAAAACTGTGTAATCTCAATCGTAATTCAAATAGATATGGATTTTGTGGACAATGAACGAGATATGGTTTTTTCAAAAAGATTGTTTCGGAATTTTGAAAAGAATTCTATATCTCTACAAAATTTTTATCTGAAGGTGGATGTCCTTGATATTTACCATTTACAATTCTTCCATATTTTGGAGGCATAAAAATTTCCTCGATATTCTTTTCTGGAAATATTTTTTCAGCTAATTCTTTCTTACAAAAAAAAGCGTTTATTCCCATACTATCACAACCGATCAGTTGATACCCCTTGGAATCCCCTAAATTTTTTAATGCCCTTAAACTTGCTCCAAAAAAATTGGTCCTATCCCAAAATCCATTTGGATTGTATGGAACAACTTTGCTTTGATTTGGTGGATGTGATGAATTGTATTCGATGATCACAATATTGGGAGAATAGTTTACAATGGATTTCCATACCCAATAATCATTATAATCAATATCGATAGAAAGTAGATCAAATTTCTTGGGTACTTCATATTTTTTAAATAATTTTTCGATGTTTTCGGCCGTAATGATTTCTTTTTTAATTAGTTTAGATTGGAAAGCCGAATCCATAGAAAGTCCATCCCATCCCAACTCCCTCAAATATCTGGTATTGCATTGAATTCCATGCCCTACTCCAAACTCGACAAAAAATTTATTTGTAATTCCAATTTTTCCAAAAATAAATTGAATTATCCCATCCTCGCCGTTTTGGGAATAGATTTTTTTTTCAAAAAAATTAATGTTAAATTCAAATCTCATTAATAGCACATCAATGCATTTTATTTAGTAATGTAGTAAGTCCTACTTTCAATTTCGGATCCTGCCATCCCATCATTTTTAATTTCTAAAATTTTGGCTTTTTGTTTCATTAAAATTCTAATTACCTCAGCCTCGGGTAAAAAATTCATTCTAATCGGATTTAGTTTTCTTTTTTCATAAAGAAATTTTGAATCTTCTCCACCCCGTCTCAAATTACTAAATTCCATTGCCCCGGTTTGGATCCTCATACTTGGAGGAATGTAACTTGGAATTTGAAATACTAGCAATCCATCTTTGTTTAATATTCTCACAAATTCAGAAATATAGGATTTAGTTATTTCTGGATCTGAAATATGCTGTAAAACAATGATAGAGTAAATTAAATCAAAATAATCATTTTCAAAAATTTTTAAGTTAGAATTTTCGTTAAGCTGGAATTTACAATTAACATACGAAGAATTCATTTCGTTGGCCAATGAGATCATTTTACTAGAAATATCCACACCAATACTTTCTTCAAATTTTTTTGACAAAGCACGTGTCAGTCTTCCAACACCACACCCAAAATCCAATGCTCTATGGTAATTTTTTGGGTTTCCAAGTTTATTTATTATAGTAAATAACCTTTCAATTTCAATTTCTCCAGTTTTAAAAAATTCTTCTATATCCCATTTTTTGTATTGTTTTTCTGGGACAGAGATTATTGCCCAAAGTGGATCAAGTTCGGCCATATCTTCCCAATCTCGTTGTAAATCTTTTATTGACATTGTCTATCAAAGCTTAAGGTCGGTCCGTATAATAATATTATTTGATCTTTTCCAAAAAAAGTGATTAAATTTTTTTATCTTTTTCTCCAATTTTATTTGTTTTAATTAATTTGATTTTCCAATGTTAAAGAATTAACATCAAACAATTATATCATAAGTTTTGTGAAAAAATATTATGGACAAAAAATTAATTTCAATTTTTCCCTTAATAGCAATTGTCATAATTTTACAAATTTTATTTCTTTCTGAATTGACTAATCCGGAAACAGAACAATTAGAAAAATCCTATCAATCGGGATATGATCGCGGATTAAGTGATGCCGTAAACATTTTAATAAATGAGACAAAAAATTGCAACTCTCCTACCATCTTTTCGTTGAACCAAAATGTAACATTGGTTGATATTCAATGTATTCCCTGATTTTTTGTAATTTTTTACTAGGACACTATGAATAATTTTTATAGTACCAACCTTCTAACTTAATCTATGAATAATCTGATTTTCTTGGTTATGATAGCAGTTTTAGTTAGCGTAACTGTTGGTAATGCAATGGCCTTAATCCTACTTGATGATACCGTTAAAGTTACTGGTGAAATGGTTGTTCAAAGAGATACAGGTCCTTCAGCCATCACGGTCCAAAATAATCAAGGTTTTTCAAATGCAATTAAATTCTGGGATGTTGATGATTCTCAGGTCTTCCAATTTCGTCTTATTGGGACAGGTGACAGACTAGATATTCTAGACGTCACAAATAACCGGATTGGTGTAAGCATGCTTTCAAGTAACGGGAATGTGGGAATAAACAATGTAAACCCTACTGAGCAACTTGATGTTACTGGAAATATTAAACTTTCAGGTAACATTGTTTCAAATGGTGATATCTGTATAGGTACCTGCAATTAATTTTAATAAATTTCGAATTTTATAAATACAAAAATTAAAAAATTATTATTAAAAAAGGGTTTAAGTTTTCTTTATTTTTTCCATTAATTGTGAATAATCCAGGGTCGAGGTTCTTGTTGCTTTTGGTTCACAAATAAAAATATTTTCTGATCTTTTAAGAATTCTAAACCCAGCACTTCGAATTAATGATTGCGCCCCTTCAAAATTACAAATCCACCAATTACTAAAATCATCATTAAAATTTTTTTCAATAAAGTGCATTTTTGGAAATTCAGGATGTTGAAAAAGATTTTTTTCTTCAATTCCAAAATTATCTGGTATTTCCAAATTACTAGATTCGGCTGGAAAAGAGGTTATGGATAAAGCTGTCTGGAAAATTAATTTTTCCCTAGTTAATTCAAAAAGTCTATCAAGAACAAGGAGAGGATACCTAAGATGATACATAAGCCCAACAAATAATACATAATCATATTTTTTTTGATTAGAAAATAGAAAATCGTAGATGTTATTAATTTCATACTTTATATCTTTTTTTAATACATCAGCTACAAATTTAGCTTGTGTTATGATCCGTGGATTGCTATCTATTCCAACAACAGTGCTTGCTCCCAATTCTTTCATCTTTATTGAAAAATAACCTGCATTGCAACCTAAATCTAAAACAGACTTTCCTGAAATATCTTGGGGTAATAGTGATTCAATAACTTTCCATTTTTGTTCAGGGTGCATGGGAAGATCCGGCCTTGTGTTTGTTCCGTCAGGAAGTACAAAATTTTGATACCACGGACCTAATTCCTTGATTGATTTGGTAATATTTGATTCAACCAGAAATTTAATGAAAATCGTTCTGGTAATAGGTTTTTCTCTTTTTAAAAAGAGGAAAAATCATTAATTGTCAAATATTCATTAATAAACTTAAATAAGCAAATGGAATTCCTATTTTTTTTCATCCCAAATAATATTTTAAATTTTAGTTTTCGCTAATACTTCTATATTTCTGAATAGCTTCCTTGGGATCTCCCAAAAAAATCATTTCTCCTTTATGCAAAATCAGTACTCTATCACATAATTCAGGTAAGGGATTCAAAATATGGGTTGCAAACAGAATTGTTTTTTTCTTATTTTTGAAAGACAAAAACGCCTGTAAGCTTTTTTCTCTAAATTTAAAGTCCCCCACTGACAAGACCTCATCAACTAAAATGATATCCGGATCAATTTGCATCGCCAAAGAAAATGCAAGTCTGGTTTTCATTCCTGCTGAATAATGTTTGAACTTCATCTTTCTAAATTCCTGCAATTCGGCAAACTCCAATATTGGCTTTACTTTACTTTGAATCTCTTTTTTTGAAAATCCATAAAGCATACCAGATGACACAATATTTTCAGGTCCTGTTAATTCATTGTTAAATCCGGTTCCAATTTGTAAAAGAGGTGCAATCTTGCCTTCTATTGAAATTTTACCTGAATCAGGCTCATAAATTCCCGCAATCAACCTAAGCAGGGTAGTTTTACCACTTCCATTTAGACCAATTATACCTAAGATCTCTCCTTTTGACACATCAAAAGATACATCGGAAACAGAAATCAATCTGTTCTCTGAAGATTTTAATTTATTTGATCTTTTAAAATTAAAAGACTTGGAGACGCTTTGTAATGATACTGCATTTTCGCTCAAATCTAAATCCTCTCAACAATCCCTTTTTCAAATTTCTGAAATATCCCATAGCCGATAAAGAGTATTGCAAATATTATTGCAGTAGAATATAACCATTCATTGACTGTTGGCAATTCTCCAAAAACTACCTTGTGTGCCATTTCAATTAATTGTCCTAAAGGATTTATTTTTTGAATTTCTAGTGCAATCCCTCCCATATCCTCTACATACCAAAAAATTGGAGTAACAAAAATTAGGGCATGTACAAAAACGGACCACAACGGTTGAATATCCTTAATGAAAACAAGTGTAATTGATAGTAAATATGATAATCCTAAAATTAAAATTTGAAGTAATATCAAAATTGGAATTAGCAGAACTATTGTCCAACTAGGAGTAAAACCAAACACCGGCATTAACGCAAATAACACTCCGACTTCAACTAGCAGCATTATTGATGATGTCACAGTTGAAACCACGGGAAAAAACTCTCTTCTTAAATTTATTGAGGATAAGATCCCTACATTTTCTTTGAGACTTCCTAATCCTCCTTGAGTTCCTTTAACAAAAGTATGATACAAAACAATTCCAGTTATTAGATAAATTCCAAAATCTTCTTTAACTCCTAATCTAATGTTTGTAAACACTATATACAAAAACACAAAGTAAAGAATTGGTTCTAGTGCAGTCCAAAGTAAACCCAAGTATGATCCACGATATCTAATCTTTACATTCTTCCAAGCAAAATGCAAAATTTGAGATCTCTTACCCTTTAGTCCCAATAATGGAATAAACACCAATAAATCACCATGATGATTTTTTTAACCGAGTATATGGATTCTTTGCATAATTTTATGCCTATTTGAAATCCCATATAAAAAATAATTCATGTTCTCCAGAAAAGATAAACATATTTGGAAACCATTAACAGTAAACAAATATGCCTTTTTCCTTTAAGCGATTGGAAATCCCTGAGGTAGTTGTTATTGAGGCAAAATCTTTTTCAGATAAAAGAGGGTTTTTTCTTGAAGGTTTTAAAGAATCTGACTTTGCTTCAAATGGAATTAACACAAAATTTGTTCAAGATAATATTTCTCACTCCATCAAAAATGTTTTAAGGGGACTTCATTATCAAAAAAATCCAAAAGCTCAAGCCAAATTAGTAACGGCAATAAGAGGTGAAATTTTCGATGTTGCAATTGACATACGCAATGATTCACCGACTTTTGGTTGTTGGGTAAGTGAAATCCTTTCCGATAAAAACCATCATTCTTTGTATATTCCAGAAGGTTTTGCTCATGGATTTTGTGTGTTAAGTGAGCAAGCTGATGTACACTACAAAGTAAATCAAGAATACTCTGCTGAAAATGAAAGAGGTATTATTTGGAATGATTCTACTTTAAAAATAAAATGGCCTATTCAAAATCCAATTCTTGAAAAAAAAGATTTAGAATTACCAACGTTAAACTGTATCGATAATAATTTTTCCTGAGGATAGTTGATTTTACACTAGAGTTAAATTAGAATTTTGTTTTTTTAAATCATGAAAATTCTTGTATGCGGTGGTGCAGGATTTATTGGAAGTGCATTTATCAAAAACTATCTGGAAAATAATACTTCTCACGAAATTAAAAATCTAGATAATCTAGCTATCGGTTCAAATCTACAAAATCTCAAAGAAATTGAAAACCATTCAAATTATCAATTCATAAAGGATGATATTAAAAATCAGGAAATTATAGATAAATTAATCAAAGATGCAGATGTGACGGTCAATTTTGCGGCAGAATCCCATGTAGATAGAAGCATTTCCAATCCTCGACCATTTATTGAAACAAATGTTTTAGGAACTTTTTCTATTCTTGAGGCAATTAGAAAATACAAAAAACAGTTTATTCATGTATCCACAGACGAAATCTATGGAGATGCCAAAGGAAAATCTTCATTTAATGAAAATTCCCAAATAAATCCCAGCAATCCATATGCCGCAACAAAGGCAGCAGCTGATCATTTGGTAGGATCATATCATAGAACATATGGAATAAAATGTATCACAACTAGGTGCACCAACAATTTTGGACCAAATCAGTTCCCAGAAAAACTAATCCCAAAAACAATCATTCGTGCAATTAAGGGTCTAAAAGTTCCCCTTTATGGGGATGGACAACAGATACGTAGCTGGATTTACGTTTATGACCACGTAAAGGCAATCGAGTCTCTAATTTCACAGGGAAATTCTGGTCAGGTATACAATATTACCGCCTACGAGGAGATTACAAACAAAAGTATTGTCGAGAAAATTCTTAAAATTTTAAACAAATCAAATAGTATGATTGAATATGTACCAGATAGACCAGGACATGACAAACGTTATTCAATTGATTCATCGAAGATAGAAACAGAGATAGGATGGAAACCATCTTTCTCTTTTGATTTGGCTCTGGAAAATACAGTACAATGGTATATTGAAAATCAAGATTGGTGGGAGCCACTAGTGGATGAAACTACATTACATCCCCAACCTTGGACCTTAAACTGGAAATGAAATTTTTAGTAACTGGTTCAGCTGGTTTAATTGGGCAAAATGTTGTACAAGAGCTTTTAAAGCAAAACCATGAAGTTTATTCTTGTTATCATGAAGACAAACCAACAACTGGAATACCTATCAGCTTAGATCTTACCGACTCTACAGAAATAAAAAAAATAATGGAAAAAATAAAACCCGACACTGTAATTCATCTTGCTGCTATGACAAAAGTTGATCTTTGTGAGACAGAAAAAGAATTAGCACATACATTAAATGTAACAGCTACTGAGATATTGGCATACGAAGCTGCAAAAATTAGTGCATTTTTTGTCTATGTCTCAACTGATTATGTCTTTGATGGTAAAGATGGAATGAAAAAAGAAGATGATGCTCCTAATCCTCTAGGCTATTACGGAAAGACTAAACTGGAAGGTGAACTGTCATTAAACAATCTAGCTTCTAACTGGGCAATTGCCAGAACTAGTACTCCGTTTGGAAATCACTCAAAAAAGAAAAGCTTTCCACTCTGGATAAACGAAAATTTAAAATCAAAAAATAAGATTAGATTATTGACAGATCAATACACTTCACCTACATATGTCCCAAATCTTTCGAAAATGATTATAGAAATTGCAGTCAGGCAAATCAACGGAATAATTCATCTTGCAGGTGCATCGAGAATTTCACGGTATGATTTTGCCGTAATGATTGCAGAACGATTAGGACTTGATAAAACATTGCTTTTAAAGGCAAAAATCGAAGACATGAACTGGAAAGCAAAAAGACCAAAAGATTCATCTTTGGATGTAACAAAAGCTATTGAAATTTTAAATGAAAAACCCATGGAGATTCAAAAAAGTCTTCCCTTATTCATAGAAGAGATTACTAATCAGTGATCGGTTTTATATTGGAATTAATTTTTTTAAAATGAATTGAAGGGAATAATTTTACATGGAGGACATGGTACAAGGTTAAGACCATTAACTCACACGGGACCAAAACAACTATTACCAATTGCAAATAAACCAATGTCTCAGTATGCACTAGAGGATCTAAAAACTGCAGGAATTACAGAGGTTGGAATTATTATTGGTGATGTGTATCCAGAAAAAGTAAAAGAGTATTATGGAACTGGAGAAAAATTTGGTGTGAAAATTTCTTACATTTATCAGGCGGAACCTAAAGGAATTTCTCATGCAATAAGATTATGCAAAGATTTTATCGGAGATGACAAGTTTATCGTATATTTAGGAGATAATGTATTAAGGAAAAATCTTGTAGACTATAAAAAAAAATTTGAATCTTCTGATTCAGATGCAATGATTTTACTATGTGAGGTAAATGAACCCCAAAGATTTGGAATTGCAGAACTGGACAAAGAGAATCCAGGTAAAATAATCAAAATTATGGAAAAACCAAAAAATCCTCCATCAAATTTAGCTGTAATCGGGATATACTTTCTTAATCCAAAAATATTTGAAATTATTGATAATTTGAAGCCCTCCTGGAGAGGAGAACTAGAAATCACTGATGCACTTGATATGCTAATGAAAAAAGGAAATAAAATTGAATTTGATACAGTAACTGGTTGGTGGAAAGACACAGGAACCCCTGAAGATATTATTCATGCCAACAAACTTGTGTTAGATTCTATTGGTACTGAAAACCAATTCCTAGTAGATGAGGATTCTAAAATTAAAGATAGTATTGTAATAGGATCAGGAACGGAAATATCTAGAGATTCTTTTGTAACGGGTCCTGCCATTATTGGTAAAAACTGTAAAATTGGACCCTCAGTAAGGTTGGGTCCATACATTTCTGTTGGAGATAACTGTATTTTGAAAAATTGCAACATTGAAGAATCAATAATTATGGCGGATTGTAAAATCAACGCAAAAACTGATTTATCCACAAGCATTATTGCACATGGTTCAGAAATACAAGATAATCAAATCCCAAAAAAACAACAGTTTTTGCTCGGTGAACGATCTAATCTGAAAATATAGTCATAAGGATTTTCTGGTCTAAAAAAAGATCCATTAAATTGAAATTTACCTGAATAATAGCTAACACTCAACGATCCTCAATCTTAAGGATCATTCTAAATATTGATTTTATTAAAAATAAAAATTTCACTCCAATAAAAATAAGAAAAACAAAAAATCTAAATTAATGGAACCTTTGTTTTATTAAGAGTTCCATGCTCGCCTGCTACATCTTACACAAAATAAATTTAGTTCAGGTTGCTCCTTTGAACAAAATTTACAAATTAGTTTCTGATCTATCGCCACTATATCATTTTGGAAATCTCCGGATTTAAGGATAACCTTGTGTAACATTAATTTTAGTACAAAATAAAATTTTTATTAATTACCTTTTTTTTATTCAAAGTTATTTTAATCGAATTAAAAAAATCTCTAGGTTTTTTGCTTCTTTAATTTTGGTATACTAAATAATTATGACACCCATTTTAACAGATTTGATGATTAAAACAATTGTTTATTTGTTCATTTACAAAAAAAACCAAACAAAATAATTCCTTAAAAAACTGCCCTGATTGGTTTTGGATAAAACATCAAAATTTTTCAAAAAACTCTATCACGTGCTATATTTTTTTTAAGACTTGCCTTGTTAGGTCATTTTCACCTTGTCAATATTGGAAATTTTTTTATTCAAAAAACCTGATTAATTTTATTAATATTTTCAATAATTTAAAAAAAATTAATTTTACCTGTGCGTAATTCCAACAGCTACGATTTACATACTGGTGTTAAAGTAATACTTGATACAATGAAACTAGCTTGTATTCCTGCCTACAATGAGGAAAATTCTATTTCAGAGGTAGTAAAAAAATCTCTTCCCCATGTAGATAAAGTGATTGTCTGTGATGATGGTTCTTCTGATAACACTGCAATGGTAGCAAGAGATGCCGGTGCAATAGTAATTTCTCAAACAAATCAAGGATATGGTGCAGCCATTTCATCTTTGTTTGATTATGCAAGAAAAGAAAATGCCCAAATTATGATAACATTAGATGGTGACGGGCAACATAATCCAAATCAGATTCCACTACTAATAAACACCCTTACAACTCATAACGTGGATGTAGTAATCGGATCTAGATTTCTTGACGATTCCACAAAAGCATCAGGATATCGCAAGACTGGAATCAAAATTATTACTTCTGCTTCCAACTATGGAACTAATTTTAAAGTATCTGATTCCCAATCTGGATTTCGAGCATATTCCAAAGATGCAATTGATGCAATCCATCCAACAGAACAAGGGATGTCAGTTTCTACTGAAATATTATTAAAAATTTCAAACAAAGGTTTGTCAATGGCAGAAGTTCCAATCACTGTTTCTTATGAAGGAGATACCTCGGAGGAAAATTCCCTAACTCATGGGGTAGGAGTTTTGGTAAATACAATAAAGTACGTATCAATAAAACATCCATTACAATTCTATGGTATTCCAGGTTTAGCATTAATTATAGTCGGTTTAATTTTGGGTGGTACTTTTTTAGAGGCCTATCTAAATGACCAAACTATTTTTTACGGATCTCTTTTAGGATCAGTTGTTTTATTTTTGTTAGGGGCAATACTTTCAGTAACTGCAATAATTTTATTTTCAATGGCTAATTTAATCCGAGATAGAAACTAGAAACCTGAGCCTATTCGTCAGATTTCTAGATTATTAGTCAGATAATTGACAAATTTTTTGAATAATTCATTTAAATTTCAAAAACAAAAGGAAAAAAGATTTTTTGTAAAGTAACCTACCACTGAAATTCAAATGAATCATAGGGATTGGTTTTACGCTTGTCTGCTGTTTCCCAAGTAATTTCAGTTTTGTTTTTAAGAAATTTTATCTTAGGAGGTGGGTCAGCCCTTGTTTTATAGCCTAATTCTTTGACGATCTCTAAGATTCTATTTTTTATTTTTATTCCCTTAGGCATGGAAAAAACATACCGGAATTTTTTGCATTTTGCCGGTAGAACATATTCAAAAACTCGGTCAGGTTCCTCCCAATCATATTCAAGTTTGAATACTCCTTTTTGATTTTTTCCTAGTGGTTTGTTCAGTTTTACAAAAAATTCCTTTTCAGTTGGCTTGTCTTTTTCAATACTAAGAATCTCTAATTCATCCTTATTTTTATCGGTGATTCTAAGATTCATATCAGAAATATCTTTTGGTGAATCTCCCACCAAAGAATAGAACAAATGGTTTAATGGATTATTTGTGACATTTGTTAAATCCCATTTCCATACATGACTAGTCAACATTGTTTTTGGATCTTTAACATCAAGTTTAATCTCAACTTCATTGAATTCAAATTTCGGTTTTTTCTGGTCATGCTCAGTTTCTTTTTTCTTTAACTCTTTTCCTCTTTTTGGCACATTTTTGTTTCCAAAATTTTTTCCATAAATATTATAGATTACCGCACTTTCTCCATGCTTAAAATTATATTTTCCAATGGGACGCATTGTAGTTTTGTTCCCTTCTGATAATTTTCGCAAATCCTTTCCAATTCTATCTGAAGCAAGAATGTTATCAGTACCACAAAGATCCATAACTCTTTTTGCCATAATTATTCCAGGTCCCCAAAAAATTGTACCACCGCCAAGTCCCTCCAAAAAATATGCGGGTCCTGTATCAAGACCAATCCGGAGATTTATCTGATTTTTTTTGCTCTTTGCTTTGTTATATTTTTTCAAAGCCCTATGAACCTCAATTGCAAGCAACATTGTTTTTTCTGCACTGTCCTGAAAACCAATTGCCATTCCATCACCGGTAGGTAATATTTCTAAATCCGACAAAATACTTTCTTTAATTGTCTTCGAGTTTTCTATTGTCTTTACAAGAGTGGAGACTTTTTTTTTCTGTTCTTGTACCGTCAGGGCAGTATCTGAACTTGCAATGATATCTACGAAAAACCAATGATGAGTGGATGTTAACTCTGAGTTTTTATTTTGTTTTTTCCCCAATTCTTCAAAATAAACTACATGTATGGTTATTAATTAGTAGTAAGTTCTCTTTAAAATAAGAGATTTTTCCTTACAATACTAACTTAAGCCATGGAACAATCAAATTGTTTGGGGCTCATAGGCCTCTCCGCTTCCTCCACCAAAGGATAAAGGAATTTCCCATTCTTCTTTTTGATTAACTTGGTTTTTCATACTTTGATTATAACAAAGTAAATTAAATGAGTAAATTAGCAAGCGAGCTAGGAAATTACTATACTAGCTAAACAAGATATAGAAATCAAAATTGTACACTAATTATGAGGAAAGACAAATTGTATGGTATTCAATATTACGAAATGAAAAACCATTTTCAGGACAATCCAATTACAATTCTAGGTTTTTCAATAGAGTTTAAGTATTCAAATAGTATTTATGATCTCACCAGAGGGAAATGAAATTACAATTGAGATATTTTATCAGTACATCAAAAGCCAGAAAGGCATTTTTTCTAGCTCTAGCAATGTTTTCAGTTTTGTTTTTATTGGAAAACCAAGATGTTTATGCCATTGCTCCCCACTTTGAATTTGACTTATACACTCTTAATGCAGGAGGAGTTCAGGGAGCAGGCCTACCGACTAATCCCATAGAAATTACGGTGAATGATCCTGGAGCAGCAGGTTCTGGATCAATCCTAGTCCGAATAACTTCTTCGGAAGATCAAAAAGGATTTGATTTACGCTTAAACGAAGATACACCAGGAGCTTTTTTCAGTGATGGACTCATTTTAATGTCTGACACCAATGTTTTCAAGCAACCTGCAAAAGCATCAATAACAATTTGGGATGATGGATTCACTATACCCAACCCGTCAAAGGTACAAACACTTCAAGGTCCCCCCATCAAATTCGCATCAACTAGCGACAAAGTAGGGATTATAACTAATTCATTTACGGAAACCGGTCCGAATACAAATTTGTATAGACTAGATATTTTGTTTGGTGAAACGACCAATATCGAACAAAAAAGCCTCAAAGTTTCCCCCGGAGATAGGGTAACGGTTTTCGACTTTGCAACTGGAAATATGGCACATGGATTCTCATCTGCAGTTCCAAATAATGATGTAGGGGCAATTAAGGCAGCTGTTGGGGGAACGGTTACTGCCACGTATCAGGGAGATTCAGATTTTTTTACGGTAAATGCCTATCCAAACCCGGGCCGGGGAACTGGTGGATTGGTTGCTCCAGGTTTAGTTGTAGATAGTATTAGTTCTTCTTCTTCTCCCTCTGGTGGTTGTAACGGTTGTCAGCCACCTACCTTAGGAATTGACAAAAATTTCAATAGAATTGTAAACAACGGTTTTTCATATAATGACAACGCAGTAGATGTTGAGCATTTTTACACTCCATATCCATTAATCAAAGTTGATGTGGGTAAAGAAAATACTGCAATACTAAAAATTTATGATGATGGTGGAGTAGATTCTATATCTCATGTAGGACTTGGATTTGGTTTAGGACATGGTGAGAGCTTTAGTCAAAGCAAAGCTACGATTAGCTGGGATAAAACTTTTGATGGCAGAGAAATAACTGATGTCTTTGATCCAGAAAATGCTTTGGATAATGTAAAAATTACAACATCAACTTCTCCCTGTAGTTCTGTTGTTTCAACAGAATGCCTAGCTGTTAAAATCCAACATACCTTTAGAGACGAACTAGAGTTTAACATGGTCAGTACAAATATTTGGGATAATAAACGGAACAGTTGGCAGAACTATTACAACCATGGAATTGAGGTGAGAGGGGATTCACTTAATCCTCCTAAAACTCAAATGGTAGCGTTTGGTGAAAAAGAAATGCGAGGTTTGTATGAATTAACACAAGTCGACAAGTTTAACCATCTTTGGTCAGATGAGTTTGGTAATATTTATGAAAACAGGGGAAATGACAGATTTGATAGAGTCTATTCTGTTCCAAAAGAAATCACCTACGATAAAATAACTCATCATGGTTGTGATAGGAATTGTAATTGGTTCCACGAGTATAAATTAAATCAGCAACTTCTCGCAAAAATCACATTAAACAAAATATTGAAAGGAAAAACCATTGAAGGCGGACCGATTGAAGAAGCCTTTACTCATGAATTAAATCCTATCACGAGAGCAGAAGATTTAGAGTTGCAAAATTTAATAATTTTAGAAATGCATAGAGCAGAAAAAATATTAGAAGATTTGAGAAATTAATTTTTTATTTTTTTAATAACAATAACGATCACACTTAAGTAGATCTTCACATCATAATATCATAAATGGGTGGGGGGAGAAAATTTTTAGTATTAGGTGTTTGCACTTTTTTGTTAGTTTTTCCAATAATTTTTAGTGATAGTTTTGCTACACCTGGAACCCTTACTACAAATCCTCCTAACGGTGGAAATGGTGTTCAATTTGAAACCTTGGACATTGTAGTAGTTGGTGACACTGGAACAGTTACGGTAAAACTTAAAACATCTCTCACAAACTTTGCCGATTTCGTATTGTTAAAGGATCCATTTGACAATTCTGTAAATTATGGAAAAGTTGCACTAAACAACCCTGGATTAGTTGGTACCCATTATGAAATAGTTGGTAGTTTTGCAACTGCACCAGGCAATACGGTTGATGTGTATTATTTGCCTGACATTGCCACGGTCCGTTCATCTGTTACTGTAAACCTTGGTGGTACAAATTATCCCGATGGAGAAAGACATACAAACAACATTAAACTTTACAACGACCCCGGGTGTATAGATGGTGATTCGCCAGACAATGACGGAGTTTGTAATGAATGGGAAGATGATGGTGTTCTAACAATTGGTGATTATTCATATACTTGCACACAAGGAGGGTGTACCGATACTTCTAAAGATATTTTTCTGGAACTTGATTGGATGGAGGGTCACCGTCCTGATGATAGAGCAGTACAAGATGTAATAGATGTTTTTGCTCAAAATGGAATTTTTTTGCATGTTCAGGTTGATGATCAAGCTGCAATTGCACACGATAATGACATTGGATTTCCAGGAATTGAAGATCCACAAAATCCACAATATGCAGGATTTGATCAACTAAAAGGAAATCAATTTGGAACTTTACTTGAGAGAAACACATTTGGTATAAATCCAAGTGGACCAAATGAAGGGGCTTTAAAAGACGAAATAAGAGACATGAAACATCAGGTTTTTCATTATGGATTCTTCAATCATGAAAGGCAGTGGAATGCTGGCGAATCAGGAGTTGGAGAAACAAACGGAAATGATTTTATGATCTCACTTGGATCATTTTCAGGTAAAGTTGGAAGCAAGGACCAACAAGCTGGTACCTTGATGCATGAATTAGGTCACAATCTAGGTTTTCTTCATGGTGGGAATGAAGATGTAAACTACAAACCAAATTATTTTAGCGTGATGAACCATGCAAGGCAAATGCCTGACTTTGATTCGGCTAGAGAACTTGATTATTCACATGCAGACCTTTTTCATGGAGATACTTCACCTTACCTAGATGAATGGGATATTATTGAGAATCAGGGTTCGCCTCCTCGCGGTCTAGACGATCATCCTGATCATACTGATGAATTGATAATTTATTTTTGTGATAGTGGTTCACAAGGAGGTTTGTATTATACACCAGGTGGTCCTGTGAACTGGGAATGTGATAGTCATTGGGATAAAAACCCATCACATGCTAACGTAAATGGCCAGCCTGGCAACAAAGAAAAATTAACCGGATATAATGATTGGGCCAACCTAAACTATCATTTTGTTAATTCTGATGACTATGAAGATGGAGTTCATGTCAATAATGGCAATGGAAATGCCGGAGCACCAGACATTTTACCACCCGGAGTTGTTCCTGATAGAAATTACAAACCACTATTGTCTGGAGAGTTAGAACTGACAATCGATGATATTGTTAATAATAGAATAAAGGCTGAATTAGCACTTTACGAAGTATTATTAGATTTACCTGATGAAGCTTGGCGTGATACAATAGAACCAACATCATTTGATGAATACCTTGGTTCGACACCACAAATAATTTTCACGCAAGCTGTTTCGCAATATCAAGATGATCTTAGTAAGAAGAGACTGACCATGGAAGCAGATGCAAAGGAAGGTTCAACTACAATCGAGATTACGGGAAAATCTGATATAACAAATCATGCAATCACAGTGACAGTTTTTGCTCCAAATGGTAATTTGGTAACTGTTGAACAAATAGCACCTAGTCTTGATGGTATTTTTGAAAAAGTTTTTACGACTGGAGGTAAATTATGGGCCCAAAATGGAACCTACACCATAACCGCTCAGTATGGATATTCTTCCGAGTATACAGCAACAGTTGAAATAGAAATTTTTGATGGAGTAATAGGTGGACTACCTGACAAAGTTTTTTGTGGCGATGAGATTGTAACTCCACCTGAAGAGTGTGATGATGGAAACACTACAAGTGGAGACGGATGTAGTTCAACCTGTAATTTAGAAGAAACATTCACTAGAGAAGATTTAGAAGAGGCTGTAGGTAAAGATGCTCCTCCGGGATTGTCCACCAAAGAATTTTTCTTTTGGGGAACACAAAATGCTGTTGAAGCGACTAATCATCACGACCTAAGTAAAACCAAAGTAATTTTGGAAGCAATTGATCTTGGTCTTGAATTCAATTTGATTAATGAAGGATCTGATGAAATTACTCAAACTACCAAAGGATATGGTAAAGTTTCTCCAATTATTAACCACCTAATTGCCTCTCAAGCTATTTCTCTTGATTTCCAAAAAACCGATATCCACCATGAAGAGCATGAACCTACTATAATTCCAATAGTAAATCCCCACGAAGTTATTGAAATGATTGAAGATACTGGTGCTCCAATATTTGTGGGTCCAGATGTAAAGACATGTCCAGATGGATACAAATTATTCTCGGGTGAGTGTATTCCAGTTTGTCTACCACATGAGGAATATATTAATGGCAAATGTGTTTCAACAGTTGATTTCCCTTGGTGGCTTATTGTTATGATGATAGCAATAATTGTAGTTGTCCTTGTAGTGGCCTTTATTCCACGAAGGACCTCCTAATCCATAGTCTGCCGACCGGTATTTAGGAAAAATTTCTCATTATGATCGTGGGTAATCGATGTATCTTTTGGATTTTGAAAAAATTACCGTAATGATACTTTAAGGTTGCTAGAAACTTATCAACGTTGGTTAATTAGGTTCCATCAAGATTTTTTTTATGATTTCATTAAAGGCAGTATTTGTAATTTCTGTCCTAATCTCTGGTTTGTTGTTTACTCCTTCTTACTCTTTTGCTCAAAGTAATCAGGATGATTCTCCTCTATCATCTCTTTTTGAGATATTTAGACAACTATTTTCTTTTGAGGATAAACCCTCAGAGCCCATAACTGAGTTTGGGGAATCGGTCATCCTTCAAACGGGGGGTTCTTCTTCTACCTCTGATACTACTGAAAACAATATTCTGCCTACAGCTAATGCAGGACCAGATCAAACGGTACTAGAATTTGCAACTGTAACACTTGATGGTTCTAGTAGTACTGACACAGATGGAACTATACTATCATACCAATGGACTCAAAACTCAGATCCACCCGTAGAACTTTCTTCAATGTCAGCGAAAAATCCAACCTTTGTTGCTCCAAAAGTTGAATCAGAGGATCTTGTTCTTAGATTTAGTTTACAAGTTAAAGACAACTCTGGAGATACCGCAACTGATGAGGTTGACATTACAGTAAAAAATGTAAATGCTCCACCAACAGCTAATGCAGGACCAGATCAATCGGTACTAGAATTTGCAACTGTAACACTTGACGGTTCTAGTAGTACTGACACCGATGGAACTATAGTATCATACCAATGGACTCAAAACTCAGATCCACCTGTAAAACTTTCTTCAATGTCAGCGAAAAATCCAACCTTTGTTGCACCTGATGTAAATTCAAACCAGATTTTAAAATTTAGTTTGAATGTTACAGATAACTCCGGAGATAGTGACGTTGATGATGTTGAAATTACCGTAAATGAAATAGATGATGGAACAACTGATGATGGAACAACTGATGATGGAACAACTGATGATGGAACAAATGATAAGAACGTTAACATAAATAACAACGAAGACAAAAAAATAACCATTTGTCATATTCCTCCAGGAAATTCCAAAAACTCTCACACCATCAGAATTGGGGAATCTGCACTATCTGCTCATTTAGCACATGGAGATAGTGAAGGTGCATGTAATGAAAACAAAATTAACGATAACGTTGACAAAAACAATACTGGAAAAGGTAATTCAGAAGTAGATCATTCTGGAATGGGAAAACAAAACAAAAACGATGAAAAAGAGAAAAAATCTAATTCTGGAAAAGGAAAAAATGATCAAAATGATAGTAATGAAACTAAACAAGACAACTCCGGCAAAGGCAATTCAGGCGTAAATAATTCTGGAAAGGGCAACCAAAATGATACCAAGGCTGAAAAAATAAAACAATCTAAATATGAAAAAGAAACCAGAGACGAAGACAATGACGAAGACAATGACGAAGACAATGACGAAGACAATGACGAAGACAATGACGAAGATAATGACGAAGATAATGACGAAGATAATGACTAAAATAATCTCATAAATTTTTTATCAAGTTTTTCAATTCATCTTGCAAATTTTGTTTGGCAATAAACCCTAACTCATTTTCTGCCCGGTTCACATTTGCTAGACTAAATTTTACTTCACTATCATTTTGTTTGTTAAAATTAATTTCTATTTTTTTACCTGTTATTTTTTGAATCATTTGAACAAGTTCATTAATTGAAATTGAATTTCCCGTTCCAATATTAAATATATCCCCTTTCTTTCCCTCTATTTTTTTTATGGCACAATCAAAGGCAATTACTACATCAAAAACTGATACAAAGTCTCTTGTTTGGTTACCATCACCATTGATCTGGAATGGTGTTCCTTCTGAAATGTTTTTAATAAATTTAGAAATTACTCCCATGCGTTGTCCCATTCCATATACATTAAACATCCGTAAAGTGATAGCACTAATTTCAAATTCCTGTGATTTTTTTTTAATAATTTGTTCACCAAGAAGTTTACTTTTACCATAAGGAGATGAAGGATTTGTTTTTACATTTTCGTGTACTGGAATTTTAGAATCGTTATACACTGCAGCAGAGGATGCAAAGATTAATTTTTTTATTTTATTGTCAATGCAGCATTGCAAAACATTTTCAGTTCCTGTAATGTTTACTTCATTTGTAATTTCAGGATGAATTACAGATTCAGCCACATTTGATTGTGCCGCAAGATGAATAATAAGATCAAATTCAATGCAAGATTTTCTCAATTTTTCATAGTTTAAAATATCTTCATTTACAAATTGTACTCCCTTCTCTAAGAGTGACTCAATATCGGACTTTGAGCTATTTGACAAATTATCATAAATTGTAACCTCATGGTTATTTAGCAAAAAATCAACAAGGTATCTCCCAATGAATCCTGCTCCCCCCGTAACTAAAATTTTCAATGAAATTATGTAAAGTCTGCCAATTATCTTACTTTCTATGGGATCAAAAATTAAAATTTACCTCAAAACAGTATAATTTTTAGTCTAGAATGAGAAAAACTTGCTAAATAATCCCTATCAAAACATCAAAAATGTATAAAATTGTAATATTTACAACAAACATTAAAGAAATTACACAAACAGATCACTAGGCATGAAAAAACTATACAAATATGATCAATTGTGGACAATTCGTCCATTAGTTTTAAATACAAATTTTTAAGAAAAAACTCAATAACATGAAAAACGAAATAGGACGTAAAATAACTAGTCTTACATTAATGACAATTATGATTGCAGGCGGTATGACCTTTGCAGTTCCTGGCATGATGCCAGCTGCACATGCTGCCAACGCAAATCTCTTTGTATCCGCAGAAAACTCTCAGAATGACAATTACATGTCAGGACCTCAAGTAATTGAAGTCGTGGTAATTGACTCAGACATCAACGATACAGACGAAGCAAAAGGTGAGCCTGACGTTACAGTAAACGGTAAGATTCTTAGAATGACTCAAGCCGTAGACGGTAACTGGTATGGTTACTTTGCAGACTTTACACAAGCACAAATCGCTGATTCTACTTCATCAGTAGATGGAGAAGGATTAGACTTTGGTACATTTTGTGGATCAGGATCAAATATCCTGGCTGGTGAGCTTGATGTTTCAGTTACTGATACAGAAGGTATTGCCGTAAATTCACAAGATGGTGTTGATGGTTTAAATCCACCAACTGACCCACTCTTAGATTGTGTTGGTACCGGTCCAGGTGCTCCACTTTCAGGATTTCAAGACGATTTCGCTGCTGACGATTCAATGAACGTATTAAGAGAAGCAAAAGATCTCAATCTAAACTCTCCAGTGAACTTTGGACAAATAGGAGTCGATGAATTCGCATTCCCATTTATCCAACTCTATAAACTATCTGTAGGTGGTAACGTCGTCGTACAGTACAACAAAGGTGGTGGTGCTCAAACAGCAACACTAACGTTTGATACTGTCGAAGCCTTTGCTAGCGCAGAATTAGATAGAACCTCTTATCCACCAGGTGCAGATGTTCATGCCACAATCACTGATTTGTGGTTGAACATCGACCCAACGGATGAGGACTCTTGGACGTTTACTACTGATGACGGAAATCCTCACTACCAAGTATTCGATGAGAACGGAAATGCACCCGGTGATACTGCTACAAACACAGACTCCGATGTAGGTGATGTTCTTGCCGACTTGATGTGTGAAGATAACTGTCTATTTCTCGTTAATGCAAACTTCAACGGAGCTCCAGAAGATGTTATTACCATTCAAGATAATGGTGATTCTCAATTGGTAACCGTTGTCGGTGGCGACACAGAAGATCCTCTTGATCAGGAAACTGCTGGTGGTTTCTTCTTAGGTGAAGTCCCAGTAACAGTTACTGAACAAGGACCAAACAGTGGTGTATTCGGCACATTTGATGAAAGTGATGTATCTGTTCTCAGAATAAACAATGATGCAGCGAGGGGAACCTCAGCAACCATTGACTATAATGAGACTCCAGTTACAGTTCTTGTACAAAATGTGTTTGCAAGTATCGCAATGATTCTCGGTGACGATGAATGGAATTCTGGTGAAGAAATCACACTACAACTAGTAGATGGTGACGCAAACCAAAACTCTAGAGCAGACGAAGATCTTGATTTGAACAATCCTGATGTTAAATTGATTCCAGAACTAACTACTGGTGATCCATTTACATTAGCAGAGAACGATTCAAGTGATGGCGCTACTCTAGCAGCATTCTTTGGTACAAGTCCCGGTGCAGGTGATCCTGCATTAACTGCTACTTCTGATGCTGAGCTAACAGTTCAAGCATTCAGTAAGAGAGGCCTCTTAACCTCCAGTGTAACTGGTGGTGATGCCCTTGTTATCGATCTAGATGCTAATGGTGCTGATCTTCACGAAACTGTTTTCCAATCAACAACTGACGGTGTTAATACTGTCTTTAACCTCTATAATGTAGATGTTAGATCAATTGCACCATCAGGTGCAGCTAGCGTCTATCTATTACACGGTCCCGGCGGCATAGTTGCAGCTGGTGGAACATCCTTAGCAGGTGCTCCAAGTGTAATTGATTTAGGGGTTACTGCCTCACAAGAGTATGATATACTAGCAACAGCTGTCGAAACTGCTCTCATAGCAGTACCAGATAGTGATGCAGTGGGTCTTTTGATCGAAACCGGTGACTTCAATACAAGCACTGATCATGCAATTGCATTTGACTTCTTCTCATATGGATTTACAGACGATGGTGTACAAGTAGGCGAAAGAGTTGCTAACCAAATAATCAGAGCAGAATTAGAGGAAACAGGTGATAACACCTCAACCTTTGAAGGAACACTAGAATATGTAATGGTGAACCAACTGAATATTTTGGATGCTGGAACTTTTACTAGCCGCTTTACTATCGACAACTTCCCAACTATGGTTGTAATTGAAGATCTAACTGACGAAGACTCTGTAAGAATCACTTATCTAGACTTGGGCCAAGATGGTGTATCAACACAAATATCTGACCAACTAGAAGCACCAAGTCACTCTGGTGTTGTGTCATTTGACGCTGATTCATACAAAGTAGCTGATACTGTTAATGTCAATCTTGAAGATCAAGATCTAAACGCTGACTCATTTACTATTGATATCTATACTGTCGTAACCTTCCCAGGTGATATTGCATTTGATGCAGTAGGCGCACCAGGATTACCAGACCTTTCATTTGGTCCATTAGGACGAATGTTGGATATCACATTTGATGACGGACAATGGAGAACTTATGCTCCAGACTGTGTCCCATCAGGTGACGACGGACTTGGATCCACTGGATTCACCATGATCGAAACAACAAAAGATTCTGGTGTACTCACAGGCAACTTCCAAATCCCAACTGACTTCTGTAGATCTGCTGACGCAGACCCAGAAACCACCACAGGCTTGGATCTTGAAGTTAACTATGTTGACTTTAGAGATGCAGCCGGTGAAATCATTGAAGTAGGTGATAGCGCAGGTATTCGTGCTCACACCGGTTCAATCAGTCTCGATAGAACTGTTTATCCAGTACCATTTGGTGTACCTGGTAACTATGATGATATTGCAGGAGATACTTCTCCAGACAATAGATCATTGTTCCCAATTCACGCAACTGGTATAGATGACTTAGCTGATGATGGCACTGCGATTTCCAACGGAGATCTTAGTGTCCACGTCAGAGTTAACGATCCAGACTTTGATATATCCGGTGCAGGTGAAGACCAAATTGCACAAAATACTGCAGCAGAACCAGTCGGTCCAGTAAAGGTCTCTGTAATTAGAGGTTCTGAAACTGTGATCCTTGGCTTTGCTGGCGGTCCAAATTCAGATGATGGTTTGATAAATGTCGGCGATGATTTGGATGGTGATGGTATGGTAGCTAATGGTGAAGTAACAATTGATTCTAGTACTGGTGGCTTTGATAGTCTCGGTACCGTGGGTAGTGCATCTGGCTTTGGTAACGGAACTCTGTTCTCAACCGAAGCAGTAGAAATTACCCAAGGTGGTACTACTATTACAGCAACCTTTACTGACAATGCTGACAATGGACTTGATTCTGGTGAAGAATTAAGTGGATTTGCAGCTAACACATTTACCACTGGCCCAATAACTATCTCAGACACTGTTCCTGCTTTAGGCACCAATATTGTAGCTGCTCAGTTTACTAATGGCGGTACAATAGGCCTCGGTTCAGGTGATGAAATATCAAATATTTCCTCATTTGGAGCTGGCGCGGTACTTATCTGTCAAACAGCAATTTCAAGTGATTGTGCAACAGGCACCTTTGTCAATATCGGTACAAACTCGATAAACGATGGTGAACTTGATGTGCTAACTTCTGAAGATATAGACGGTACACTACCAGTCACAATTACTTTGACTGATACAACTGGTCCAACATTCGGTTCAGGCGCTACAGCAGCTTGGGACGATTTGAACGGTGATACTAATGTCGATGATACTGAACTAACTATCATTTCAACAGGTTCAGATTATGACACTGGTGATATTATCGACTTGGAAGCAGGTGCAACTTTCCTCGGAACTGCAGAATTTACTGATTCAGACGATACATTAGAAACTGACGAGTTAACCATCGTTCCTTCTCCAAGTGGAGTAGGATTTGATGATGGACCCGTAGTAGTTTATCTGAATCCAAATGTTCCAGGAGTAAGTGCACAGGGAACCTTTGTTGATGCTCCAACTGTTAGACAGTTTGGACCAATCAACGAAATTGCCCCTGATGCAGGTATCTTCGAAATTGATCTGACAATCAGCTATACTGATGGTCCAGCAGACGCAACTTGTCCGGAAACGGATGACTTTGATTTAGGTGCTGCTGGTCTACAAGGAGAACTAACAAGATTTAGAACCGCATCACCATCTGGTGAAAACTATTGTATCTTACAAGGAGATATTCTCCAAGTAGAATACACTGATCCAGCTGATGCATCCGGTGATCCAAATACTGTTACTGACTCTGCGACATTTGACTTGAGAAACGGCGTATTGCAATCTGACAAATCCGTATATATTATCGGATCCGACATGATTCTGACACTCATTGAACCAGACTTTGATCTTGACAATGATACTGCAGAAACATATGACTTGGACTTAGTTGAATGGGATTCTGACGCTGCTACTGTCTCCATGGGAGACGCTGGCGGTGAAGATGCTGCATTTGACCCAGAACCAACTGACTTTAGAGAAACAGGTGACAGTACTGGAATCTTCCAGATTGTTATCGAAATTCCTGAAGAGTTGGCCAATGACAGATTAGAAAGAGGAGAAGAAATTGTCCTCGAGTATACTGACTGGGGTCCATCCGGATCTGACTTTGTAGGTGATGAAGATGAAGATGTCAACTTGACACTCTTTACTTCAAACTTTGGAGCAACTGTTGAACTTGACCAAAAAGTCTATACTTGGACTGATAAAGCATTCATTACAATCGTAGCACCAGACCACAACTTCGATGGTGACTTAGTTGATGAAATTGGTGAATCTGAGCTAGACCCAATAAAGGTCTCTACCAGAGGATCTGATCTTGACAACTACAAACTAGTCGAAACTGGTACTGACACTGGCATCTTTACTGGTGAGGTAATTCTTACTGGATTCACACATGATGCTGATGGCGATACCACAACTGGTGATGCCAACGGTAATGATGTAGTATCACGTTCCCCATCGGGTAACGGTCCAACTGATGGACTATTGCCAGCTGATGATGATGACGGACTTACTGTCTCCTTTGAATTCTCAGAGGATGAAACAGTAGTCGGCTCAGCACTCGTCAGATGGAACATTGGTGAGGTACAATGGCTTGAAGCAAGCTATCCTGCAAGCGGAACAGGCGTAATTAGAGTAATTGACCCAGACATGAACTTAGATCCAGAAGCTGTTGACAACTTCGATGTCGACACCTGGTCTGATTCTGACGCTGGTGGTATTGACTTAACTGTAACTGAAACTAATGAGGCAACCGGTATATTCGAAGGAACAGTGTTCTTCACTATTACTGATGAATCATCCGGCCACAGACTCAGAGTTGCAGAAGGTGACACTGTCACTGCAGAATATGAAGACAATACCCTACCTGACCCATATACAACAGCAGATGAACTCGATATCACTGCCACTTCACTCATTGGTACTGTTGTACCACCTCTAGAGAGAGCCCCAGCGGCTAACTGTAGAGTTGTTGATGCCTTTGGAAACTCTCTAAGCAGTGTTTCCGTAGACCAACAGGTACAGATTACTTGTGATGTTGCAAATGGCCAAGATAGAGAGCAAGCATTTGCTTACTTGATACAGGTTCAGGATTCAGATGGCGTTACAGTCTCACTAGCATGGATTACTGGTTCATTGTCCCCAGGACAATCATTCAGTCCAGCCTTGTCATGGATTCCTACAGCAGCAGATGCATATGATATAACTGCATTTGTTTGGGAGAGCGTTGATAATCCAACTGCTCTATCTCCACCTGTAGATACAGCCATAACTGTCAACTAAGACTAGAAAATTCACACTATTCCTTTCTTTTTTTTTATTCACTCTTAACGAAAGTTATGGACAAATTTTCCAGAAGTAATATCTAGGTGGTAATAAGCAGGTACTCACATGTATT
>Ga0224508_10000655_pt1 | contig 33356 bp, 33 predicted proteins | sample SF_Jan12_sed_USG_4_FD_170157 | JGI IMG/M metagenome (GOLD analysis project Ga0224508, IMG submission 170157) | Sediment microbial communities from San Francisco Bay, California, United States - SF_Jan12_sed_USGS_21 | ecosystem: Environmental > Aquatic > Marine > Sediment | place: USA...
CGCGCTGTGACGAGTCGGCTGCCACCATCTACGGCTGGGCCGCGGCACGCGAGTGGGCAACGCCGTTCGTGACCGACCTGTCGCTCCGGAGCTCGGTCGTCGCCACGATCGACCTCGACGAGCACGTCGATGCGCTCACGGTGTCGAAGGTCTTGCGTGCCAACGGCATCGTCGACACCGAGTCGTACCGCAAGCTCGGCCGCAACCAGCTGCGAATCGCGTTGTTCCCTGCGATCGAGCCGTCCGACGTGGCCGCACTCACCGCATGTATCGACCATGTCGTCTCCCGAATGGTCGGCTGAACCTGCCATGCCCCGCAACCGCACCAAGGGACGGATCCTCGTCGCCACGCCGGTGCTCTCCGACCCGAACTTCGACCGCACCCTGGTCTTCATGCTGGAGGACAACGATGACGGATCACTCGGCGTTGTCCTGAACAACCCCAGCGACACGACCGTCGGTGCCACCGTTCCGGAGCTGGCCTGGATCGCCGGTGCCGACGACCCCGTGTTCGTCGGGGGCCCTGTGTCGCCCGAGGTTGCGCTCGCGATCGCCGAGTGTCCCGGCGAGTGCGCCGGGTTCACTCCGGTCGTCCACGACATCGGCACGCTCGATCTCTCCGAAGGTGAGGCCTCGTCCGTCGACATCGGTCGAGGGCGGCTGTACTCGGGATATTCGGGCTGGGCACCAGGCCAGCTCCAGGCCGAGCTCGACGCGGGTGCATGGTTCGTCGTCGACCTGCATCCTGATGACGCCTTCATGGCCGAGACGGTCGGGCTGTGGGAACGTGTCCTGCGCCGCCAGCGCGGGGAGATCGCCTGGTTCGCGAACTACCCGATCGCGCCCGAGGTGAACTGACCCGACGACGGTCGGCTCACAGCTCACCTGCGATCGCCGTGCGGACGATGCCCGCCATCGTGGCCCGCAGTGCGTCGACCGACGCGCCCCACTCCTCGAGCCCGCGTTGATGGGCCGACACGTGAGCCAGCATCGCCGTGAGCACTCCGGCCACCGCGTTCGGCGAGCGCCGCGCGACCTCGGCGGCCGCCACTTGGGCCCGCACGGCAGCCGCCAGTGCCTCTCCGACCGGATTCAGCAAGCGGCGCCGGCAGGCGGCGAACCGCTCGTCGCCCTCGCCGCTCGCGAGGTCGATCACCCGGAGGAGCGGCTGGTTCCGGGCCCAGATATCCAGGAACGCATCGGCAAGCTGGTTGGCAGCCTCATCGGCGCGGCGCGTCCAGTCGGCGTCGACGATCACCGCTTCGAGCCGGGCCCCGGACGTGACCGCGAAGTCGTCGGCGAGAACCAGGATCGCCGAGTGGACGTCGTGGAAGTACTGGTAGAACGTCGCCGATGACATGTCGGCCATCCGGGCTATGTCGACGACGCGCAGCTCGCGGTACCCGGTCGTCTCGAGCAGGTCGCGTGTGACGTCGAGCAGTCGAGCGCGGGTCTGCTGGCCCCGCCGGCCGGGTATCCGCCCGTCGACTGCCCGTAGCCCATCGCCAGACGATCCCCCTGCTCCCACGGCGGTCGACACTAGTGCTTTGCGCTTTCGCCCGAAGACCGACGCCGCGCCGCGTCAGGACACCTCGGCGCCGACCAGAGCACCGATGCCGTACGTGAACCCGGCCGCGGCGGCGGCGATGGCGACCTGACGCATCACCGACGCGAGGAGCGACTTGCCGGTGAAGCGGGCAAGGGCGGCACCGACCAGCGCGGCACCGATGACGCCGAGGACGATTGACACGATGATCGCTCTCGTCCCGCCGCCGAAGAACCACGGCAAGAGCGGAAGGAGCCCACCGAGGACGAACGAGATGAAGGAGGACGCAGCCGCCTCGATCGGGTTCCCGAGCTCGTTCGGGTCGACGCCGAGCTCTTCGCGGGCGTGCACCTCGAGCGCCTGTTCGGGATCCTCCATGATCCCGCGAGCCATCGCGAGCGCATTCCCGGGATCGATTCCCCGCGACTGGTAGATCTCGGCCAGCTCGACGATCTCGACGTTCGGGTTGCGCTGGTGTTCGCGGCGCTCGAGCTCGAGCTCTCGCTCGAAGAGCTCGCGTTGCGCCTTCATCGAGACGTACTCGCCGGCTGCCATCGAGACCGCGCCCGCGATGAGTCCGGCCAGGCCCGCGACCCGCACGATCCCCTGTGAGCTGTCGGCGGCAGCGACGCCGAGGACCAGCGAGGCGGTGGACACCAAGCCGTCGCTCGCTCCGAAAACCGCGGCTCGGGCCCCACCACCGCTCAGGTTGCGGTGGTGAGCCTCTCGCGTACGCGTCAGGGCCTCGTCGAGCTCGGCATGGTCGGGCGAATCTGCATCCACGGGCCCAACCTACTGCCGAGCCCGCCTGCGTCCCAGCACATGCCAGACCGATGCGCTCATCGAGACGTCGATCAAAGTAGACCGAGACTCCTCGAGCGCTTCGAATGCGGCCCAGGCGCCGACCCAACCCGCGACCGGGTCGGCCAACGCGTCACCGACGAATACCGGGGTCCGGGCGCCGGTCGGCACGACCCACGCACCGCCGGCCACAGCGGCATCGTCGCCGAACGCGACACGATTGCTCGCCCGGCCGTGTCCGGTGATGCTGAGCCAGGTCGTCCCCGACGCGACGATGCCGACTACGTCGATGCCGAGCTGCGCCATCGCCCGAGGGCGCGAGCTGTCGATGACCAGGTCGGCCTCGAGAAGCTCGGTCCGCAGGTCCACGACTGCTCGTGGCGACCGGAGATCGATCGACACTCGCCGTTTGGCGCCGTTCAGGCGCCGAAAGAGCTCGGGAGAGCCGTTCGCGAGCGCATCGGGCCGGTGGGGCGACTCGACCTTCGTCACCGCCGCTCCGGCTGCGGCGAGGAGCCGGCCCACGAGCGGACCGGCCCACATGGCGGAGAGGTCGACGACGCGGATGTCCGATACGGGCCGGACGGCTCGATCGGAGCCCGTGAGCGCCCGTCGCGCCGGTGCGACGCCGGGCTCCTCACCGACGCTCGCCACGGGGATCCCGAGCTCCGCCGCCAACCCGACCAGGTCGCCGACCCGGTGACGCCGCAACTCGTGGCGAAGCTCGCCATCGTCGTCGACCACCGCGGTGCTCGCCCCCAACCAGGCCGGGAGGAGCTCCCGATCGCTTCCCCTGGCAAGACTCAGCGCGAGCCAGCCGTCGACGGCTTCGTACATCGCGCATCCCCCACCGCAGGAGACCACGCCTCGTCGTGTGAGACCGTCGAGCCGGGCCCGTTCCGTCAACGACGAGGCGGCATCGAGCTTCGGCGCCGCTCCGCCGAGACGCGTCGCTGCCGTCGACACTCCGTCGGCGAGCGCAGCGACGGACGCGACGACGGGATTGTCGATCGTGATCGGTTCGCCGTCGGCCGGGCCGGTGAGCGCTGCGAGCCCTGATCCCTCCCAGTCGGCGGCGTGATCCACGCCGAGCGCACGGGCGGGTGTCGGCAACTGCACGAGCCGACCGTAGCCCCGGCCGGGGGTCGGTCAGGTTGGCAGCATCGATGTGGGTGCGGGATCATGGAACCGCAGGTCAACGACAGAGGAACAACCGCGAATGCAACTTCGACCGGGTACTCGCCTGAAGAGCACCGTGTGCGCCACCGAGGTCATCGTCGTGAAGGCCCCGGCCGACGAGATCGAGGTCACGTGTGGTGGTGCGGCGATGGTCGATCCTCCCACGGCGCCGGCCGAGTCCGGGACGCCGAGCAGCGACGCCGCCGACGGCAGTCAGCTCGGGAAACGCTACGTCGATGCGGACGACTCCATCGAGCTGTTGTGCACCAAGGCCGGTGACGGTTCGCTCGCGGCGGGCGGCGCCGCGATGGTCCTCAAGGAGTCGAAGCCGCTGCCGGCGTCCGACTGAACCGTGAGTGAGCTCGGCCTTGCCGAGGTATGTGACCTCGTCGCGTCGCCATGGGCGCACGAGGAGCTCAGGGCGCCCGACGGCACGCCGCTCGTCACGGTCGACGTCGCATCGTGGCCGACGCCCCCCGCTCCGGAGGTGATGACGGCAGCGGCCGAGCGACTCCGGTCGCTCCCGGTTGTCACCGTCGCGGTCATCCACGATGACCCGCCACTCGCCTACGAGCCACTGCTGCGAGCGTTCGACATCGTCGTTGCGCCACCCGACGTCGAGTCCCCCGCCGCCGTCGATCACCTCGACGTGGCGGCCGCGACCGAGGCCGTCGCGTCTGCCGTGCGTGCCAATCCCCAGGCCGCCGTCTCGATGGTCCAGCTCTCGCGTCTCAGCGAGGCGTCGACTGTCCCCGACGCACTGGTCGCCGAGAGTCTCACCTACTCGATGTTGCAGGCCGGTCCGGAGTTCGCGGCCTGGCTCGGAGCCTCGGCGCGTGCTGCCGCCGACACCGAACCCGGCGACCCGGTGGTCGTGACCCGAGACGGTTCCGTGCTCCGCGTCACCCTCGACCGGCCCCACCGCAGGAATGCGTACAGCGCGGCCATGCGCGATCAGCTGGTCGCCGGACTCCGGTTGGCCGGCGCCGACCCGTCGATCGAGGGGGTGCTGATCGACGGGAACGGTCCGGCGTTCTGCGCCGGCGGTGATCTCGCCGAGTTCGGCACGTCGCCCGACCCGTCGAGCGGACACCTCATCCGCACCACGCGCAGCGCGGCCTACTGGCTCGACCGACTCCGACGGAACACCCGGGTGCGGGTGCACGGCGCCTGCGTCGGCGCCGGCGTCGAGCTCCCGGCGTTCGCGGCAGCCATCGTGGCCGATCCGGGAGCCACCTTCCGTCTCCCGGAGGTCTCGATGGGTCTCGTTCCCGGCGCCGGGGGGACGGCGAGCATTCCCAGACGCATCGGCCGCCAGCGCGCCGATTGGCTGGCCATCACCGGTGCGGGCATCGACGCCCCGACGGCCAAGCGGTGGGGTCTCGTCGACCGCGTCGAACCACGTCAGAGGCGCTAGAGGCGCTAGAGGCGTTCGATGATCGTGACGTTGGCCTGCCCGCCACCCTCACACATGGTCTGGAGCCCGTAGCGTCCACCGGTGCGTTCCAGCTCGTTCAGCAGCGTGGTCATGAGGCGGGTCCCGGTGGCACCGAGGGGATGGCCCAACGCGATGGCCCCGCCGTTGACGTTCACCTTCTCGTGGGGGACCTCGCACTCGGCCATCCAGGCCAGCGGCACGGGCGCGAACGCCTCGTTGCACTCGAAGAGGTCGATGTCGTCCGACGTCATCGACGTCTTGTCGTAGGCGTACTTCGTGGCCGCGATCGGACCGGTGAGCATGTAGACGGGATCGTCACCCCGCACGGACATGTGATGGACGCGCGCCCGTGGCGTGAGGCCGTGATCGGCGACGGCCTGCTCGGACGCGATCAGCATCACCGCGGCGCCGTCGGAAATCTGGCTCGCGACCGCCGCCGTGATCCGCCCACCCTCCTCGAGCGGGGCCAATGAAGCCATCTTCTCGAGCGAGGTGCCCCGCCGGGGCCCCTCGTCGACCGCAACATCGCCGTAGGGCAGGATCTCCCGGTCGAATCGTGACTCGTCGATGGCCGCGAGCGCCCGGGTGTGGCTCTCGAGTGCGAACTCCTCGAGCTGCTCGCGCCTCAATCCCCATTTCTCGGCGATGAGCTCCGCCCCCCGGAACTGCGAGATCTCCTGGTCGCCGTAGCGTTCGAGCCAGCCCTTCGACGTCGAGAACGGATCCTCGAAGCCGTATGCCTCGCCGGCTTCCATGGATGCGCTGATCGGGATCGCGCTCATGTTCTGGACGCCGCCGGCCACGACGAGATCCTGGGTGCCCGACAGCACGCCCTGGGCGGCGAAGTGCACCGCTTGTTGGCTCGATCCGCACTGCCGATCGATGGTCACTCCCGGGACCGATTCGGGCAGTCCGGCGGCCAGCCAGGCCGTCCGGGCGATGTCGCCGGCCTGAGGGCCGATCGTGTCCAGGCACCCCATGATCACGTCTTCGACCGCGGCCGGATCGATGCCCGTGCGCTCGACGAGACCCGTGATCACGTGGGCGCCGAGGTCGGCGGGATGTTCGGCCGCGAGACCTCCACCCCGTTTGCCGACGGGCGTCCGAACAGCATCGATGATGTAGGCCTCGGGCATGGATCCCCCTCGTCGTCCGCGTGGCAGCCAGTCTGCCAGTCACGAGGTGCCTTTCACCCTCCTCGGCTGCTCATCGTGACGGCTCTCGTGGCAGGCCCAGCACCCGTTCGCCGATCACGTTTCGTTGGACCTCGTTCGATCCGGCGTAGATCGTGTGGGCGCGACTGTAGAGGAACGTTCGCTGCTGGCGGTCGAGCGGATACTGCTCGTCGCTGCCCGCCGGACCGACTGTCGCGGCGACCCCACGTACCTGCATCATCAGCTCGCCGAGCCGCCGATGCCAGTTCGACCAATACAGCTTGCCGATCGACATCTCGGGGCCCGGCACACCACCGGCGTCGACAACCGTGAGCATCCTCATGTTGTTGTACCGCATGATCTCGAGCTCGGCGTGAGCCCGGGCCAGCAGCTGCCGGATGCAGGGATCGCCGGCCGTGCCGTTGGCTCGCGCCTCGTCGACGAGCGCGTCGAGCTCGTGCCGGAAGGAGAGCTGCTGGCCGAGCGTGGACGCGCCCCGCTCGAACCCGAGCGTTCCCATCGCGACGCCCCAGCCGGCCCCCGGCTCGCCCACGACGAGGTCCGCATCGGTTCGGGCATCGTCGAAGAACAGCTCGTTGAACTCGATACCGCCGGTGATCTGGACGATGGGCCGGATCTCGATCCCGGGCTGGTTCATCGGGACGAGGATGTACGACAGTCCGGCGTGACGGCTCGACCCGGGTTCGGTGCGGGCGACGACGAAACACCAGTCGGCGTACTGGGCGAGCGATGTCCAGATCTTCTGACCGGTGATCACCCACGACTGGCCGTCGAGAACGGCTCGGGTCGAGACGTTGGCGAGGTCGGAACCGGCGTCGGGCTCGGAGTATCCCTGGCACCACAGCTCATCGCCCCGAAGAATCGGTGGCACGAAACGTCGCTGCTGTTCGGCCGTCCCGTAGGCCAGCAGCGTCGGGCCGAGCAGGGTGACACCCATGTTGGGCATGCGGCCCGGCGCCCGGGCCTCCACGTAGGTCTCGTGGAAGATGACCTGCTCACCGAGGGTGCAGGCCCGGCCACCGAGCTCGCTCGGGTAGTCGATGCCGAGCCAGCCGCCGCGGGCCAGCTCGCGTTCCCACTCGATGAGGACTGCCGGCTCGATGTCCTCCTGTCCGGTTCCGCCTCGTCCCCGCAGGTCGGCCAGCTCTCCGACGAGATGCTCTTCGAGCCACGTCCGCACCTCGTCACGAAACTCACGCTCGCTGGGGGTGAGGGTGAAGTCCATCGGCGGCGATGGTACGGCCGCTCCCGTGCCGGCCGAAAGCCGGACGCCGCTCAGGTCAGCGTCTCGGTCGACGAGTCGGCGAGGGTCGACCGCGTTTCCGGCGGCGATCGTGCTCCTCCCGTTCGGCGTCCTGGTCGACTAGCTCCTCGACGAGGCGACGATGTCGCTCGACGCGGTCACCGTCGAGGTCACCCGTCGCCACCGCCGCCTGCACCGCGCATCCCGGCTCTCGATCGTGCGTGCAATCGCGGAATCGGCAATTCCGGGCCATCTCGCTGATGTCACCGTAGACCCGGTCGACGGCGTCGGCAGCGGCCCACAGACCGATCGAGCGCACCCCGGGAGTGTCGATCAGGACGCCACCCCCGGGCAGCACGAACAGCTCCCGGCTGGTCGTCGTGTGCCGGCCCTTTCCGTCGACGTTCCGCACGTCCGCGATGTCCTGCACATCGGTACCGAGCAGCGCGTTGACGAGCGTCGACTTCCCCGAACCCGAAAGCCCGATGAACACGATCGTCCGACCCGCGATGCGATCGGCGAGCTCCATCACACCGTCACCCGTCGTTGCCGTGACCCGAACCACATCGACATCGGGGGCCAGCGGCCCGATGACCGCTGCCGCCGCGTCGCCACCGTCGAGGTCGTTCTTGGCGATGATGATCAGCGGTTCTGCGCCGCTGTCGAAGGCGAGTGCCAGGAATCGTTCGAGTCGAGCCGGCCGCAGCTCCTGGTCGAGCGCATGCACGATGCCGACCACGTCGACGTTCGCGACGAGCACCTGCTCGGTCAGCCGCTCGGCCGGATCGCGACGCACGATCGCAGTACGCCGTGGCAGGACCCGGTCGATGACCGGGCCGAGCTCGTCCTGCACGACCGACACCCAGTCCCCGGTCGCCGGCGCCCGCGCACCCTGGGCTCGTTGCGAGTCCGACAATGCCCGAATCGCACCATCGGCCGTCACCACGTCGCACTCACCCCGATCGACACGAGCGACGCGGCCGACGACTGCTTCGTCGGTAGCCTCGTCCTGCCAGGCGCGCGCGACCTCGTCGTCCCAGCCATAGTCGCGAAGCGATGTCGGATCCACGGGAACCTTTCTCGGTGACTCAGCGTTTCGACTCCAGCACCACCAGCGTGCCCCACTGTTCGTTGTTCCGCCGAGGAAATGATGCCGACAACCTCCACTCGACCGACCGAAGGGACTGACGCCGACGTTCCGATCCTCGCCGGCGCCGTGTCCGGATTCATCGCGGCGGGCCTCGCTCTGGGCGTCGCCGAGCTCCTCGCCGGTTTCACCACGAGCGTGCCCCCGATCATCGAGTCGGTCGGCGACTACGTGATCGAGAACGGCTGGCAGACTCTCGACAACTGGAGTCGTGAGACCTTCGGGAGTGGCCAGAAGCGAGCGCTCGTCACCGGCATCACCGTCGCCTCGCTGGTGATCGGGGCGATCACCGGAGTCCTCAGCCGATCTCGACCGATCGTCGGTCCCGTGGTCTTCACACTCTTCGCCGTAGTCGGTGGGCTCGCGGCCACCCAGGACGAGCTGGCCAACGCCACGGGCGGTTGGATCGTCTCGATCGTCGCCGGGCTCGCCGGCATGGGCGCGCTGGCGCTCATGTTGCGATCGGCTCGGCACATCACCCCGACCAGCGACAGCACCAGCCGCCTGAGCACGTTCGTTTCCGAACGTCGGCGATTCCTCACAACCAGCGTCGCTGCGGGATTCACGGGGCTCTTCAGCGCGATGGTGGGGAACTCGCTCCGACAGCAGCGCAACATCGAGGCCGACCGGGCCGAGCTCGCCACACAGCTCGCTTCCACCGACGCTGCGTCGCCGGCGACGGCACTGGCACCGAGCGGCAGCCTCGACGACGTGCCCGGCATCTCCAGCCTCGTCACCAGCAACGACGACTTCTACCGCATCGACACGGCCATCTCGCCGCCGCTTCTCGACCCCGACACCTGGACGCTCTCGATCGATGGCATGGTCGATGATCCCTACGAGCTGTCGTTCAGCGACCTGCTGGACATGGACGTCGTCGAGGCGCCCGTCACCTTGTCGTGCGTCTCGAACGAGATCGGCGGCAATCTCGTCGGCAACGCGATCTGGCGGGGCGTTCCGCTCATCGACGTATTGGAGCGGGCCGGTGTCCACGATGACGCCACCCAGATCGTCGGCCGATCGGCTGACGGGTGGACAGCCGGGTTCCCGACGGCCGCGGCATCCGATGGCCGGACTGCCCTCGTGGCGTTCGCGATGAACGGCGAACCGCTGCCGCTGTCACACGGATTTCCCGCTCGCCTCGTGGTGGCGGGGCTGTACGGCTACGTGTCGGCCACGAAGTGGCTCACCGAGATCGAGCTCACCACGTGGGACGACTTCGACGGCTTCTGGATTCCCCGCGGCTGGGCCAAGGAAGGTCCGATCAAGACGCAGTCACGCATCGACGTCCCCCGCCGGGGCGACCGCATCACCCCCGGTCCGACCGCCATCGCCGGTGTCGCATGGGCCCCGACCCGCTCGGTCGGCAAGGTCGAGGTCCGTATCGACGAGGGCTCGTGGATCGAGGCGAGCCTGAGCGACGAGCTCAGCGACGAGTCCTGGCGGCAGTGGTTCCACGAGTGGGACGCGACACCAGGCGATCACGTCATCCAGGTGCGGAGCACCGATGGCGAAGGGGAGACGCAGACCGCCGAGCTCGCCGATCCCCGACCCGACGGTGCCACCGGGTGGCACACCGTCGCGGTCCGAGTCGAGGACTGACCCCCAGCCGACGCCGGGCGCCGTGCCGGCTCAGCCCTCGACGGCGCCACCCGGGGAATCAGCGCGCCGGTCGCGACCCGAGAGCAGCCCGACCACCGAGTCGATGTTGCGGTGCAGCTCGGTGACGGTCTGACCGACCAACCCGGCACCCGGGACCGCGTCACGCATCTCGGCGAGCTGCTTTTCGACCGCCATCGCGGCCTGGTCGAGCTGACGCATGGCATCGGTCAGCCCGCTGTTGTCGGCGTGTCGCATCATTGTCTCGATGCCGACTGTGGCGTACTCGAGTCGCTCGGTTATGCGCTGCAGGTCGCTGATCGCCTCGCGGAACCGTCTCAGCGAGTCCGGCAACGTCGCCAGCTCGGCCGAGAGGTCCTTGCGCCACGTCCCGATTCGGTCGATTCGCTCCCCCACACCGCCGACACTATCCACCTGACCGCGATCCGGTCACCAACCGGGCCCGACCGGTCAACCCGTGGAGCGGATCATCCCGCTGCGCTCACCCCTCGCTGCGATCTTCAGGCAGACCTTGCGTGACGCCTCGTCGATCATCTCGTCGCCGTACATGACCGCGCCCTTGCGATCGCCGGTGGTCGTCGCCTGGGCGTAGGTCTCGAGGATGGCCAACGCCTTGTCGTACTGCTCCTGTGTCGGCGAGAACATCTCGTTCAGGATCGTGATCTGATCGGGATGCAGCGCCCACTTGCCGTCGAATCCGAGCTCCATCGCCCGGCGTGTGTAGTCACGGAATCCCTCGGGATCTCGAACCTTGACGTAGGGACCGTCGATGACCTGGAGCCCGTTGGCCCGGCCCGCCATCAAGATCTTGACGAACACGTAGTGGAAGTAGTCGCCGGGATAGCCGGGTATGTCGAGACCGCCGCCGAGCGACGGCATCTCCATCGACGCCGACATGTCGACCGGCCCGAGGATCACCGTCTCGAGGCGCGACGATGCTGCACAGATCTCCTCGACGTCGATCATGCCCCGCGCGGTCTCGATCTGGGCCTCGATCCCGATGTGGCCGATCGGGAGGCCGGCGTTCTCCTCGACCTGTCGCAGGACCATGTCGGCGGCGACGACCTCGGCTGCGGACTCGACCTTCGGCAACATGATCTCGTCGAGGCGCTCCCCGGCGTTGCCGACCACCGTCGTGATGTCGCCGACCGTCCACTTCGTGTCCCAGGCGTTGACCCGCACGCACAGGACCTTCTCGCCCCAGTCCTGATCGCGCACTGCGGTGACGACCTTGTCCCGCGCCGATTCCTTCTCGAGGGGCGAGACGGAGTCCTCCATGTCGAGAAAGACCATGTCGGCGTCGAGCGTCGGGCCCTTGGCGAGCATCTTCTCGCTGGCGCCCGGCACCGACAGACACGACCGTCTCGGGAGCTCTCGGGTGCGTGCAGACATGTCAGTCCTCCCAGATGTCGGACCCGTAGGGCCGCTTGCGTTCGGGCGCATGCTCGCGTTTCCACACCAGCACCTTTCGGCGGAAGTAACAGACCTCGTCGCCGTGTTGGTTGAGCCCCTTGGTCTCCACGCCGACGACGCCGCGATCGGGCTTCGACGACGACTCACGGACATCGAGCACCCGGGTCTCCGCGTAGATCGTGTCGCCGTGGAAGGTCGGCTTCGAGTGTCGCAAGGTCTCGATCTCGAGGTTGGCGATCGCGGCACCGCTCACGTCGGGAACCGACATCCCCAACACGAGCGAGTAGACGAGGTTGCCGACGACCACGTTCTGGCCGTGGACCGTCTCGTGCTGCGCGAACCACTCGTTGGTGTGGAGCGGATGGTGGTTCATGGTGATCATGCAGAACAGATGATCGTCGGCTTCGGTGATCGTCTTGCCCGGCCAGTGCCGGTACACGTCGCCGGGGCGGAAATCCTCGAGATATCGGCCGAACGGCCGTTCGTGCACGGTCATCGGGAAGTTCCTCGCGTCGCCGAACCGCCAGTTTTCTAGGCGAATCGGTTGTCACCCACCAACTCACGGCGGCGCCGTCACCTCGGTTTTCTCGATTTCGTCGCGACTTTCCCGGAGCCACAACGTCAGGACTGCGAAGCGAAAGGACCCGCCATGACCAAACGTTCCCCCGCGATCACGACGTCGATCGCGCTGTTCGCCCTCGGCGTCGTCGTCCTCAGCGCCTATGGCGCGCTGACGATCAACTGGCCGTGGAACAAGCTCCCCGACGTCGCGTCCAACGAGGTGACGGTCACCTACGACGCTCCTGCCCGCATCGTCGAGATCGAACCGATCGGGCTCGATTGCCGAGCCCGGGTGCATGCCGAGGTTCCGGTGAACGGCCGCAAGGAGCATTCGGTGTTCGGGCAGGTCTACCGCACCGACACGGTCGAGGTGCTCGCCATCGGCGACATCGACACGTGTCTCAGCGCCGACGCCGTCGAGATCACCGAGACGGCCCCGGGAAGCGTGCGGGTCACGATTCCCGCCGAGTCGATCCAATTCGTCCGGCCTCGTGTCGATGCCATCGCAACCCAGGACAGCGTCCGCTTCGACAAGGGATTCGTCGGCAAGCTCACCGACGCCCTTCCCTGGGTCAGTGACCAAGAGGGTCTGACGCCTGCCGGCTACGCCTTCGCCCAGACCGTCATCGGCGGAAGCGAATGCATGGAACAGGCGTATGAGCTCACGAAGTCGGTGCTGCTCGATGCCTATGCCGAGCAGGCCACGGGATTGGGGCTCGGCCAGGCTGCCGTCGAGGTGCAGATCGTCGGTGAGCCCGACTTCGCGCAGAACGACATCGGTGCCGACCTAGGTGACTTCGACTTCCGCACCGATGACGACTCCGTGTTCTGCGAGGTGACGGCCGATCCGAGCGACGGTCTCGACCCGATCCCGACACCCGACCCGGTCCCCGAACACGCCGACCCCCGGACTTCGTCGACCTGACCGCGGACGCGGCGCGACCTAGTCTGTCCGCCGATGACCGAGACAGCCGAAGAACATCAGCGACAGCACTATCCCGGGAGCCACGCCGCGTCCGAGCCCGACAAGGCCGCGGTGGTCATGGCACCCGGTGGTGAGATCGTCACCTACGCCGAGCTCGACGAGCTCGCGAATCGCCTCTCGCAGCTCCTGCGGACCGTCGGCCTCGAACGCGGCGACCACGTGGCGTTCTGCTTGGAGAACCGGGCCGAGTTCCTGCCCATCGCCTGGGGATGCCACTACGCCGGCGTGTACTACACGGCCATCAGCTCTCGGCTCACCTCCGAGGAGCTGTCCTACATCATCAACGACTGCGGCGCGAAGGCGTTCATCACCTCTCCCTCCAGGGCCGATGTCGTGGCAGAGATCGTCGACGACATCCCGGACGTGAAGCTGCGGCTGAGCGTCGGTGGCATCGTCGACGGCTTCGAGTCGTTCGAGGACGCCATTGCCGCGTGTCCGGCCGAGCCGCTCGCCGACCGGCTCGAGTCCACCGACATGTTGTACAGCTCCGGCACGACCGGCCGACCGAAGGGCGTGAAGGTCCCCATGCCGGACGCGCCGCTCGGCACGGCCAACCCGCTCCTCCAGCTCGCGTCCGCGCTCTTCGGCGTCGACCACGACGCCGTGTACCTGTCACCGGCGCCCCTCTACCACTCGGCACCACTGCGATTCTGCATGGCCGTGCACCGGGTGGGCGGGACGGTCATCGCCATGGAGCGCTTCGACCCCGAGCACGCGCTGCGTCTCATCGAGCAGTACCGGGTGACCACCAGCCAGTGGGTGCCGACGATGTTCGTGCGAATGCTCAAGCTGCCCGAGGGCACCAGGTCCCAGTACGACATCTCGAGCCTCCGGGTGGCGATCCACGCCGCCGCACCGTGCCCGGTCGCCGTCAAGGAGCAGATGATCGACTGGTGGGGCCCGGTGTTGCACGAGTACTACGCCGGTACCGAGGGCAACGGGTTCTGCTACACCGGCTCCGAGGACTGGCTGGCCCACAAGGGAACCGTCGGCAGACCGCTCATCGGCGAGCTGCACATCGTCGACGACCACGGCAACGAGGTCCCAGCCGGCACCGAGGGCACCATCTACTTCGGCGGTGGTGGTGGCTTCGAGTACCACAACGACGTTGAGAAGACGCACGGCTCCCGGCACCCGGCGGGGTGGTCGACACTGGGCGACGTCGGCAAGGTCGACGAGGACGGCTTCTTGTACCTCACCGACCGCAAGGCCTACATGATCATCTCCGGCGGGGTGAACATCTATCCCCAGGAGACCGAGAACATCCTCACCATGCACCCCGACGTCTTCGACGTCGCGGTGATCGGGGTTCCCAACGACGACTTCGGCGAGGAGGTCAAGGCCGTCGTGCAGCCGGTGACGATGCCGGCCGACGACGACGCGTCGGCCGCGCTCGAGCGAATCCTCATCGCGTACTGCCGCGACCACCTGGCCGACGTGAAGTGCCCCCGTTCCGTCGACTTCCGTCCCGAGCTGCCGCGCCATCCGACCGGCAAGCTGTACAAGCGCCTGTTGAAGGACGAGTACTGGTCCGGCCGCGAGACCCGGATCTGAGCCCGTCGGCTACGAGAGCAGCGCTCGGGCCCGGCGGAAGAACTCGACCACGGTGGCCACCGGGTCGTCGCCCGCGTCGATCTCACTGCGCGGCAGCACCGCACCCGTGTAACCCTCGGCCGACCAGAACGTATCCGTGACGGCGTCGCCGATACGGTCGGGCCACCACACGCTCACGTACGCGTACGGCTCATCGCTGCCACCGTCGCCAGGCGAGCCGCCGTAGGACGCCCGGTGGTCCTCGTCGCCGATCTCGATGGAGGGATCGAAGTGGCCCGGCCAGAGCTGCACCTCGCTCGGGTCGACCGACTCGGCGTCGGTGCGCACGATCTCGAGCGCCTCGGACGCGAGCTGCCACCACGATGCGAGGTAGGCGACCGCTTCGGCGTCGATACCGAGGTCTTCGTCGAGATCGCCCGCCGGTGGCGAGTCATGCTCGGCGGCCGTCTCGAGATCGACCTTCGATCCGATGAACTCGGCGGCGGCGTTCATCGAGGTGATGGGGGTGCGGCGCGACGACTCGCCTTCGTCGACGACGAGATCTGGGCCGTCGACGCGAACCCGAATGCCGTCGCCGAACACCGGCGTGCCGAACCCGCCGGGCGTGGCGCGCAGGCCGAATCGTCCCGTGACCTGGTGTCGTGCCGGCGCGACGACGTAGGTCGCGAACCGATGGAGCGCGACCCTGGTCGTGACGAGAGATGCCGGTGGTGTTCCGAGGGTGGGCACAGGGAGCTCCTTCGCTCAGACGAGTTGGGCGTCAGCGAGCACTTCGACGAGGGCGGGACCCGTGTGGGCGAGTGCCTCCTGGAGCGCGCTGTCGAGATCGGAAACCCGAGCGACCTCGATCCCCTTCCCACCACAGAGCTCGGCGAAGCCGGCGAAGCTCGGATTGTGCAGCGAGGTCTGCCACACGTCGAGCTCTGCCCATCGTTGTTCCTTCGAGATCTTGCCGAGCTCACCGTTGGCGAGCAGCACCACGGTGAGGTCCATCCCGTACTTCACCGCCGTGGTGAAGTCCATCGCGTACTGGCCGAATCCGCCGTCGCCGGCGACGGCGATCACCTGACGCTCGCCGCCCACCGCGGCCCATGCGCCCATGGCGGCCGGGAACCCGAACCCGATCGAGCCGAGATAACCGGACATCAGCACCGACTGTCTGTCGACCTCGAAGTAGCGGCCGAAGGAGTAGGTGTTGTTGCCGACATCGACGGCGATGACGGCGTCGGGGTCGGCGGCGCGCGTCAGGGCGTCGAAGATGGCGGCCGAGCCGACTCCCTGGCCCCGATCGTCGGCGCGCCGGTTCTGCTTCTCGGTCCGCCACAAGGACCAGCGCTCGGCGACCTCGCCGATGTAGTCGTGGGCCTCGAAGTCGGCAGGCACGGCGTCGGCCAGCTGCCGAGCGGTGACGCCGACATGACCGAGCAGTGGCACCTCGACCGGATGGAAACGACCGAGCGCCATCGGGTCGAAGTCGACCTGGATGATGGGTTTGTAGTCGGAGATGCCCGTGTGGTTCGAGAACGACGCGCCGAACACGATCATCAGGTCGCACTCGTTCATGAACCAGCTCGCGATCGGCGTGCCGCTGCGACCGAGCACCCCGCACCCGAGCGGGTGGTGATCCGAGATCAGCCCCTTGCCCTTGAACGTCGTGGCGACGGGCGCACCGATTCGTTCGGCGAAGGCGCTGACGTCGTCCATGTCGAATCGGGACCCCGCGCCCACCACCACCATCGGGCGCTCGGCGGCGGCGATCTTGGCGACGGCGCGGTCCACCTCGGACTGCGGCGCGGCGATCCGTCGATCGCCGGATCGACCGTCGGGTACACCGGCCCGGGCATCGGGGGCGAGCTGTTCCTGGACCTCGTCGGGCAGCACCAGATGGGCGACGTTGCTCTCGACGACTGCCGTCTTGCAGGCGAGGGTCATGAGCTCGGCGTGGTTCGACCCGGACTGGACGGTCTCGCTGTAGCGGGTCACCTCGGCGAACGCTCCCTTCAGGTCGACGTCCTGGAACGCGCCCCGTCCTCGGACCTTCGACGGCACCTGTCCCGAGATCGCCAGCACGGGTGCGCGATCGACCTTCGCGTCGTACAGGCCGGTGAGCAGGTTCGTCGAACCCGGTCCGGCGATCCCGAAACACGCGGCCAGGCCACCGGTGAGCTTGCCGTACGCCGACGCGGCGAACGCGCCGGCGCCCTCGTGGCGGATCCCGATGTAGGTCAGCTCACCGCGGGACTCGGCCTTTCGCATCGCATCGGCGAAGCCGAGGTTCGAGTGGCCGACCATGCCGAACACGTGCGTGACGCCCCAGGCGATCATCGTCTCGACCAGGACATCGCTGACCGTGCGGGCGTGGGGCTCGTCGCCAGGGAGCGCCACGTACACGCCGTCGGACCGCACTTCGGTGTCGAAACACGCAGGTGCGTCGTCGAACGGGGGTGGCGGTGATCCCGTCAGCGGGTCGTAGTCGTAGCCGTGCCATGGACACCGCAACAGCCCTTTCTCGATGCTGCCCTCACCGAGCGGGCCACCCTGGTGCGGGCAGTGGTTGTCGAGCGCGCCGTACTGACCGTCGAAGTGGGTGATGGCGAGGCTCCGGCGCCCGACCGTGATCGTGGTGACCCGCCCCTCGGGGACCTCGTCGAGATCGACGACCTTGTGCCAGGTTGTGTCGTTGTCCATCGACGGACCGTAGCTGACTGTTTCAGCCGCACACAGCGTCGACCTGCGCGCCGAAGACGACACCTTCGGGCGAGGAGAGGTTGAGGCTCGCGACCCATGTGTTGCCGCCCGTCGAGGTCTCGTTCAGATCGTCGCCGCCATTGAGGTTCGACAACAGCACGTCGTCGCCGTTCAGGGCATCGGGTCCGCTGATGAACACGATGACGAAGTCGGGCTGGGTGCTGTCGTAGGTGCCCTCCATGGCGACCCCGACGTCGGACTCACCGGAGAAACGGAAGCTCCAGTCGTCGCCCGACTCCACGACCGTGCAGCCGACCGTGGCGTCGTACACACGGCCGTCGTCGAGGGCGACGCTGACGGTGCCCGTGCTGGCGAAGCTGTCCGCGGCCGGCGGGGGCGGCGGCTCCGGGGTGGGCTCATCGGCGGCGACCTCGTCCTCGTCGGAGGACTCGGGATCGGTCGCAGCGTCGTCGGCCGGCTCGTCGCTCGAATCGTCCGGCTCCTCTGGTGTGGTGTCCTCGCTTGCATCGGCCGAGCTGTCCTCATCGGCATCGGCATCGGCGGAGCCGGTCTCGGTCTCGGCGTCGGCCCCGTCGACCTCCACATCGCCGTCCGGGCTGTCGACCAGCTCGGGGCGGTCACCTCCCGAACACGCAGCCGCCACCATGACGACCGCCAGAAGTGAGGCCAGGACCCTGGATCGAACCATCAGAGCTGTACTCCTCCATACGAGATTCCCGTGAGATGTGCGATCTCACGATCGAAGGTGGTCAGGTCGTCGGTGCAGAGCTCCCGGAGATGGGTGTGCCCGCACGCTCGGGCCAAGACCGCCATCAGAGCAACGCTAGCGGCGAAGAAGCGCTCCAACCGCGCGGCAGCCTCGTCGACGATGAGGCGGGCCCGCAGGTCATCCCGCTGCGTCGCGATGCCCACTGGGCAGTTGTTGGTCGAACATGCCCGCATCCCGAGACACCCGATGGCCTGCATCGCCGAGTTCGAGAGCGCGACTGCGTCGGCGCCGAGCGCCAGCGCCTTGGCGAAGTCGGTATGGGTGCGCAGTCCACCGGTGATCACCAGCGTGATGTCGCGGCGGCCACGCGCGTCGAGGTGGCGCCTCGCCCGTGCCAGCGCGGGCATGGTCGGCACCGAGATGTGGTCGCGGAACACGATCGGCGCGGCTCCGGTCCCGCCGCCCCGACCGTCGAGGATCACGTAGTCGACGCCGACCCGAATGGCGGCGTCGAGGTCGTCCTCGATGTGTTGGGCCGACAACTTCGCGCCGATGGGGATACCGCCGGTCGCCTCGCGCACCTCGTCGGCGAAGGCCCGATAGTGGTCCTCGCAGTCGAAGTCGGCGAACGTCGATGGTGAGATCGCGTCGGTGCCGGGTTCGAGGCCGCGAACCTCGGCGATCCTGCCCGTGACCTTCCTCCCGGGAAGATGTCCACCCGTGCCGGTCTTGGCGCCCTGGCCGAACTTGAAGTGGAAGGCCTGCGTCTTCGCCACCTTGTCCATCGAGAACCCGAAACGCCCCGACGCGAGCTCGTAGAAGTAGCGGGAGTTGGCAGCCTGTTCCTCGGGCAACATGCCGCCTTCGCCCGAACAGATACCGGTGCCTGCGAGCTCGGCCCCCTTCGCCAACGCGATCTTCGCCTCCGCCGACAGCGCGCCGAAGCTCATGTCGGACACGAACATCGGCAGGTCGAGCTCGAGCGGGCGGGCCGCGTTGGGTCCGATCACGACCTCGGTTCCGACCGGGGCATCGTCGAGCTGGGGCTTGCGCGCCAGCTGCGCCGTGACGAACTGGACGTCGTCCCATTTCGGCAACAGATCCCGGCTGACGCCCATCGAGCCGACCGGCCCGTGATGTCCCAGGTAGTCCAGCCCCTCGTTCCCCAACTGGCGGATGAGCGCGACATGGGGCTCCTCGGGTGTGCCGTGGGGGTCCTGATAGGCCCCCTGGTAACTCTCGCGATCGAAGGGCTGGGGGTGTTCCTTCTCCCATGCCAGCACCTCCTCGGCATCGATCATGAGGTCGTCGGCGTCGAGCCAGGAGGCGAACCGGTGCAGTCGCTCGGCGTTGTCGTACGCGCTGACGCCCGTGTGGAACACGTAGTCCCACCCGTGGACGCCGCAGATGATGTTGTCGCCGTCGATCCGGCCGTCGGCCATGTGGGCCCCGCGATGCAGGCACCGGCCGTAGAGGACCGAATGGTTGTCGTCAGCTCGAACGATGACGAGGTCGACGTTGCCGACGAGCACACCGACCGGTTCACGGTCGGCCACGTCGCTCCATGTTGCGATCTTCAAGGGTTGCACGACGGCACTCCTCCTGCTCTTGCCCGCGGTCGTTCCGTCCTGACTGTGCCACGCTTTGGGTCGGGAGGTTCCATATGCAGGACATCGCGCTGCTCGCGGCCCTGATCGGCGGCTATGGCCTGGTGTCGGAACGACTCGCCAAGTTTTGGATCACAGCCCCCATGGCATTCGTCGCGGGCGGCATCGCTTTCGGCGACGCCGGCCTCGCCGTCTTCGATCTCGATATCGAGAACGAGTCGGTCGCACTGCTCGCCGAGGCGACGCTGGTGCTCGTGTTGTTCGCCGATGCGACACGCATCGACGTCATGCGCCTGCGATCCGGATACCGGCTCCCGGCCCGCTTGTTGTTGATCGGGTTCCCGCTCACGGTGCTGGCGGGCCTCGGCCTCGCGTGGCTGGTGTTGGACTCGTTGAGCTGGCAGGAGGCGGGCCTGGTCGCCGCCGTGCTGGCACCGACCGACGCCGCGCTCGGCGCAGCCGTGGTCAACGACGAGCGTCTGCCCGTGAGGATCCGGCAGGGTCTGAACGTCGAGAGCGGCCTCAACGACGGCCTCGCGGTCCCGGTCGTCACCGTGTTCCTGGCCCTCGTCGTCGCCGAGGAGACCGGTGGAGGCCAGACCGACTGGGTCGAGTTCGTTGCCGAACAGATCGGGTACGGGACCCTCATCGGCGTGAGTGTGGGCTGCGTGGGCGGCATCTCGTTGCGATGGGCCGACAGCAGGGGCTGGGTCGAAGGTGTGTACCGGCAGCTGAGCACGCTGTCCATTGCTGTCGGCGCGTTCGCTCTCGCAGGAACGATCGACGGCAACGGCTTCGTTGCCGCCTTCACCGCCGGGCTGGCCTTCAGCCAGGTCGCCCGCGAGCTGTGCGGCGGGGTCCAGGACTTCACGATCGACGAGGGCGAGCTGCTTGCCGGGCTCACCTTCATCGTGTTCGGCGCCGTGCTCGGCGGACCTGCGATCAACGAGCTCACGTGGCAGATCGCGCTCTACGTCGTGCTGTCCCTCACCGTCGTGCGCATGGTGCCGGTGGCGGTGTCGATGATCGGCGCGGGCACGCGTCGTGAGACGGTCTTGTTCCTCGGCTGGTTCGGGCCGAGGGGTCTCGCATCCATCGTCTTCGGTCTCTTGGTGCTCGAGGAGACCGACAGCAGCTCCACGCGACTGATGTTCGTCGTCGTGGCATGGACCGTGCTCGTGAGTGTGATCGCCCACGGCATCTCGGCGGCGCCGTGGAGTGGTCGGCTCGCAGCCGAGCTCGATACGGCCGCGCAGGACGATCCGTCGATGCCCGAGCACGTCTCAGTGGCCGAAATGCCCCTTCGCGGGGGCGGAATGAGCCGATTGCCCCATGTTCGGCACCGACGCGATGGGTAAGAATCTGGTCAACGGTAAGTGGTTTGTTAGCCACCTTCTGTGGGAAAGCAGGAACCGACATGCAGCTCTTCCATCGCACCAAGCGGGCACCGACCATCCTCAACACGTGTCCACGTTGTGGCCACAAGGGGAAGGTTCAAGTCGTCGACCTCGTCCAGGGAATCGACGTCGTGCAGTGCCATCCGTGCGGGAACCGCTGGGAATTGGCCCGTCCAATCTCGGAACAGCTGACAGCCATCCGCTGACGGCGACGGCACCCGTCGTCGTCGGCATGGTGTCGACCTACCCCTTGACGTACCGCTCGGCGAGGTCGCCGAGAACCGCCAGACACTCCTCGGCGCAGTTCCGCAGGATGTCGGCCACCGGCTCCACCCGATCGATCCGCCCGCAGACCTGACCCGACAGCGCGATGGCGGCCTCCATGTCACCGCCGAAGTAGAGATCGACCGCGGATCCGAACTCACCGAATGCGTTCTTCTCGGTGTCGAACTCGAGCGCGGTCGTGCGCTCGGTCCTGAGCGCCCGGAGCGCCGGTGACGCATGGCGGTTCAAGAACACGGTGTCGGTCTCGCCCGCATCGATGATCGCCTGTTTCCAGTTGTCGTGCACCGGCGACTCGGCCGCCGACACCATGCGAGTGCCGAGCTGAACGCCCTCGGCACCGAGCGCGAACGCCGCGGCCATCGTGGGACCGTCGACCATGCCACCGGCTGCGATGATCGGGACGTCGACCTTGGAGCGGATGAGCGGCAGGAGCACCATCGATGCGACCGGTTGCGGGTTCTTGAACCCACCGCCCTCGCCGCCCTCGACGACAAGGCCGTCGACGCCCGCATCGACCGCCTTGATGGCCCCCCGCAACGTCGGGACCACGTGGAAGACGGTGAGCCCGGCCGCCTTCAACGGCTCGGTGTACTTCGTCGGGCTACCGGCCGATGTGGTCACGAACTTCACGCCCTGGTCGACCACGAACTCGACGATCTCCGGATCGCGGACGAATGCCTGGGCAATGTTGACGCCGAACGGCTTGTCGGTGAGATCTCGCATCCTCCGGATCTCGTCGCGGATCACGTCGAGCTCACCGGAGCTCGTCTCGATTATCCCGAGGCCTCCGGCCTCCGACACCGCCGACGCGAGCCGGGATCGTGCGATCCAGCCCATCGGCGCCTGCACGATGGGGAGCTCGACGCCGAGCATGCGGGTGACACGGTTGTCGAAGGCGCTCATCCCGGCACCGGACAGACGTCGACCACGTTGTCGTGGAAGATCGCGCCGGCGCCCATGTCAGCGTCGCGTTCGAGCACCGTCGCGTTCGGGTTCGCTCCACCGTTGTGGCGGGGCCAACCACCCTTGGTCGACACGGCCACGCCGGGCCGGGCCCGGTCGTCGACGCGCAGCGCGGCCTGGAACGATCCCCGGCTGTTGTGCACCTCGACGACATCGTTCTCCCGAAGTCCACGCGCCGCTGCGTCGGTCGGGTTCAGAACCACCGCCGGTTCGCCTGATCGGTCGCGATGGGTCGTGCTGTTGGCGAACACCGAGTTCAAGAAGTAGTGATCAGCGGCCGCCACGAGCTGGAGACCGCCATCGGCCGGCGACTCGGCCGGACCGACCGGATGGGGCAGTCGGCCGTGGCCATCGGCCTCGGCCCGTTCGGAAACGAGCTCGAATCGGCCCGAGGGTGTGGGGAAGCGGTCGAGGAACGGCTGATAGGGAGACGGAACGTCGAGCCGGGCCCAGCCCGCCCGTGCCAACACGTCGTACCCACCGGACACGCTCGTGCCGAGCGCGTCGCGAGCCAGTTGTTCGTCGCTCGCATGGACCGCCGGGTGGTCGATGCCGAGTCGTGTTGCCAGCCGTCGGAACATCTCGGTGTGCGGCAGGCACTCACCCGGCGGCGCAGATACCGGCACGTTCAGCTGCACGTAGAGATGACTGTAGGAGTCGTGCAGATCGAGATGTTCGGTCTGCATCGTGGCGGGCAGCAACAGGTCGGCATAGTCAGCGGTGTCGGTCCGGAAGTGGTCGATCACGACGGTGTGCAGGTCGTTGCGGGAGAGACCGCGGCGAATGCGGTTCTGGTCGGGGTTGGACGCGACCGGGTTGGAGGCGTAGATCGCGAGACAGGTGACGGGCGGGTCGTCGAGCTCGAGCAGACCGTGCCCGAGCCGGGTCATTGCCAGCGATCGACGGGGACCGGGAGCGAGGTCGGGACGATTGAGCGCGACGGAGTCGAACGCATATGCCGGGCTGGTCGAGTAGCAGGCTCCCCCGCCGAGGCGGTCGTAGTCGCCGGTGATCGCAGGGATGCACGAGATGACCCGGGCCGCCTGCCCGCCTCCGAGGTGGCGCTGCATCCCCATCGACAGCTTGATGCCCGTCGGCCGAGCCGACGCGAGGCGTTCGCCGAGAGCTTCGATCTGCTCGCGGGGTACGCCACACTGCCCGGCCGCCCATTCGGGGGTGTAGCGCTCCAGGGATGCCTCGAACTCGGGCCAGCCGAGGGTGCGTTGCTCCAGGTAGGCGAGGTCGTGTGCTCCCCGCGCCACGACGACGTGCATCAACGCCAGCGCCAGGGCGGCGTCGGTCCCCGGTAGCAGGGCAACGTGTTCATCGGCTCGCTCGGCCGTGCGGGTCCGGGTGGGGTCGATGACGACGACCCACGCTCCGTTGCGTCGGGCCTCGGCGATGAACGGCCAGAGATGCTGGTTCGACGTCAGCGTGTTGGAACCCCACAGCAGGATCAGGGACGAATGCCGCAGATCCTGCGGATCCATGCCGCCGGCCGAACCGGTGGTGTAGCTCATGCCGACGTGGCCGGCGACCGAGCAGATGTTCGCGTGGTGCTTCGAGGCGCCCAGGACGTTGAACAGACGATTACCCGCGCCTGGCGTGCCCTGCACGTAGCCGACGGTGCCCGTGCCGGCGTAGGGCCAGATCGACTCGGCGCCGTGCTCGTCGATCGAGGACTGCAACCGCGCCGCCCACTCGTCGAGGGCGTCGTCCCAGCCGATCCGCTCGAATCGCCCCTCACCCTTGGCGCCGACGCGTCGCATCGGATACAGCAGGCGGTCGGGGTGCCGGGTGTGCTCGAGGTAGGAGTTGACCTTCACGCACAGGCTGCCGCGTGTGAACGGGTGGGCTCTGTTGGCACGCAGCTTCACGGGCGTCGCACCATCGACGGTGACGATCCAGCTACAACCGTCGGGGCAATCGAGCGGGCAACCACCGACGATCTCGTGGGTTCCGCTCGGCGCCGTCATGACGCAAGTCTGCCCGGCGCCGCCGGGCGGCGACGGTCAGCCACGCTTGTCGGCGAAACCGTCGAGTGAGGGCGGGGGCAGCCCGTCGACACCGGCGTCGGGTTCGGGCACGCCGATCGCCGTGCCGAGCGGCAACACCCCGGCCCAGTGGTCGAGGGCGTAGTCCTCGTCGTCGTCGATGGGTCCTCCCTCGCGGATCTTGACCGACGCCTCGGTGAGCGGCACCGCCAACACCGTCGTCGCGCGCAGCTCCTTCTCGTTGCCAGGACGTGACTCAGCGGCGCGGCCCGGAAGCACATGATCCACGAACCCGTCGAGCACCGCGCGTTTCTCGGTCACGTCAACCACCTCGAAGGCTCGCCCGAAGATGACTGCCGAGCGGTAGTTCATCGAATGGTGGAAGGCCGAACGGGCCACGACGATGCCGTCGACCAGGGTGACCGTGACACACACGTCGACGCCCTTCTTCAGCCCGCGCAACATGCGGCTCGCAGGTGAGCCGTGCAGATACAGCGTCTGGTCGACCCGGCAGTAGGCCGTGGGGATGACGACGGGTGACCCGTCATGGATGAAGCCGACGTGGCAGACGAACCCTTCGTCGAGGATCGACTCGAGATGGGTGCGATCTCGCCGGCCCCGCTCTGGAAGCCGGCGCACCGTCGTGCGCTCGGTCGGAGAGAGGTCGGACGATCCCATGCCGGACAGTGTGGCAGCGACCGGGCGCCCGTGACACCGAGATGTGATCTCACCGGTCACGCGTCGGGTCCCGGGCCGAGTTCGACGGCCCGGCCATACTGACGGGATGCGCCGAGGAGCTCCAGCGGTCGTGGCGGTGGTGGCCGTGCTGGCGGCTGCGTGTGCCGGTGACGCGGGGATCAGCACGTCGTCGACCGAATCGACCGCGACACCGACGGAATCGACCGAATCGACCGCGACACCGACCGACACCGACGATCCGAGCCCGACGCCGACGCCCCGGAACGGCCCGATCATGGTCGCGGCCGGCCCGGAACGTGAAACCCTGCTCCTGGTCGACCCGACCGACGGGTCGACCCGCACCATCGAGCATCCAGCCCACCTGGTCGGCAACCCGACGGTGTTGCGCGGCGCCGGAGGACCCGGTGGTGAGTACGCCGTCGTGATCACCTCCCAGGACGCCTACGTGTTCGAGGTCGCGACCGGCGCCGTCCAACACTCCTCACCCCTCGGCGACACCCTGGGGGCCTCGCCGCGCCCGGTCCCCGAGGCGGCGCTGTTCGTTCGCGGCGACCAGCTCACGGTCGCCGATCTGCGCACCGGCACGATCATCGACGCCGGACCTTCCGACCCCGGGCTGGCACGGCTGGACGTCGACGCCGACGCCCGAACCGCGCTCGTCAGTCGCGGGAGCGGCGGCGGTGAGCTCGTCGACCTCGACGCAGGCACCAGCAAGACCATCGCCGACGAGCTGTTCCTCATCGGCGACGCCCTCGACCCCACGGGCCGGCGGGTGGCGGCCACGCGTCGCGGATCGGGCCCCGTCGACCGCCAGATCGTCGTGTTCGGGGTCGACGATCCCGAGACGATGGCCGTCTGGTACGAGCCGGCGACAGCCGAAGGTCAGCTGTCTGGCTACGCGTGGACCGGCGATGTCATCGTCGCCATCGATTTCACCGGGCGTGTCTTCGTCCTCGACGGCGCCGAGCCCGACGAGATCGGCCGCATCGGTGACGGCGAGGTTGCGCCGTTCCGCCTCCACGGCGGAGAGACTGCCGCGGCGGTGCTCGCGTCGAACGCGACGCCCGAGGGCGAACGTTGGTATCGGATCGATCCGACGAGCCGCGACATCCAACCGCTCCCCGAGCTCGACGGTCTGGTGCCGCTCGGCGGCGAGCGACTCCCGGACGCGCTGATTCTCGGTGACGGCGATGGTGTGTCCGACTGGTCACGGGTGGTCGTCGCCCCGATCGATGTCGGCGACGCCGTCGAGATCGTCGCCAGCGATGCGCCGCAGACGCTGAGCGTCACAGGGGTCGGGGGCGACGTCGTCCGGGTCACGCTCATCGAATTCCGGCTGCGTACCTTCAGCTACGTCGATGCCGGCGATGGCACCGTCGTGGGCGAGGGAACCTCGTCCGGCGCCATGGTGATCAGCCCCGACCTCGGCCAGGTTGCCGTCGTCCCCGACGGGACCGCACCGACGGTGGTCGTTCACGAGCTCGCCGACCCGGCGTCGGGCCGTGAGGTCGGCGCCGGGGCGGCCGTCGCCTGGCTGGAAGATCCGCGCTGACCCGTTCCCGGCGGGCCAACCGGGACGTTGTGCCCTGGGCAGCGACCGGGAGGTCGTCGATGATGACGTCGCCATGGATGCAGCGCGTCGTTCTCGACTCCCCGCGGGCCGGCAGCCCTACGACCCCCTGAACGGATTTCGTGTCGGTGCGTTCGTCGGTGGGCTGCTCGGTGCGGTCGCGACCGTGGTGATCGGCATCGCCAGCGCGTGGCTCGTGTTCGTCGGGGGCGCACTGGGTGGGGTCATCGGGTACAGCTCGGAGAAGCGGAAGATGAAGCGCGGTCCTACTGAGCGCATGTGACGTCGGAACGATCTGCGATTACGATTTGGCCAGTGGATCCCGAGAATTCCGACGACCGGGCGGTTACGCGTCGTCGAGCTCTGCGCGCCGCGATCGGGACCGGGATCGCAGCGGCGGCGTGGAACGCTCCCCGGATCGAAGGCCTCTCGATCACGCCGACCTACGCAGCGGCGGCGACTGCGGCTCCCCCGGGGACCGTCGACGGGGTCAAGGTGGTCGAGGTGATCGCGGCCGGCGGACGAGCGTGCAACAACGCCAACAGCGAGACCTTTCCGGCTGGTCTCCCCGGCGTTTCCTTCACGATCGTCGACAAGCTCTGCCAGAGCGGGTTCGAATTCAGCTGGTCGATCTCGCCCGGCAACTGCATGGTGACCGGCATGTACTGCACCGAGGCTGCCGCGCTCCTCGGTACACCAGTCACCCCCGGCTTCGTTGCCGGCTCGGGCCAGACCCTCCTCACCACGTGCTTCCCTCAGTCGACCCTCGGCGGGCTGTGGATCGACGTCGTCTGCACCTAGCGGACAGGCCGATGTGAACTGAACCTCTATCGCCTGGGGGCGTCGAGGGCGGCCAGGGCTTTCCGCCAGTCGGGCGGGTCGACGGTCGCCTCGATGCCGGCGAGGAAACCCGACTCGGCCAGCTGGTGGCACAACGACAACAGGTCGCCTCGGATCTCTTCCGCTCCCGCGTCGAAGTGGCCGGCCAGCTCGTCGGCCAGCTCGCCGATCGACGTGTGACCGTCGAGGATCGGCCACACGGCCACACCGATCCGATCGAGGAGGAGCGCCCGGCCCGTCGCGGGGTCGTACAAGACGCCCCCGTCGGGGAAGGCGATGCCGACGACACCGTCGCGATGTTCTGCCGACGACGAGGCGTCGGTCGAGACGGTCGCCGGCCTCCCCGACGGCCCGTGGGCAGCCAGCGGCACGACCTCGACCGGATCGACCGCATCGTGCAGAAGGCCCGACACGAGCGGCACGACGGCGTCAGCCTCGTCATAGGTGGCCATGGCGCAATGGCACTGCGACACCAGCCGCGCCAGCAGCTCGACCCCGCCCGGCCCGAACCGGCCGAGATCGAAGGTGTTGAGCAGCAGCCGCAGCACGCTCTCGGGCCGGGAGATGGCATCCAGCGAGGGCTCCGCGCCCTGAAGGCGGCGGGCGAACACCACTGCGCACGCCGAGGAGGTTGTTCGGACTCCGCCGTCACCGAGCGCTCCGGCGGGCACGTACCAGCGAGCCTCGGTCCCGTCACCCATGGAGCAGGGCCGGAGATCCACGTGATGGCCCAGCAGGTCGCGGCCGCCGGCCTTGACCGTCAATCCCTTCGGGTACCCCAGGAGCGTCAGGTCGACCGGTTCGACACCGATCATCTCGTCGGACATGTACGCGAGCCCGGCGCCGACCAGTGCCGCACACAGCGTCGTCTTGCCGGCTCCACTGACGCCGGGTAGCAGCAGCGCATTCCCCGTCGCGTCGGCGACGGCAGCAGCGTGCAGGTTGAGGGTGTCCGGTGATGTGTCGAGCACGCCCTGGTTGATGGCGCCGACCAGATGATCGACCGCCGACCCGACTCGGGTGAAGCGTTGGACCCGCTCGTCGTTGACCAACAGCTCGGCCCCGGCGCGGTCTCCACGGAGCTCGTAGCTGATTTCGGACCCGACGTCGGCGCGGTCGACGGCCAGGTCGGCGAGCGCCAGTTCGAGCCGGCTCACGAGCTCGGGCATGTCGGTCCGGACCGAGAAGGCGAAGGAACGACACCGGTAGTGTCCGACACGTGGCGGCTCAGGATTGATGTCGTCCTCCGATGTTCCAGAATCGGCGCGACGGCGAAGCGTAGTCTCGAGAAGCCCTCGCCGAGGTCCCGGATGCTGCGGTCACATGTGCTGTGCCGGGTCGGCGAAATCGCGGATCCAGCTCGCGACCGCAGCGGCGTCGACCTCGTCGACCAGCACCGACGTGTGATCGCCACCTTCGATGACATGCACGTCCACCTCGTAGCCGGCGTCGACGAGTCGTTCGTGCCACGCCGTCGTCTGCGCGACGGGCACGATCTCGTCGTCATCGCCGTGGATCAGCATGATCCTCAACGTCGGGTTCTCGCCGAGATGGTTCCCCAGCTGGAGATCGGCGTACTCGTCGGGGTGGTCCTCGATCGCACCACCGACCAGCGCGGCGATCCCGGCATCCTGCTCCTGTCGCTCCTCGGGTGTGAGCGCCTGGTAGATGCCGGCGATCCCCACCATGCGATCGGGCAGATCGGCCGACGACGTGCAGTCACCGTCGTAGGCGGCGAAGCCGGCCAACGCCGCGATGTACGACCCGGCCGAGTGAGCGACGAGCGTGATCGACGTCGGGTCGCCTCCGAACGCGGCGGCGTGGTCGCGGGCATAGCCGACGGCACAGCTGGCCTCCTCCATCACCGTCGGATAGCGCCCACCTTGTTCGGTCGGACGCCATGGCGCATCGAACACGACCACACCTGTCGCCGCGAGGGTGGGCAGGAACCGGCCCAGGTCGGTGTGATCGCTCGGGCGCAACACGACGACGACAGGGAGATCGGATCCGGGCGCGCCCGCGCCGACAACGTCGAGACGGTGCCCGATCGCGAACTCCAAGCCGGTCGTGGCCTGTGGGGACGGCTCCGGTGGGTCGCCCGGAACGGGCTCGGCCGTCGGCGCGGGGACGACGACCTGATCCAACACCCGCTCATCGCCGCTTCCGCAGGCACCGGCGGCCAGCACGAGCACGACCAGCGCGGTCAGGAGTGCACAGGGGCCGGTTCGCCGCTCCCCGATGTCGGAATCGGCCATTGCACCCGGCCGCCGACCTATCTCGGCCCGAGCGACTCGACCATGCCGACACCGCTGATGGTCTGGGTCACCACCGGTTCGCCGTAGTAGCGGAAGACACCCGCTCCGGTGAGCCGGATATCGAGCTCGTCGGTCACCCAAACCGAAATCACACCGACGCCGAGCGACTCGATGTCGGCTTCGGTGGCGCGGAGGTCCTCGCCGGCGAAATCGCCTGCCCCTGCCACGACCAGGTCGAGTCGATCGACGACACCGTCGGTGACGATGCTGCCCGCGCCGGGCAGCGAGACGTCGAGCATCGAGACGTCGACATCGGTCGCGACGATCGTTCCGGCGCCGGCCAGCTCCAGCTCGAGCTGATCCGACGAGGTGCAGTCGGCCACGTCGATCGTGCCGGCACCGGTCATGACGACCCCGGTCAGCTCGGGACAGCCGAGGCGGTAGACGACCCCGTCGGAGGGGTCGATGTCGACGTCCGGCTCGGTCGAGATGGTGAGGGTGTCGCCCGAGATGCCCGTCTCGATGTGCGCCATGATGTTGTCGTCGGTCTCCACCTCGATCTGGCCGTCGGATCCGGCCGCGAAGAGCACCGCGCCCTCACCCGCCAGTGTGATGCGCTCGAACTCGCCGACCGGCCGGGTCTCGGAGACCGTGTCGCCCGATCCCGCGAGACGATCGCCGTCGGTGACGATATCGGTGCAGGCCACTGCGAGAGCTCCCACCACGGCGAGCACGCCGACGATGTTGCGGCTCAGCCGCATGTCTCGCCGGGGTGCTCGATCATGGCGCCCACCTCCGCTGAGATCGTTGCATCGAGCGGTGTTCGGCGACCAGGGTCGAAGGCCCCAACGGCCGATCCGGTCGGCGCCCGGCCGACATCTGATCAGTACGTCATGTGGATGTCGGCGTCGCCCATCTGCTCCATGAAGGTCAGGTACTCGGCGACGATCACGCCGTCGAAGGCCAGATGGGACGGATCGACGCGGAAGTGCTGCATCGACGAGCCGCACGCGAAGATCTTGGCGCCGAGATCGAGCAACTGGCCGACCTTCTCCTGGGGAGGTATGTGGCCGGCCTTGGCCAGACCGGCGCGCGGGAAGCGACTGAACGGCCGCCCCGGACCGTGCATCTTGGCGACGTGACCGGTGGCGAGCACCCGCACGGCCGGGCCCTGGAAGTACAGGGCCACGTCGTGGCCCTCCAGACCGGCGGCCAGCGCGAAGCCGAGCGGCGCGAGGAGCTCGAAGAGCCCGTCGTCGGAGATCAGCGCCGCGAGCTTTCGGCCGGACCGCCACGGCGAGCCCTTCTCGATCACGAATCGCCAGAGGTCCTCCTCGTGACCATCGTCGACGACGATGTCCACGAGGGCATTCCCGGTCGTGCGGCACCACGCCCGAATGTCGGCGTCGATCGCAGGGAAGGCGTCGGTCACGACCTCGACCCGTTCGCCTTCCTGCATCTCCGTGAGCTCTCGGTGAACGGCATAGACGATGAACGTCGTGATGGTCCGGCCGCGAAGATCGAGGCTCCGGACTGTCTGCACCGCACTCATGGGCTTCGACGATGTCGCGAGCCGGCTCCGGTTGCCAAGGGTCATTGGTCACAAGGGAGCGGCGTAGGACGAACGGCCCTACACGAGCTCGGGCGCACCGCGGATCATCATGATGATGAGAGGAGATCGCCGATGAAGCCCTTCGTGGTTGGTGTGGACGGGTCGGCGGCGGCAGCAGCGGCGTTGCGATGGGCCGCCGAGCTGGCCGTGGTCGTCGACACCGAGATCCTCGCGCTCAATGCATTCGAGCGACCCTATGCCGAGCTGTCACCCGAGGAGAACGAGCGCCTGGTCCTCGAACGCCGGTCGCGATTGGCCGAGGACTGGATCCGACCCGCATTGGAGATCGGCGCCTCGGTTCGGACACGGGTGCACGGTGGCGATCCCCGCGAGGTCGTGCTCGAGCTGGCCGAGGCCGAAGATGCCAGTGTCCTCGTTCTGGGCCGTACCGGCCGCAGCGGCGGTCCGGGATTCCTCCATCTGGGCAGCGTCGTCGAACACGTGGCACACCACACCCGTCAACCCCTCGCGGTGATTCCCGAGACGGCATCCGGACCGATCCGCAGGATCATCCTCGGGGTCGACGGCTCGCCCGAGTCGTTGCATGCGGTCACCTGGTGTGCGGAGATCGCCCGAGCGGTCGAGGCGACCGTCGTGGCCGTCACGGTCGACGAGCCGTCCTACGAGTGGGCGCCGGCATCCAGCCCGAAGAACTGGCGACGCGACGTCGAGCACGGCATCGATCAGCTGGTGGCCCCGCTCGCGGCCGCGGGCACAGCGGTGACTTCACTCGCCCAACGCAACCGGCACCCCGCCGACGGCCTCCTCGACGCGGCGTCGGAACGCGGTGGCGACCTTCTCGTGATCGGAACCAGGGGTGCGGGCGGTTTCACCGGTCTGCGGGCCGGCGGGGTGGCCATGAAGGTGCTGCACCGGGCATCGCTCCCGCTGGTGCTGGTCCCACCGTCGTCTTGAGATCGGGCGCCTACCGCGAGCTGACCTCGAGCGCGCCGTCGGAGAAGAGGTGGAAGACGCCGCCTGTTCACCTCCCCACTGATCGACATCCACGGTCGCGGTACGCTCGCACCATGCCGCGCGACCCACAGTCGATGGCGACATGCGATGGCGAACCGGCCCGTCGTGGGGTCATGGCTCGGCCGGGGCGCTGACCGATGTGTGTCGCCGCTGCACCGGCGCGGTTCAGCCACACGATCGTCTACGCGGGCGAAGCGCGACGGGACGGCTCGATCGTCCACGTGCTCGGCTACGAGAACACGGCGCAGAACCGGATCGGGCCCAGGCGATGGTTCGCCCCATGGCGGAGCTCGACGGTCGGCAACGCGATGCTGTTGCACTTCCCCGCGACGCCGGGTTCGATGAGCCAGGCGAATGCGGTCGACACCGAGTCGTGCCCGCACATCCTGAGCGACATGGTCCGGGCGCTGTTCCCCCCTGTCGCATCGGTCAACTTCGCCCAGGCGCTCCCGGTGGATGCGACCGCCGAGGTCTTCGACAGCGGCATCTACACCGTCGTCCTCGCATCTGACGCCTCAGCCATCCCCGATGCGTTGCAGCGTGTGCCAGGCGCGAAGAGACCAGCGGCCAACGATGAGCTGTTCGCCTGGTATTCGCGACACTTCGCCGGGTGGCCGGTTGCATTGTGCTGTTTCGACAACCGCGATGCTCACCACGCAACACCGATGCTGTGGTGGTACGAGCCTCGGTTCCCCGAACTGCTCTTCGCTCCCGCCATCGACGCGCACACCGGCGGCCTACCCGACCTCGATGCCTCCGTCGACGTCGACCATCGAGTGGTGCTCGGCACGATCGACGGTGATGGCGGAATGCCGGTCCGGTACTCCGATCCGCTCGACGACGACGTCGGCTCGCTTCTCCCAGAACGTGTAGTCGGCGCGGACTTCGCGGGCTCGAGGCTGCCGAACGGCGACTTCGTCACCGCCGTCGAGTCGATCCGCCGAGGCAGTCCACGGATCGAACGCCGCGTGCTCGGAGTCGCCTAGTTGTAGGGACCACTGAGGTTGTTGTCGTGAGTGGGTGAGCCTCCGAGGCAGTGTGGAAGTTGCGAAACAGCCACACGAACCTCGGAGTCTCGA
>Ga0224508_10000656_pt1 | contig 33336 bp, 24 predicted proteins | sample SF_Jan12_sed_USG_4_FD_170157 | JGI IMG/M metagenome (GOLD analysis project Ga0224508, IMG submission 170157) | Sediment microbial communities from San Francisco Bay, California, United States - SF_Jan12_sed_USGS_21 | ecosystem: Environmental > Aquatic > Marine > Sediment | place: USA...
GCCTCGGTGTCATCGATCGTCTCTGTACCGAGAAGGGCCAGCGACTGGCCTTCCTCCGTGCCCACCAGCGGACCATCCATGTCCGCCTGTTCGGTCATTGCCGCGAGCGTGGTGGCATCCGCCGGCTGGGGTGTCGTGGACCCGGCAAAGGGATTCACCATCCAGCCGTTCTCTCCATCAAAGGCCTGGATCACTTCCATCCCCTGGACCACGAGGTCCGCTCGCAGGCTGCCCGGACGCTTGGCGACCACCAGGATGCTTCCCTCGGCCATGCCGCCCATGAGGCTCAGATATCCCTCGCTGCGCATCGATTCCACGGCCTGCCACGCCTCGACGCCGCCAATGGCCTCGTGGTGATTGGCGAGCACGTCCTCCAGAGACTGTCCGGCAAGCGGGAGCGCGAATCCGAGGCTGAGAGCCGACGCTATGAGGGATCGACGGATCGACATGCTTTCTTCCTTGAATCGAGGTAAGGCCCGACCCGCGGAGAGCGGATCGGGCCTTGAAGATGGGCCTCCGGGGTGTCCGGAGGCTACCTGTCTCGCGGTCGAACGTCCCGGGGTCAGCCCCCCGAGGACATCGAGAAGATCGACTCGTCGACCGGGATATTCACCTCGATCGAATCGAACGTGAGTTGCTGCGCCCCCATCGGCGTGTCGATCTCGATGAAGAAAGGGAACATCATCCCGTTGACCGCCTGGTAGTCGCCCAGCGAGGTGGTGAGCTCGGTGTCGAGGCCCTGGACCGACCGAACCGATACCATCTTCACCGGCAGGTACTCGCCGTCGAGGTAGTAATACGTGACCAGTCCGTCTTTGGACGTGATCTTGAGCTTGGTCGTCTCGGCGCCGTCCATGGTCTCTACGCCCTCGAAGTCGACCGTGTACCCGTCCTCCTGCCAGCCGACGAGGGGGCCATCCAGATCCGCCTGCTCGATGATCTGCTGAGCCGTTTCGGGATCGGCCCGGGTCGGCTCGGTGACACCCATCATCGGCATGATCTGCCAGGCCGTCTCGCCATCGAATGCCTGAACGATGTCCATGCCCTGGACGGTGATCTCGATCCGGGCCATCGCCGGTCGCTTCTGCACGATCGTGAACGGGCCGTTGACCATGCCCATGACGTCCAGCGTCCCCGACGCCTTCATGGACGTGAGGTTGGTCCAGGCATCGACGCCGCCGATGGCATCGTAGTACTTCCCGAGAACCTCATCCGTCGACTGCGCCACGGCCGACGACACCATCATCGCCATGGCCAGAGCCGAGAAAACGATCTTTCGAGCCTTCAACATTCGTATCTCCTGCGTAAAACCATTGATCCGCCGAAGCCGCGACCACCCGTGCCACGCCACCCGCCTACCCTCCGGAGGAAGCTCTATTCGCCGACACCGCGTCTCGCAAGCTGTTCGATCTCCCTGAGTACGTTTTCACGGTCCTTCTCGTTCCGTGTGAGCACAAGGATGGTGTCGTCACCCGCGAGCGTCGCCACGACGCCCTCCAGCCCCGCGTCATCCAGCGCGACAGCCACCGCGTTCGCACACCCGCTGTAGGTCCGGATCGTGAACATCGCATCCGCCGGCGATATCTGCGTCGCGAAGTCGCGAAGCGTCGTCTGCAGCACACGCCGCGAAACCGGCGGCTGGTTGTCGGACTCGCTCGTGGTGTAGCGCGATCGCCCGTCGGCGTCCCGAATCTTGACGAGCCCCAGACGGCGGACGTCACGCGACGCCGTAGCCTGGGTGACGTCGTACCCCCGGTGTTTGAGCGCCCGAACGAGATCCGCCTGCGTGCGGATCGGCATCTCGCGAATCAGCTCGAGGATCGCGCGCTCGCGATCGCGCCGGTGGGCGGGCGTCATCCCGGCTCACCCGCCGGGATCGTGTCATCGAGCAGTCCGTCCTCGGCATGGGCCGCGTAGATCGGGGCAGGGGACCGTCCCTCGAGCCATGACTCGAGCGCCGTGAGGTGGCTCTCGGCGGCTGCCTGCTGCTCGGCGACCCTCACGGGTGCAGGACCGCCCGGCGAATCGTGCGACGCCACCGCCTGTGCGGGTCTGAGCTCGTCGAGGACTCCCTCGGCCACGGACGGGCACACCGCGCGCAACGAATCCATCGAGAGCTCCCACAGCTCGACGCCCTCGTCCTCCGCGGCCCGCACCGCGAGACCCGATTGTTCGTGGGCAGTTCGAAACGGCACGCCCTGACGGACGAGGTGGTCGGCCAGCTCCGTTGCGGTCAGCATGCCGCCCTCCAGGGCGGCCGCCATCACGTCCGTGCGGTAATGGAGGCCACGCGCGATCGCGATCGCCGCCGCCGCCGACCAGTCCGCCGTGTCGAGCGAGTCGAACAGGGGCTCCTTGTCTTCCTGGAAATCGCTGTTGTAGGTGAGCGGGAGCCCCTTCAGCAGGGCGAGAAGCCCGGTCACGTTCCCGATCGTTCGCGCCGACTTACCCCGGAGCAGCTCGGCGGCCTCGGGGTTCTTCTTCTGCGGCATGAGGCTGCTGCCCTGCGAGATCGAGTCGTCCAGCCGGATGAACCCGAACTCCTTCGTGGCCCAGAGCACGACCTCGTCCGCCCACCTCGAGACGTGAACCATCAGGACGGCACAGGCGTACGCGGCGTCGAGCACGTAGTCCCGGTCGGCCACCGCGTGCATGCTGTTCGTGAAGGTCGCATCCAGTCCGAGCAGTGCTGTCGATCGCTCCGGGTCGAGGGGGAAGCTCGATCCTGCCAGCGCCCCGGCACCGAGGGGAGATGTGCCCGCCGCGGCGTGGGCCGACTGCAGGCGCTCGACGTCCTGGGACAGCGCGGCCACGTGCGCCAGCAGATGATGGGCGAGGCTCACGGGCTGGCCTCGCTGGAGGTGCGTGTATCCCGGCAGGAACGTCTCCCGGTGTTCCGCCGCGGTCTCGAGCAGCACACGCTGCAGACCCGCCACTCCCGAGAGGATGTCCTCGAGGCGCTCCCGGACGTAGAGCCTGAGCGCGATGATCGCCTGATCGTTTCGGCTTCGTCCAGTATGGAGGCGCTTCGCATCGTCTCCAATGCGTTCGGCGAGGGTGCGCTCGATCCACGAGTGCACGTCCTCCTCGTCTCCAACCACCGCCAGGGTGCCGTTCTCGATCTCGCGGAGGATCTCGGAAAGCCCCACGAGGATCGCGGAGGCTTCGTTCTCGCTCAGGATCCGCCGCTCGCGGAGCATGCGTGCGTGAGCCAGACAGGCGATCAGGTCGTGTCGGACCATCCGCCGGTCGAAGTGGAGCGACCCCGTGAACTCATGAATCGCGGGGTGGAGCGCCGCGTCGAAGCGCCCACCCCAGAGTGGCGCGCCGGTGTCAGCCACTGGTCCGGGTCGGTCTCCGCGGGATCTGCGACGAGGGCGTCACGACCGGCGTGACAAGGGGCACCCCCTCGCCCGGGCTGGTCGCCTCGTCTGGCGCGGCGCTTCCCTCCGCGCCGTGTCGAGACTCCTCATCGCCGGCCTCCGGACCCTGTCCAGAGTCCGTGGCCCCGGACTCGCCGACACGGCGGACTCGGTGCGCGATGCCCGACGGGAGTCCCCAGAGCTTGATGAACCCGCCCGCATCGGCCTGGTCGTAGACGGCGTCCGCATCGAACGTCGCCAGGTCCTCCCGGTAGAGAGAGTGCGGCGACGTCCGGGCGATCGCGGTCGCGTGCCCCTTGTAGAGCTGGATGGTCACCTCGCCGCTTACCGTCGCGTGGGCGGTCTCGAGGAATGCGTCCAGCGCCTCGCGCAGCGGGGAGAACCAGAGCCCCTGATAGACGAGCTCCGCGTACCGCGCGCCGATCCCGCGCTTGAAGGCGGCCGTGTCCCGGTCGAGCGTGATCGCCTCGAGATCGGCGAGCGCCGCGAGCAGCACCGTGCCCGCGGGCGTCTCGTAGACACCGCGGCTCTTCATGCCGACCAGCCGGTTCTCGACAAGGTCGACCCGGCCGACCCCGTGGGCCCCGGCGATCTCGTTCAGCTTCTCGATGAGGGTCGCGGGGGACAGGGGCTCGCTGTCGAGGGCGACCGCCGCACCCTGCTCGAATCGAATGGTCACGTCCCGTGGGGCGTCGGGTGCTGCCACGGGATCGACCGTGAGGTCACGCAGGTCTGCCGGAGCCGGGACGGACGGATCCTCGAGGATGCCGCCCTCGAACGACGTATGCCAAAGATTCCGATCGATGCTGTAGGGCTTCGACCGGCTTCCCGGGACGGGAATCCCGCGCTCCGCCGCATAGTCGAACGCGTCATCGCGCGACGTGATCTCCCACTCCCGCCACGGCGCGATCACCTTCAGATGAGGCGCGAGGGCCCGGTAGGTGAGCTCGAACCGCACCTGGTCGTTCCCCTTGCCCGTGCACCCGTGGGCCACGGCGTCACACCCCGTGGCGAGCGCCACCTCCACCTGTGCGCGCGCGATCACGGGTCGGGCGAGTGCCGTCCCGAGGAGATAGCGGCGCTCGTAGATCGCCCCGGCCTTGAGCGCGGGAGCGATGCATTCGGTCGCCAACGCTTCGCGAAGATCCACCACATGGCATTCGGAGGCGCCCGTCGCGAGCGCCTTGGCCTCGATCGCCTCGAAGTCCTCGCGCTGACCGACGTCCGCCACGACGGCGACGACTTCGCAGGCGTAGTTCTCCCGCAGCCACGTCACCATGACCGACGTGTCCAGTCCGCCCGAATACGCGAGCGCGACCTTCTTGATGCCTCTCTGCTCAACCATATCGACCGACCAGACCTTCGTTGAGTTTCGTCCGGCGCCCAGACGCGCAGACGCGGGAGCCCCCTCGAGCTACCCGCGTCACACGACTATGTATACAAGACGATGCATAAACATGCAACCCACGCACCGGGGGCCCCGAATATTTCTTTTCCTCGGGACTACTCTACTCGTTATCCTGTTCGTCATGTCCTCCGGGGAGGAGGGCTGATCACGAGAAAGGAATCACGATGGTGAGCACATTCTTCAGGTCCTCGCGGGCCATCTCATTCGCCTTCATCCTGGGCGTCCTGGCGGCGAGCGGCGCGGTCGCTCAAGAGGGTATCGTCGGGGACTGGGAGGGCACGATCAACTCGCCCCAGCAGGGCGATATCGGGATGGTCGTTCACGTGACCGCGTCAGAGGACGGGACGCTCTCCGCGACCCTCGACGTCCCTTCGCAGGCCGGCTTCGGCCTCGCGCTGGAAGAGGTCACGTTCGAGGAGGGCGTCTTCTCGTTCGGGTTTTCGATGGTGGGGCCCGGGACCGGGTACGAGGGTACGATGAGCGAGGACGGGGCGACGATCACGGGCATGTGGAGCCAGGGTGGCGGAAGCGTCGAGCTCAACTTCGCGCGCCCCGAGGGTTAGCCCCGGTTCACATCTGCGCGGCGCCCTGACCTAGGGTACGGGCGCCGCCAGCCCACCCAATGGCTCCACCTCCGCCACCGGCCGTCCGGATACTCCTCGCGACTGGAGACTCCGCACCGTGTGTTTCCGGTGCCGCAGCGCGATGATCGCGTCGGCGGCGGCCGAGGCCGCGGACAACGTCGTCGTGTACGGAACCCCACGCGTGACCGCGGCACGCCGAATCGTGTAGTCGTCGTGTTGGGCGTGCTTGCCGAGCGGGGTGTTGATCAGGTGATCGATCTCGCCCGATACCATCCGATCGATGATGTTGGGGCGCCCCTCGTGGACCTTGAGGACCGTGTCGCACGGGATGCCGCGGGCACTCAGGTACCTCGCGGTGCCTTCGGTCGCGACGATCGTAAACCCGAGCTCATGGAACCGGCGGGCGATCGGCACCGCGTTCGGCTTGTCCCGGTCGTGGACGGTGATCGCGATCGTGCCCTCCGTCGGCAGTCCCGAATACACCGAGATCTGGGACTTGGCGAACGCCAGACCGAAGCTGTCGGCGAACCCCATGACCTCGCCGGTCGAACGCATCTCCGGTCCGAGCAGAGTGTCGGCACCGGGGAACTTGTCGAACGGGAGGACGGCCTCTTTCACCGCTACCTCGTTCGGAACGAGCTCGTCGCCGAGATCGAAGTCCGCCAGAGGGTGGCCAGCCAGGACGCGTGCGGCGATGCGCGCCAGCGGCACGCCCGTGGCCTTGCTGACGAACGGGACCGTGCGGCTCGCTCGCGGGTTCACCTCGATCACATAGACGGTTCCGTCATGAACCGCATACTGCACGTTGATCAGCCCGCGCACGTCGAGCGCCATCGCGAAGTCACGCGTATAACGCCGCATGGTGTCCATGTCGTCGTCGAGGAGCAGATGCGGCGGAAGGACGCACGCGGAGTCGCCGGAGTGGATCCCGGCCTCTTCGATATGCTGCATGATCCCGCCGATCAAAACGGTCTCACCGTCGCAGACCGCGTCCACATCGGCTTCGAAGGCGTCCTCGAGGAACCGGTCCAGCAGCACCGGGTGCTCGGGAGAAGCCTGGATCGCCCGGGCGAAATACTCGTGCAGGGACGGTTCGTCGTAGACGATCTCCATCGCCCGACCACCGAGCACGTAGCTCGGTCGTACAAGCACGGGATACCCGATCCGCGCGGCGATCTCGGTGGCTTCCCCCTCGCTCGTCGCGGTACCCCCGGGAGGCGCCGGGACCCCGAGCTCGCGGCACAGCTCGTCGAAGCGCCTTCGGTCCTCGGCCCGGTCGATCGATTCGACGCTCGTGCCGAGGATGGGTACGCCCAGACGCTCGAGCCGACGAGCGATCCTTAGCGGGGTCTGCCCGCCGAACTGGACGACGACTCCCTCGGGCTTCTCGTGCTCGACGATCTCGAGGACGTCCTCCACCGTCAGCGGCTCGAAGTACAGCTTGTCCGAAATGTCGAAGTCGGTCGACACCGTCTCGGGGTTCGAGTTGATCATGATCGTCTCGAACCCCTCCTCGCGTAGCGCAAGCGACGCCGAGACGCAGCAGTAGTCGAATTCGATGCCCTGGCCGATCCGGTTCGGGCCCGAACCCAGGATGATGATTTTTCGTCGGTCGGACCGGATCGACTCGTTCTCTGTCTCGTACGTCGAGTACAGGTACGGCGTCGCGGCCGGGAACTCGCCCGCGCACGTGTCCACGGTCCGAAACACCGGCCGCAGCCCCGCATCCCAGCGTGCCTCGCGGATCTCCCTCTCGGTCGTGCCGCGGAGCTCCGCTAGCTCGGCGTCTCCAAACCCCAGGTCCTTCACTCGTGCGAGCAACTCCGGGGTGACTTCCGCCGCGGCCGCGAAAGCCTGTCCCTCGATCACGAGCTCCTCGAGCTGGTGCAGGAACCACGGGTCCATCCCGGTGACCTCGGCGATGTCCTCGATCGTCATGCCGCCCGCGAACGCTCGGTAGATCTGGAAGGGACGCTCGGCGGTGGGGGTCCCGAGCGCGAAGCGAGCCGTCTCGAGATCGCCGTCCTCGAGGCCATCATCCGACGGGTCCTCGGCGGGCAGCCAGCCGGACCGGTCGTTCTCGAGGGCACGGAAGCCCTTCAGCCACGCCTGCTGGAACGTCCGGCCGATCGCCATGACCTCGCCGACGGCCTTCATCTGGACACCCAGGGTGTTGTCCGCCTGGGGGAACTTCTCGAACGCGAACCGGGGGATCTTCACGACCATGTAGTCGAGCACCGGCTCGAAGCAGGACGGCGTCACCTCGGTGATCGCGTTCGGGATCTCGTCCAGCCGGTACCCGACGGCGAGCTTCGCCCCGATACGGGCGATCGGGAACCCGGTCGCCTTCGACGCCAGGGCGGAGCTCCGCGACACGCGAGGGTTCATCTCGATGATGACCATCTCGCTGGTGGTCGGGTGGACGGCGAACTGGATGTTGCAGCCCCCGGCGTCCACGCCGATCTCGCGGATGCAGCGGATCGCCGCGTCGCGCATGATCTGATACTCGCGATCGGACAGCGTCAGGGCGGGTGCCACCGTGATCGAGTCGCCCGTGTGGACGCCCATCGGGTCGAAGTTCTCGATCGAACAGACGATCACGACGTTGTCGGCGCGATCGCGCATCACCTCGAGCTCGAACTCCTTCCACCCGATGATGCTGCGGTCGATCAGCACTTCGCCGATCGGGGAGCTGCGGATGCCGGCCCGGACGAGATCCTCGAACTCCTCCCGGTTGTAGGCCGTGCTGCCGCCCGTGCCGCCTAACGTGAAGGACGGTCGAATGATCGCGGGGAAGTCCGTGCTCTCTACGATTTCGAGTGCCTCGTCGAGCGACCTGGCGAACCCCCCGTGCGTGAGCTCGAGCCCGATCTTCTCCATCGCCTCCGCGAACTTCTCGCGGTCCTCGGCCGTCTGGATGGCTCGCACGTCCGCGCCGATCAACTCGACCCCGTGCTCCTCGAGGACCCCGCTCTCGGCGAGCTCGAGCGCGACGTTGAGCGCCGTCTGGCCACCCATCGTGGGGAGGAGCGCGTCGGGCTTCTCGGCTTCGATCACGCGGCGCACCCAGTCGGCCGTGAGCGGCTCGATGTAGGTCGCGTCGGCGATGTCGGGGTCCGTCATGATCGTGGCGGGGTTCGAGTTCACGAGAATGACTCGATACCCCTCCTCACGGAGGGCCCGGCAGGCTTGTGTTCCGGAGTAATCGAACTCGCAGGCCTGACCGATGACGATCGGTCCTGAGCCTATGAGAAGAATCGATTCGAGGTCGTCGCGGCGTGGCATGGGGCGAAGAAGGTATGTGGTCGGTCGGCCCCTCGCCACGACCGGTGCGTGCCTGGCGAGAAGCGACTGAAGGGGTGGTCCCGCCCTACGGAGAACCCGGCTGGATCAGCTACGGAACACCTCTGGGGCGCCCGCCGATGACGTTGGGAACACCCGCCGTTCGAAGGCGGTCGTTGAGGTCCGAGATCGCCGGGAGGGCTTCGTCGTCGAAGCGGGCGCTGAGAGCATCCCCCTCGTGCCGGAGGAGCGCGAACACCGCGACCTGCTGGTCCGTGGGGCGGTGGTCGGACGACATGATCGCGCGGGCCAGGGACGTGAGCCGGGAGTAGAGGAGTTGCCGCCACCTCAGGTTGTCCTGGCCGGTTCCAGTGTTCCTCAGGTCGAACACGACGTTCTCGATGTCCTTCACGAGCGTGTTGATGTCCGAGGCGGTGGTGAGCAGTTCCTCGCGCTCGGGCAGTGCAGGGTCATCGAGTCGCTCCGTCAACGCGTCGAGCTGGACGCGGATCTCCTCGACCTCGTTGATGAGCTCCGCGGCGCTGTCCACCATCGACCAGATGTCCCGGACGACTTCGTTCTGCTCGGCGATGGTCGCCTCGGTGCCTGATGATGCCGGGTCGATCAGGACCGTGAGCGGCTGCTCCTGCACGTCTTCGCCGACCGTCATCCGCACCGTGTATTCGCCCGGGGGGACCATCATCGTCAGCCGACCGCCGCCGGGCATCGATCGCCACCCGCGCTCCGGGATCTCGATGTGCGGGCCCTCGTCCGGCTTCGTCAGGAGTCGCGCCTGCGTCGTCGGGTCGCCGCGCAGTCCCCACATGACGCGGTGCAGGCCGGCCGAGCGGCTGTCCGACAGGTCGGTGACGACCTCGCCTGTATCGTCGAGGATCTCGAGCGAGAGATCGTCCTCGAGGCCGACCGGCAGGTAGTAGTGGATGGAGGCGCCGAACGCCGGATTGCGACCGACCACCGGGTCGCCCGGCTGCGACATCGCCGAGGCGCGATTCCGGAAACGGTATGCGGGTCGCGGTGCATAAAGGGTCGGCTGGTCCGGTAGCGCCCCGCGGTCGCCATTGCCGGCCGCCGCGCCCGCGCGCGCCTCGGTCGCGATCTGCTGGATCGCAGTGACGTCGTCCATGATCCAGAACCCCCGCCCGTAGGTCGCGATCACGAGATCGTTGAACCGTTCCTGCACGGTGATCCAATGGACCGGTGCCGGTGGGAGATTCAATTGCAGCGACGTCCACGATTCGCCGTCATCGAGCGAGACGTAGATGCCGTTCCCCGTCCCGGCATAGAGAAGTCCGGGGGTCACCGGGTCCTCCCGAATGACATGCGTGAAGCTCAGCACGGAACGCGGGATGTCGGCGTCGATCCGTCTCCAGCTCTCTCCGTAGTCGGCCGTCACGTACAGATATGGGTCGAACTCGCCCACCTGGTGACCGTCGATCGCCAAGTACGCCTTGCCAGCCGCGTGTCGCGACGGCTGGACGTTGGACACCGTCATGCGCACAGGATGGTCGGGTATGTCCGCCGTGACGTTCGTCCACGTGTCGCCGCCATCGCGCGTGACGTGGACGAGGCCGTCGTTGGAGCCCGTCCAGATTACGCCGGGCTCCAGGGCCGACTCCGAGATGGCGAAGACGGTCGGGGCGATGACCGGCCCCGTGTCGTCGAATGTCAGACCGCCCGAGGGTCGCTGGAGCTCGGGGTCATCGGTCGTGAGGTCGGGGCTGATCACGTCCCAGCTCTGCCCTCGGTTCGTGGTGCGATGCACGTACTGGCTGCCGACGTACACAGTGTTGTGATCGTGCGGGGACATCTCGATCGGGACCGTCCACTGCCAGCGAAACTCCTGGTCCTCGGCCGGCCAGATCTCGATGCCGAGCGGCCAGACCGAGATGCTTCTCGACAGCCCCGTCTCGAGGTCATGGATGGACATCGTGCCGTCGTAGCAGCCGGTCCAGACTGTACGGTTGTCGACGGTGTCCGGGACCGCGAAGCCGACCTCGCAGCCGCCGACCGACCGCCACTCGCCGATCGGGATCGACCCGCCGGACAGTGTGTTCGATGGCGCGCGGACCGAGGGCCCGTCCTGGCGGTTGCCGTAGACGTTGTAGGGGATCCGGTCGTCAACGTGCGCGTGATACATCTGCGCGATCGGGAGCTGTGGCTGGTGCCACGAGCGCCCGTGGTTGGTGGAGATCGATACGCCGCCGTCGTGGCCGACGATCATCCGATCGGGGTCGGCCGGATCGATCCACATGTCGTGGTGGTCGTAGCCGGGCGACGGGCTGGTCCGCTGGTGCGTCCGGCCGCCATCGTGCGATGTGAAGTGGCCGGGCGCGTTGAAGTAGACCTCGTCGGCATCCGCGGGCGAGACGGCGAGCCGGGTGTAGTAGAGCCACCGGGCCGAGAGGTCGTTGCTCGCGTTCACCATCTCCCACGCCCGTCCCCCGTCGTCTGATCGCCAGAGCGTCCCCTGATACGGATCGGACGGGGCGAAGTCGCGGTTCGTGCTCGTCTCGATGAGCGCATAGACACGATCCGGGTCGTCCGGCGAGATCCCGAGTCCGATCTTCCCGAGGGGCGGCGTTGGGAGTCCGTTCCCCTCGAGCCTCTCCCACGTGTCTCCCGCGTCGCGGCTCGTCCAGAGGCCCGATCCGGGGCCGCCGCTGGTCCGCCCCCAGGTCTTCACCTCGATCTGCCACATGCCCGCGAAGAGGATGCGCGGGTTCGACGGGTCCATGACCACGTCGGCACAGCCGGTGTTCTCGTCGACGAACAGGACGAGGTCCCAGGTCTCGCCACCGTCGCGAGTCCGATATACGCCCCGCTCTGGCTGCGGTCCGTACGTGTGACCGAGCGCGCAGGCGTATACGATGTCGGGGTCGGTTGGGTGGACAATCACGCGTCCGATGCGACCCGTGGCGTCCAGCCCGCGGTGCTCCCAGGTATCGCCCCGGTCGGTCGATCGGTAGATGCCGTTCCCGAGCGAGATGTTCGCGCGAATGAACGTCTCCCCCGTGCCGGCCCACAGGACGTTCGGATCGGACGGGGCGAGCGCGAGAGATCCGATCGAGGACACGTCCTGATCGTCGAACACGGGCTCCCAGCGGTGACCGCCGTCGGTGGACCTCCACACGCCTCCCGAGGCCGCGCCCGCGTAATAGACGTTGGGGTTACCCGGCTCGCCGATCACGGAGATGACGCGGTTCCCCTGCGGGCCGATGTGCCGGTACTCGAGGCTCTCGAACAGGTCGGCGGCGGGGGTCCGCACCTGGGCTCCCGTCGCGCCCGGTAGCACGAGGGCGCCGAGGAAGAGACACAGGGCTATCAGCGAACGCGGGGATACCCGCATCGTATGACCTCCAGTGGAACCCGTCTTGTGGCCAGAGTGGCAGCACGAAGGTCGTTGGGCTCCGTGCCGACGCACAACCGCAGGGAGGATCCGTGAATCGAAGGGCGCGACGGATGACACGCGCGATCGGGTACGCGATTGGCGTGATGATGGCCAACCCCGCGACCGCCACGTCGCAACAGGTAGCCGACGCGAGCTTCAATCCGCCGATCGCGTCGCCCGAGTACGCCGAAGGGGAAGGGCCTCTCGTACTCGTCGACGCCGCCCACAACAACTTCCATACGGCGGACGGGCGATACGGTGCGTTCGCCAGGCTGCTGCGGCGGGACGGATACGTGGTCGAGTCGAACGAGCAGCCCTTCTCCGGCGCGGTTCTCGCCCGGGCGTCTGTGCTCGTGATCGCGAACGCGATCGCCGACGAGAACGTTCAGGACTGGGTGCTCCCGACGCCATCCGCATTCACGGACGCGGAGATCGAGGCCGTAGAGGAGTGGGTGGCTGGCGGAGGCGCTCTGCTTCTCATTGCGGACCACATGCCGATCGCCGGGAACGCCGAGGCGCTCGCCGCCGCATTCGGGTTCCGCTTCTACAACGGCTTCGCCTTCGGAGAAGACGGGAGCGGCCAGGCGTTGTTCTCGCGCGATCTCGGAACTCTGCGGGCGCACCCGATCACGGATGGTCGGCGGGCCGGGGAGCGTGTGGACTCCGTGGCGACCTTCACTGGCCAGGCGTTCCGTGTGGACCAGGAGGTCGAGGCGTCTCCGATCCTCGTACTGCCGGAAGGGTTCACGGTCTTTCTCCCTGAAGTCGCGTGGGAGTTTTCGGACTCGACGCCACGGGTCTCGGGAGCGCATCTGCTTCAGGCGGCGGCGCTGGAGCACGGAAGGGGACGGGTGGCGGCCTTCGGCGAGGCCGCCATGTTCAGCGCCCAGCTGGCCGGCCCGCAACGCGAGCCGATAGGGATGAACCACCCGATGGCCGCGCAGAACTACCAGGTCGTGCTGAACGTGCTCCACTGGCTGACCGGGCGGCTCTGAGGGTCCGACACACCCCCTGCTGTCCAGGCCCGCCGACCGCGATCGGGAAGGCGGCCCTCCCGGAGGTGCTTCTCCGAGCCGCCGGACGAGGGTGGATGATCTTGAACGGTCGCCGCTCCTCGATCGCGCTCCTCGCGCTCGTCGGGTCCAGGTGGAACTGGTCCGCGGGGAAGCGTTCGTCAGCTCAGCCGGCGTGTCCACGGAACCTGGCCGCTACAGCGCTTCGGACCTGCTCCTCCGTCCACTCGGGGTGAGCACCTCGGGCCTGGGCCGTGAGCATCTCCCGCAACATCTCTGTGGTGGCGAACGCGGCCTCGATCCGCTCCTCGGACGTCATGCGGCGGTAGGCCTCTACCTGAAGCGGGTGGAGGCGTTCGACGACAGGGGGGCGACCGCTCACCAGGCCTCCATTAGCTCTTTCACCGCGTACGTCGGTCGGATGTCGACGGGCACCTCGCCCAGACGCTCGATCGCGGCCGTCAGAACGTCCGGGACCTCGCCGTAGCGCTCCATGAACGCGGCCGTCGCGTCGTAGTCGCCGGTTGCCTGGAGAAGCAGGAACTCGCGCGCGAGACCCGACACGGCGCCGGAGATCGCTTCGAGGTCGACGCTGAACCGGCCCGTGTCCGAGTCGTGCAGGATCGCGCCCGTCTCGAGGAACCAGTTGAACTGCATCAGGCACCCCTTCCCATGCGCCTCGGTCGTCCCGAAGCGCACACACCGGAACAGGCTCGCCGCGTGGCTGACGTAGACCTGACGGAGGAAGTCCTCGGTGTACTCGCCGCGCCCGGTCAGGACGGCAAGGCTGTGGACGCCGACGACGTCGGCCTTGGCTTCCTCGATCGGCGAATAGAGCTCCTGGAGGGCCGCGTTGACCGTCGTGGCGCGGTCGCTGCCGGTCACGTAATCCGGCCCGAGACCGTGGGCGAGCTCGTGGACGAGCACCTGCGTATAGAACGGATCGAACGCGACATCCTCGACCTGATCCGGATCCATCAGCACGCTCGCGATCGGCGCGAGAATCTTCTCGAACTTCGCCTCGATGATGTTCGTGAGCATCACCTTTTTCGAGCCCTCCTGCGCACGCACGCGCGCGTCGTTCGGGAGGTTGAAGGCGAGCGTCTGAACGCCGGAGCGCGTGTCACCGGCGGCGTACACCTCGGTCACGACCGAGATGGGCGACGTGAACGGGCGGTCGAGATATTTGTGCTCGTCCGGGATGGGGAGCGCCGCCTCGAGGTCGGGCATGAGCGCGGCGAGCCGGTCGAGCTTCGCGCTCTCGGTCGGGTCGCGAAGGGTGATGAAGGACTCGAACGCCGCCTTGTACCCGAAGAGAACGTCCTCGTACACCTCGTACGGCCCGATCGTGGGGTCGATCAGGTTGTCGGCGATGCGCATCCAGGCAACGTCGCTCTCGAAGTAGTCGTTCGAGAGAAAGGCGTCTGCGCGCGTCTCGAGAAACCGAGAGACCGTCTCGTTCTCGATCAGACCGGCGGCCTCGCGGAGGAGCGACCCCGCCTCCGTCAGTCGATCGCCGTGCGCCTCGTTGTATGGGACAATGACGAAGCCGTCGCCGTCTCGCTGAATCATCGTGAAGTATGACGCGAACTCGTCCCGGAGCTCCGGATGATCGGCGAGCCAGGCCTCGAGCTCGGCCTTGGTCGCGTCCTCGGGGTAATAGCCGGCCCCCGGGGGCTTGGGCCCAGCCGTCAGGAACGGCTCTTCATGCTCGAGCCTGTCCCACGGTCCGTACATGATGTCGAAGTATGCGCGCGCCGCGTCGGCGCCCTCTCCCTCGGCTTCGGCGAGACGCTCGCGCAGCGCTCGATTCCCGCTCCAGACCTGATCGAGGAAGATCTCGTTGAGGATGTCGGACGCCTGGACGAGCGCCTTCATGGCGCGGCGGTGCGGCTCGTCGAGCAGGGACGCGTCGAAGGTCAGCTCGACTGGCGCGAACTGGTCGACCCTTCGCTCGAGGTCGTCCGCGGTGACGCCGGAAGCGAAGGGGACCTCGGCACCCGCGGCGTCGAGGGTCGCGGGCTCTCCTTCTGGCGAGCCGCACGCAGCCACTCCAATCGATAGCGCGAATGCCAACGGCAGGCTGCTCAGGGACTTTTTCATCTTGTATCGTCGCGTCTGTCGTGTGGTCGTCTTGCGGCGGGCTCGACGGCGGCCGATTGACCGGCTCTCATTGCATGAGGATCGAGATCTCGCGGAGCACCCACGAAGCGACCGGCCGGTCGCTTCGCATCGCCGGCAGGAACGTGAGGCCTTCCAGAAACTCCCGCGCCGCCGCGTCGAAGGCTCCGTTCCCGGATGGGGTCTGAATTTCCGTCTCCACCGGCACCCCTTCCCTGGAGATCAGGACCCAGAAGATCGATCTGGTCGTCGCGGGCAGAGACTGCGCGCGCAAAACGGGCAGGAGCATCTTCGAGAGCGTGGCCTGGGTCTCGGTGCTCCAGATCGTCTCGGGCCCCTGATCGTAAGGGATGTACGATGGCCCGAGCGCGCGTAGCGTCTCCAGATCTTCCGTGGCGCGGGCCTCCGGATCCTCTCTGATCTCTGTGGTCGCGGCAGCCGTCACCGCCGCTGTGCTGGCGGCGGCCGCCGCCGCGATCTCGGCCGCCGCGATCGAATCCGCTCGGGCGACGGCCGCCAGCGAGTCGCGTCTGGCGACCGCTGTGACCGAATCCTGACGGGCGGTGGCGATGGAGTCCTGTCGCGCCGCCTCGGCGATCGAGTCGCGCCGTGCAGCGGCCAGCGCCGCTGCCGCGGCCACTTCGGCCGCCGCGATCGAGTCCTGTCGGGCCACCGCGATCAGCGAATCCTGGAGCGCCTGGGCGGCCGCGATCGAATCGGCCCGGGCCGCGACACGCAGCGAGTCGGCTCTCACGAGCGCGGCCGCTTCCTCGGCTCGAAGCTGAGCGAAGGAATCCCTCACCGCCGCCTCGATCGAATCGACGATCGCGGCCGCTCGATCCGAGATCTCGAAGTCGTTCTCGGCCGTGGGCACGACGGAGGCCGTCCCGGCGTCGTCGGCCTGACGCGACTCCTCCTCTCCCGGCCGGTCCGTTCGGGCGTCAGACGGGCCCGGATCGGGCGGTGGCGCCAGACGGCAGGCCGTGAGCCCGGTCACCAGGACCAGCCCGACCAGACCAATCGGCGACGCGCTCGTCACGACTCGAGCGCCTCGTCGGTGCTCTTCGCCCGCTCCTTTCGACGCGCCGTGAGGATGATCGTGATCAATCCCCCCCACACGAAGCCGAGGATCACGACCATCACGACGACCGTGGTTGCCGTCATTGTGCCTCCAGGCCGAGATCGTCGGCGATCTCATGCATCGCGCCGATCACGAACACGATGTGTTCGCCCATCTCCTCACCCAGGGCCTCGCAGTTCTCGACCATCTCGGTGCGGTCGATGGCCGCGGCGAACGCCCGATCCTTCATCTTCTTCCTGACCGACTTGGCCTTCATGCCTTCGAGCCGGGTCGGCCGGACGAGGGCGACGGCCACGAGGAACCCGGTGAGATCGTCGACGGCGCGGAGCGCATGATCCATGCGGGACGCCGGCTCGACGCCGGTGTAGTCCGCGTGCGCGAGAATCGCCTGGAGGATGTCGTCATCCACCCCCTGCTCGCGCAGGATCGCGACCCCGGTCGTCGGGTGCTCCTGGTCTGCGGCGCGGTCATCGTTGGGCCAGCGCTCGTAGTCGAAGTCATGCAGGAGGCCGGTGACTCCCCAGCGATCCTCGTCCTCGCCGTACTTCCGGGCGTAGGCACGCATCGCCGCCTCGACCGACAACATGTGTCGGCGGAGGCTCGGACTCTCCGTGTACTCGTGCACGATTGCGAGGGCCTCTTCGCGTGTCGGGACCATGGGTCCGGGTCTCTCCGTCTCTTCAGTTCGCTCGCAGGGCCGCGAGCAGTCGCTCGGGTTCCGCCGAGCTGAGCATAACCGAGTATCCCTGATCGGTGGGAAGGTACACGACACGCGTCCGATCCGTGAGGTAGATGAGCGCCTTCTCCTGGTTCTGCAATCGAAACCAGCCAGCGGCGAACCCGCCGAGGCCGGTCCCCATCGTCCTGGCCCGTGGCTGGAGATCGGGTTCGCCTCGCAGGTCGACGATACGGGCGTTGTCGAGGATCAGCTGTTCGTGCGGGATGGTCCTGCCCCAGAGGTCGCCGACCAGTTTGAGGCCCTCTGGCGTCACCTCGGCCCGGCTGTGGCGGGTCGACCAGGCGACCCAGCTGAGCATGACGCAGAGGCCGATAAGCAACACCATCACGCCAACCAGGAACCAGACGCTCTTCCCGGTGGCCGGTGGAATCGGGAACACCTGGGTCACGAGTCTCTCCTAGAATGTCCGTCGAGCAGGGCGGCACGGGTGACCGAGTCGCGACCGAACCGGTCGTTCAGCGCGTCCAGCGCACCCGCGATCTTCAGATCGGAGTCGTCCGGCCGGGTGACCGGATCCTCTCCGGCCGGCCCGGTCTCGAACATGGTGAGCTGACGCGCCACCTCCTCATCGAAGCCGGTCAGACCCACCCCGATGAGCCGCACCTTTCGGCGCGGGTCGTCCAGCTCGTGGAATAGCTGCCTGGCGACCGGCCAGATCCGCTCGGTCGTGGCAGCGGGCTCATCCAGGGTCCGCTGGCGGGTGTGTGTCTCGAACCCGTCCCAGCGGAGCTTGAGGTGCACGGTCCGGCCGGCAAGCGATTTCTTTCGGAGCGATCGAGCCACGCCGTCGCACAGCGCGAACAGTGTTCGCTCCACCTTCTCTCGGTCCGCCTGATCCGCCCCGAAGGTGATTTCCTTGCTGAGCGACTTCCGCGGCGTACCGCGATGTACTCGACGGGCATCCTGTCCCCTCGCCAGGTTGCCGAATCGGGCGCCCATCGCGGGTCCGAGAGCGGCCTCGAGGGCTCCAGCGTCGAGTCGGGCGATGTCTCCAATGGTCCGTAGGCCCATCCGGCGGAGCTTCTGCTGCGTGACCGCGCCGGCTCCCCAGAGGCGGGAGAGATCGAGTGGGGCGAGAAACTCTCGCTCGCCGCCGGCGGGGACCACGACGAGTCCGTCCGGCTTGTCGAGATCGCTGGCGACCTTCGCGACGTACTTCGACGTCGCGACGCCGACGGAGGCGGTGATCGCCTCGGCTTCCACGATGCGGTCCTTGATGGCTCTCGCGATGGTCGGTCCGTCACCGAAGAGGTCCCGACTCGCCGTGACATCGAGAAACGCCTCGTCGAGGCTGAGGCCTTCGACCTGGTCCGTGAAGCTGCGGAAGATCTCGAAGATCTGACGCGAGACCTCCGAGTAGAGCGAGAGTCGCGGACGGACGTAGGCCGCCTGCGGACAGCGGCGCCACGCGTGCGAGATCGGCATGGCCGAGTGGATCCCGTACGTCCGCGCCTCGTAGTTCGCCGTCGACACCACCCCGCGGCCGCGGCCCTCCTTCGGGTCGGATCCGATCACGACGGGTCGACCCTCCAAGGAGGGATCCTCCCTGATCTCGACGGCCGCGAAAAACGCGTCCATGTCGACGTGGAGGATCGTTCGGGCCTTCACGGGGGCGGCCGCGCCACTCACGCGGGAGCTCCTTCAGGCACCGGGACCCGGGCGGCTCCAGGGACGTCGGCGTGGCGCTCGTCGAGAACTCGACGGACTCGTCCCGGCGCGTCGCTGACGATGCCGTCGACCCCCCAGTCGAACAGGCGGCGCATGTCGTCCGGTCGATTCACCGTCCATACGAACACCCCGATCCCGTCGGCGTGCGCCTGTCGAATGAACCCACGACTCACGATCCGCAAACCCGTGTGCCTCTCGGGCACCATGGCGGCGTCGACATCGGTGGGCGTGAAGAACCGCCCGAGACCGATCTTCCCCATCAGCACGTATCCCCGCAGCTCTTCCTGATACGTGCAGCGCCAGCGGGCGTGGCGGCCGGCCGGCTCCACCTCACGTCTGTTGAACCCGCCGACGAGGATGCGCTCGCGATCGGGCGAGCTCTGCAGCCATTCGCCCATCGCGTGCCCCGCCCGGACCGACTTGATCTCCACGACCACGGGCAACCCACGGACCACATCGAGTACTTCTTCGAGGGTGGGGATACCGGCTCCCTGGCCGCGGAACGGGTGGCTCTCGCCATTGTCGGTGCTGAACTGGTGTCCGGCGTCGAACGCCCTGAGCTCTTCGAGGGTGCGTTCCTCGACGCTGCCGAAACCGTTCGTCGTCCGTTCGAGCGTCGGGTCGTGAATGACCATCAGGTGGCCGTCGGCGCTGCAATGGACGTCGAGCTCGACCCCGTCGGCTGTCACGTCGACGGCGTGCTGGAAGGACGGAAGAGTGTTCTCGGGGGCGTAGGCGGCCGCCCCGCGATGACCGATCACACGGATCGATGAACCCGGTCCAAACAGGTCGTCGAAGTACACGACCCCAACATATACGGCCGCGAGCTACACCGCGTGGAGGTGGTGGATCTTCCCCGATCCGGTGCGTAGCGGCGGCGCACGGACGACCTTCAGGGCGCCCGAGCCGCGCCACTGGAGCTCCATCAGTCGCTCGCCGCTGTCCCCTCCGCCGATCGCGGCCAGGAACACGTCGCCGACCTCCTCGACATCGAGGTCGCCCACCTCCGGATGAACGTGCAGGCGCACACGCGGAGCCGTCCCGGGCTCCGTCGTGTCCTCTACGAGCTGGTAGTGCGTCGCGTCCCCGCCGAACGCAGCCGGAAGCGTCTCCTCGAGAACGCGGATCACATCCACGTCGAGGAAGGTGATCCCGCCGGCGGTCAGCTTCTCGAAGCTCCGGATGCGTCCGACATGCCTCTGCCAGCCCATGGCCTCCAGCGGGCACCCGCAGTCGCGGTCGGCCAGCTCCGCGACATCGCCCAACGAGGCGTTGAGCAACTGAAAGGGCGCACTCGGCAGGAGCGAAGTGAATAGCAGTGATCCCTCCGGCAACGTGTCGCGCAGCGTCGCGGGTGCCTGGATCACCGCGTGCCGATCCTCGAGCAGGTGCTGATCATCCGCCGAATCGGGAGCCGCACACGCGTAGGCGATGATGTCCGTCTCGGTTGCCCCGTAGCGCGGCAGCATTCGGGCTCCCGTGGCCGCGACGGCCTCGAGGCGGGCCCGGGTGGTGGGTTCTCCGCCACCGGTGAAGCGTGCCCCTTCGATGTCGATCCCCGCGTCCGTCGCCGCCCGCGCCGCGAGCACGGCCGAGCTCGCGAACGTCCAGACGTGCGGTGTCTCGCCGGCATCCAGCGTATCGCGGAGCCAGAGAACGAGCGGCATCGGGTCGTCGAGAGGCGCGAGGGTCGGACCGGGAAGTGAGACGCCGCCGAGAAAGCCCCCGAGACGCATGGCGAGAGAGCCCGCGCGGTACCTGGAGTGCAGTCCCCGCGCGCGGGGGTCGATTGGCGTGAACCAGCGTCTCAGGGGCCGACCTCCGGCCGCGAACTCGATCGGGTTCGTGACCGCTGTCCCGCCCGGAGCCCCCCAGTGGGCGTGGGCCCAGTCACGCCCGCCGTGGCATTCCAACGTGAGGTGGGTGTCGATCGCGTGGTCGCGAACGAACTCCAGGTCGATCGGCACGACGGCCGGGGCGCCTCTCGATCCACCCGTGGTCGACAGGCCGTGCACCACTGCGCCCGGCCGGATCAGGTCCGCGGGTTTCACGTCGAAGGTCAGGCTCCCCCGTCGTACAGGCGTCCGTCCGCGCATTTCCAGATTCGTCAGGTAGACACCGGCCGCCGCGATGACCTCGAGGGCTTCTTCGAGCCCCCGGGCGGTGACGAGCTCAGCTACGTCTTCGCTTCGGAGGCCGGCATGATCCAGCAGGACACGGTAGGGACCCTGACGCCGAGCCAGATCGCGCACGTGGTGGAGGAGGGCGTCCGCGCGGGTGGCCAGCCGCCGTTCGAGCTCCCGTCGAGCGGCGGGGAGGTCAAACGGATGTCGAAGGACTCCGGGGAGATCGCGCAGAAAACGCGTGCCGACCCGGACGTCCTCCCAGCTCGGAATCACGCGGTGGTGGCGTCCCCCGACTCTTCATCCGGCGCCGTGTCGCGCCGCCGCTGGGCGCGCCCCATGCCGAGCGAGAGCGCGGTCCATGCGCCGGCGAAAGGCACCGTCGCCATCGCCACCCACGAGAGCGAAAGGCCGAGCGAGCGCAGGAGCCCGTCGATGCCGGCTCCCGCCACGTCGCCGCCGCGGTATAGAAAGACGTCGATGATCGGCTTCGCCTTGTACTTCTCGTCCGGCGGCACGACCGCGAAAAGGGTCTCGCGGGCCGGTCGGGAGATCGCGTACCGGGTCGCACGGTGGAGCGCCTGAAACAGCGCCATCACCCCGAACGTCGGCCAGAGGGCGAGCACGCCGAACCCCGCGGTGGTGACCAGCGGGAGAATCGCGAGAGTCCAGCCGATGCCCAGACGCGATATGAGCCGGGTGGTGATGAAGATCTGAGTGATGAGCGTGGCGATCTGTGCCATCATATCGAAGAGCGCGAACCCGCTGATCAGCTCGCTGAGCCCGTCCGCCGAGTCGAGGACGATGTTGGCCTGAGTGAAGTAGATCAGCGTGTTGGAGATCGCCATCGCGATGATGTAGAGGCCGATCCCGATCAGATACGGCGAGCGGACGATGGCCGAGAGCCCGTCGATCGCGCCTCCTCCAATGGCCTGACCCTCACGGCCCCCATCGTCGTCGCTCGGGCCCGCCCCGCCCGCCCGCTTGGCCGACAGGTGGGAGTGCTCGGAACGAAGGGCGACCCGATCGAGAATCAGCATGATCACGATCGCCAGCGCGAAGAACGTGGCCCCGGCGAGCATCAGGCCGGCCGGCAGGAACGGCGAGTCCGTGCGGTTCGCGATCCACGTCGTGGCGGAGCCGCCCACGATCGCCCCGAGCGTGCCCCCGATCCCCACGAACGCGAAGAGCCGCTTCCCCTGGTCGACGTTGAAGATGTCGACCATGTAGGCCCAGAAGACGCTGGTGGAGAAGAGATTGATGACGCTGAGCCACGAGTAGAACGTGTACCCGATGATCCGCGCGAGCCGCGTCTCGGCATCGGTACCGATCACGCCCCCGCCCGCCAGTGCGTCCCAGATGAGGAGGCTCGAGAACACGACCAGGCAGACGATGACGAACAGGTACGCGATCGGGATGAACCGTCGTCGGTCGGTTCGGCTCACCACGCCGCCGAACGCCAGGACCACGATCAGCGACAGGACCGACGTCAGGATGAACAACCAGCGCAGGTCGTCCATTCCACGCGATACGCCCATCGCTTCGCGCACGGGACGCAGGAAGAAGTAGCCGCAGAGAACCACGAAGAAGAACGCGGCGGAAAGCAGCGCGAGGGGAAGCTCTCCCCGCCGGAAGTTCAGCAGGCGCCCGACGATGTCTGACATGTGGGAGAGGTCCGTTTCGCGAGTCAGCTCGGAATGTCCAGCGCGGCCAGATGGCCGAAGCTGTCGGCGATCGACTGCGCCGCGTCATCGGGTGTGTCGTGCTCGACGAAATAATGTCGGAGCCCGGCCCTTTCGGCCGCCCCGAAGATCTTCGCGAAGTCGATGACCCCGTCCCCGACGTCCACCATGTCGCCCTCAGGCGTTCGATCCTTCACGTGGCAGAGCGCGAAGCGGCCCGGGAAGGCCTCGAAGTACTCGAGCGGGTCACCGCCGCCATGGATCATCCAGAAGAGATCGACCTCGAAGGTCACGAGGTCGGGCTCGGTGTGCTCGAGGAACACGCGCAGCGGGACAGCGCCGTCAATCATCTGGAGCTCGACGGCGTGGTTGTGAAACCCGAACCGCAGGCCCACGTCGTTGCAGCGCCCGCCGAACGCGTTCATCTCGTCGGCCACGCGGCGCACCGCGTCTGCCGAGGCGAGCTCGGCCCGGGGAAGCGATGGCAGGACCAGGTATTCGTGCCCGAGCGTCGTCGCGACGTCGGCGGCCTCCTCGAAGCCGTCGCGGAAGACGTCGATGCCGTGGTGGGTCGCGGGCGCCGACAGCCCCACTCTCTTCAGGGTCTCAGCGACCTGCTCGGGAGTTCGGTCGAACAGGCCAGCGAACTCGACCTCCTCGTACCCGATCTCCGCGACGGTTTCGAGCGTGCGGTCCACGCTCTCGCTCATCATCGAACGCACGGTATAGAGCTGCAGCCCGACCCTCTCGAGCCGTCGAATCGAGGGACGGGGCAGCGCTCCGGCGGCGCCTGCAAGGCGCGGGAGAACCAGGCCGGCGGTCGCGGCGGCGGTCGAAGACCGGATGAAGCGTCGTCTGTCCATCGACCGAATATGGCCCGCCGGCCGGGTCGCGTCGATATTCACCGAGCGCGTCGTCCCGACGCGCCTGGCCAAGATCGGAGAGGCGTTGAGACGACGACGAGCGCTCGAGATCCTCGGTTCTGCCGCGGCCGCGCCGGTCCTGCTTCCGGCAGGCGTTGACGAACTGATGGCGCTCGGCCACCGCGTCCGCCGTGGGCTGATCCCGGGGGAGCGAAGGGATCTGCAGGCCCTGTCGCCCGAACAGGCGCGAACGGTGACGGCCCTGGCGGAGGTGATCGTGCCGGAGACGGACACGCCTGGGGCGACCGCGGCGGGCGTCGTCGACTTCGTCGACGTGATCCTCGCCGAATGGGCGGAAGACGACGAGCGCACGCGGTTTCTCGCCGGCATCGGCGATGTCGACGAACGCGCCCGGACCCTGGAGGGCGCGACCTTCGAGGAGTGCTCTCCCGAGGGCCAGATCTCCCTCGTCGCGGGGCTGGATGAAGAGGTGGACGCGTTACGCCGTGAAGGAGCCGACGCGCCCGAGCACTTCTTCCACGACGTGAAGCGCTACACGCTGGCCGGCTTCTTCACGTCCGAGGTCGGGATGCGCTCGCTGGGATATCGCGTCGTGCCCGGTGGGTTCGAAGCGTGCGTGCTGCTGGACGAGTACGGCGCCGGGACGGGACGATGAGCGGTCCGCGTCGTCGTCGGCCGTCGCGCACGGCGCCTCACGTCCGCCGTCAGGAGGTCTACGACGCCATCGTCGTCGGGTCCGGCATGACGGGGGGCTGGGCGGCGAAGGAGCTCACCGAGGCCGGGATGAGGACGCTCGTTCTGGAGGCGGGGCCGATGGTCATCCCCGACCGGGACTACGTCGAGCACGTGGCCCCGTATCGCATGCCTTACCGCGGCTGGAACGACCGGAAGGCGCTCGAGGCGGAGCAGCCCGTCCAGCGTGAGTGCTACGCCTGCGATGAAATGGGACGAAAGTTCTTCGTCAACGACATCGAGAACCCCTACTCGACCGGCGACGGGAAGCCCTTCAAGTGGATCCGCGGCCGGCAGGTCGGGGGGAAGTCGATCATGTGGGCGCGTCAGAGCTACCGATTGAGCGACGTCGACTTCGAGGCCAACGCCCGGGAGGGGGTCGGCGTCGACTGGCCGATACGATACGCCGACATCGAGCCGTGGTACGACTACGTGTCTTCGTTCGCCGGGATCAGCGGGCGGCGCGAAGGGCTGGCGCAGCTCCCGGACGGGCCGTTCCTCCCTCCCATGGACCTGACCTGCATCGAGGAGGTCTTCCGTCAGGGAATCGAGCGGCACTACGGAGACACCCGACTGCTCACGATCGGTCGCTCGGCCGTGCTCACCCGCGATCACAACGGTCGTCGCGCGTGTCACTACTGCGGGCCGTGTCACCGCGGGTGCATCACGCGCAGCTACTTCAGCTCGCTGAACGCGACGCTTCCGGCTGCGGAGGCGACGGGCCTGATGACGCTGCGACCGGACAGCGTCGTCCACAGCGTCATCTGGGATTCGTCGAAAGGCCGGGTCACCGGCGTCCGCGTGATCGATGCCGGGACACACGAGCCGCTCGAGTTCTACGGACGGATCGTGTTCCTCGGCGCGTCCGCGCTCGAATCCGCGCGTCTGCTCCTCCATTCGACTTCTCCCGATTTCCCGGACGGTCTCGCTAATTCGAGCGGCGTGCTCGGGAAGTACCTCATGGACCACACGATGGGCGTGGGCGCGATGGCGACGTTCCCCGGCTGGGAGGCCTACACGTTCACCGGCCAGCGTCCGAACGGGATCTACATCCCCCGGTTTCGAAACGTGACCGAGCCCTCGTCCGACTTCCTGCGGGGATACGGATACCAGGGGTGGTCTGCGCGCCCCGGGTGGAGCCGCGGCGTTGACGAGCCGGGGTTCGGCGTGGCGTTCAAGGACCGTCTGTCAGGGCAGGGCCCGTGGAGCATGGAGATCGAGGGGTTCGGCGAGTGTCTCCCGCGCGAGACGAACTTCATCGAGCTCGACCCCGACCTGACCGACGCCTGGGGGATCCCCGCCCTCAAGATCCACTGCGAATGGAGCGACAACGAGCGTCACATGATGGAGGATGCAGCGGATCAGGCCGCCGAGATGCTCGAAGCGGCCGGTGGAAGGGACGTCCGCCGAAAGATGGCGCTCGTCGACCCCGGGCTGACCATCCACGAGATGGGAACCGCCCGCATGGGTCGCGACTCGAAGACCTCCGTGCTGAACGGCTTCAACCAGAGCTGGGACGTGCCGAACCTCTTCGTGATCGACGGCGCGGCGATGCCCTCTTCCGCCTGTCAGAATCCGTCTCTCACCTACATGGCGCTGACGGCGCGGGCGTGCGCGTATGCGGTGGAGGCGTCGAAGCGGGGGGAGCTCTAGCCGGGAAGCCCCGGGCGAGAAGAGAGAGGGGGCCCACCGTTCGGGCGTCATAACCCGGGCAAGCTCGTTGCGCGCGGATTCCGAAGCGGCAGACCCCACATCCCCCTGACTCCGGGGAGGAGTGCTACACCCCGGTAACGAGTCGCCGCTCGCGATCGTGACGTGTAGCGCATGGGTCGCTGTCCGCCAGGGGCTCAGGCCCGGGCCACCTCCTCGGCGAGCACATCGGCGACTCGCTCGACCTCCGTCATCATGTTGTAGAGGTGTGGGCAGAACCGGATTCCGGGGTACTCGCCTCCTCGCGGCGCCCCGGCGATCCGATGTTCCGTGTAGAGCCGCTGATAGATCTCGCCGTGGCTCTCGACCGGTAACACCACCACGACCACGCCATGGCTCATCCCGGGCACGTCGGACGTGTGGAACGTCGTCTCCGGTATGCGCTCCCGGACCGCGGACTTGAGACCGTCGGCGAGGGCAAGCACCCGTCCTGCGATCAGATCCGGTCCGATCGCCTCGTGGAACCGAACCGCGGTCTCGACCGCGGCGACCGCCGCGTCATCGCGCTGCCCGAGGTTGTCGAGCTTGCGCGCCCCGCTCTCCGATCCGCCGTCGTAGCCGACCCCGACGACGCTCGCCCACATTTCCGGAATCCGGGATTCGCGGACGTAGAGCACCCCCGCCTCCTTCGGTCCGACGAGCCATTTGTGAGCGCTTCCGGTATAGAAGTCACACCCCATGCGGTGAAGGTCGACCCGTATGGACCCGAACGTCTGGGCTCCGTCGACGAGCGTCAGGACGTCGCGGTCCGAGGCCATCCGACAGAGGTCCCTCGCCGGCAGTCGCACGCCCGAGACGTTCGACACGTGGCTGAACGCGAGCACCCGGGTGCGGTCGGTCATCGCCCCGCCGAAGACGTCGACGAGCTCCGAGGAGGTGGTCGGGATCCGCGGTGTCGAGACACGCTTCACCGTGAACCCCCAGCGCTCGGCTCGGACGTCCCATGCCAGACTGTTGGTCGGGTGGTTCTGATCCCAGATGACGATCTCGTCACCTGCGCCCAGCGAGAGCCCGTTCAGGACCGTGTTGTTGCTCTCCGACGTATTCCGCGTGATCGCGATCTCGTCAGCGGAGGCTCCGAGGTATCGGGCCAGCGCCTCCCGTGACGCCTCCCGGAGCTGGCCGAACTTCGAACGGTTCTGGAAGGAGGCGTCGCGATCCACATCCCGTGTGAGCCGGAACACCGTCTCCTGCACCGGGAACGGCGACGGACACAGGTTCGCCGCGTTCATGAGGATCAGGCCCTCGGAGAGCGGAAACTGGCGCCGGACCATCTCCCAGAACTCCTCGTCGAGGGCATCGGCCGATCGCGCCCGCTCCGACAGCGTGGCGAGCGAGACCGCGAACCGGACCGGCGTCGGCCCGGCCGCTACCGCCAGGGCCGGTGCGGCGGCCACCGCAGCCGCGGTACCCGCGGTGCGCTTGAGGAACGTTCGACGATCGGAGACGGTCATGTAATCCTCCAGTCACGGGTGCCCCGCCAACCTGCTGCCGGTGTAGCCGTGCACACAACGGCTGTTCGGCGGGGTTTTCAGAACCGGTGGCGCGCTCGATCTTACGAGGTCCCGAACCCCCATCCGCAGGAGGCTCCGATGTCCGGATCCCGTACCGCGCCCCTCTCGCGCGCCCGACGCTTCACCTGCGCCGTCGTCCTGGCACTACTCGCGACAGCGCATGCACCGCAGGCCGAGGCGCAATCCGACGGGCGTCTCTCCGTTGAGACCTGGCTCGACTGGGAACGTGTGTCCGATCCCAGGATCTCCCCCGACGGATCCCGCGTGATCTACACCCTCCGCTGGGTGAACAAGCTGCAGGACCGCTGGGAGTCCTCGATCTGGATCGTGAACGCGGACGGCACTCGCAAGCGACATCTGGTCGACGGGTCCTCTCCCCGCTGGTCGCCCGACGGTAGCCGCATCGCCTTCATGGCTCCGGACGACGCCGGGAACGCACAGATCTTCGTTCGCTGGATGGACGACGAGGGAGCGGTCTCGCAGATCACGCGACTGACGGAGAGCCCGTCCAATCTGGAGTGGTCCCCGGACGCCACGAGACTGTCGTTCACGATGAGAACGGAGGCGGAAGACCCGACCTCGAAGAACTGGTCGATCTCGCTGCCGCGACCGGAGGGGGCCGAATGGACGAAGTCGCCCCGGATCGTCGAGCGGCTCGTCTACCGGGCGGATCGGGTGGGATTCCTCGAGGAGACGTTCCAACAGATCTTCGTCGTGCCGGCGGAGGGCGGGACGCCGCGTCAGCTCACGTCTGGCGACATGAATCACGGGGCCCCGACCTGGGAGCCTTCGGGACAGAGTCTGCTGTTCAGCTCGCTGCTGGTCGAGGATGCGGATTACCGCTGGGCCGAGAGCGAGATCTACAGGATCGACGCCGATACTGGTGAGATCGAGCAGCTGACCACCCGGAAGGGGCCGGATGGCCGCCCGGTGCCGTCGCCGGATGGCCGCACGATCGCGTATGTCGGACGCGACACCACGGCGCTCGACTACGTGGAGTCCGGGATCTACGTCATGGACTCCGACGGTTCCAACGCCAGGGCCCTCACGACCGAGATGGACCGATCGCCGGGTGCCATGTTCTGGGACCCCGACGGTCGCGGGATCACCTTCAACGTTTCGGCGGACGGCTACGCGAACGTCTATCACACGACGCTGGATGGCGACGTGACGGCCGTGACCGAGGGGCCGCAGATGTTCGGTGTCGCGGACGTGAGCGCCGGCGGCCGCGCCGTCGGCATGTGGGGCGACGCGCACGAGCCCGGCGACATCTACGCGTTTTCCGTCGGCGCTCCGGCTGGCCGCACCCGCCTGACCGCCGTGAACGATGACGTGCTCCACGGCGTGACGCTGGGCGAGGTCGAGCAGGTATGGGCCGAGTCGAGCTTCGACGGCCTCCCGATCCACGGGTGGGTGATCAAGCCGCCGGACTTCGATCCGGCACGCACGTACCCGATGATGCTGGTCATTCACGGCGGACCGCACGGCATGTACAACGGCGGATTCAACTTCGGGTGGCAGGAGCACGCCGCGAGCGGGTACGTCGTGCTGTATACCAACCCGCGAGGCAGCTCGGGATACGGGACCGAGTTTGGAAACGCCATCCAGTACGACTATCCGAACCACGATTTCGATGACCTGATGTCGGCCGTCGATGAGGTCGTCGGTCGCGGCTACGTCGACGAGTCCAACATGTTCGTGTATGGCTGCTCGGGCGGTGGAGTGCTCACCGCCTGGGTCGTCGGCCACACCGACAGGTTCCGCGCGGCGTCTTCGAACTGCCCCGTGATCAACTGGTTCAGCTTCGTCGGGCAGGTGGACGGCAATTACCTCCGCTGGTACGCGGATTTCGAGAAGTTTCCGTGGGAGGACCCGAGCGAGCACATTCGCCGCTCGCCGCTCATGTACGTCGGAAATGTCACGACGCCCACGATGTTGATGACCGGCGTGAACGACCTCCGGACGCCCATCTCGCAGACCGAACAGTTCTACCAGGCGCTCAAGGTGCAGAGAAAGCCCACCGCCATGATCCGGTTCGAGGGGGAGTGGCACGGGACGTCCAGCCGGCCGTCCAACTTCCTCCGGACGCAGCTCTACCTGAGGAAGTGGTTCGAGCGGTGGGGCGATCACGACGACGGGCCGGTAACGACGACCGATCAGGGATAGACGGGGGACTGTCCCGCCCCGATCCGGGGAGAAGAAGGGCGGCCCCCAGGCGACGCCGGCTCGGGCGTCACCTGGGGGCCGTTTCGCGGGGGCGCCGGGAGGGGCGCCACCCGCTGTCGCGACAGCCGCTATCGGTTGTCGCGGTCCTCCTTCATGTCCTCGGCAGCTTCCTGCAGGGCCTCGCTGAGCTCTTCCATACCCTCTGCGAGCTCTTCGCCGAACCCTTCCATCGCTTCGGCCAGGCCCTCGCTGATCGCCTCGCCGAGCTCACTCGCCATCTCCCCGAGAACCGCTCCGACCAGCCGGCCGGTCGTCTCTTCCATCTCGACGAACCAATCGCCGTCCCGCTTGACGAGCGCCGTCTTGAACTCGATCTCGAGCTCACGGTCTTCTGCGAGCCCCTCGAGCAGCGTCTCGACCTCGGCCTCGTCCCCATCGATCTCGGCGCTTCCGATCGAGATCGAACGGATCTCGGTGTCGTCTGAATCGAGGTCCATGTCGTCGAAATGGTTCACCGACAGCGCCTCGACCATCTCCTGGTTCCCGTCTCGTGCGGCGTTCCAGAAATCGCGCGTCACTTCAGACGGGCTGTCGTCCTCCCAGAGGAGGAAACACCCCGTGGTGGATACGCTTACGAGCGCGAACAGGGCGAGCAGACCGGCGCGCCGCTGCAGACGTTTATGTGCGAGCATTTCGAAGACCTCCGCTAATGGTGCGACTCCGACCCCTCTACCCACCCGACGGGAAAAAATGCGCAGCGGTGCCGCGCTTCATTATCGAACGAGTGTCGTGCGCGAGAGGTTTCGGCGGCGCAACGGAAGGTCGAGGCGCGCCTAGCGGCCCACCCAGGCTTCGGAGAGAACGTCGTCCAGTCCCTCGACGACGAGCTCGGCGTCGGCGACGGAAAACACCATCGGAGGCTTGATCTTGATCACGTTGTGATCCGGGCCGTCGGTGCTGAGTAGCACGCCCCTGTCCCGCATGCGCTCTACGGTCTTCGAAGCGGTTCCCGCGTCGGGATCGCGTCGCCCGCGGTGTCCCACGAACTCGATCCCGAGAAAGAGCCCACGCCCCCTCACGTCTCCGATCGAGTCGTGCCGGGTCATGAGATCCCTGAGTCCCGCCTCCAGATGCGCTCCGACTCGCAACGCGTTCTCCTGAAGACCCTCATCCTCGATGATGCGGAGCACCTCGAGTCCGATCGCGCACGAGACGGGGTTGCCGCCGTATGTGTTGAAGTACTCCATGCCATTGGCGAACGAGGCCGCGATCTCTGGCGTCGTGACGACCGCCGCGAGCGGGTGCCCGTTACCGATCGGCTTGCCCAGCGTCACGATGTCCGGCACCACGCCGTGTTCCTCGAACGCCCAGAAGTGCGAACCCACCCGTCCGAATCCGACCTGGACCTCGTCGGCCACATAGAGCGCTTCGGCGTTCCGGACCCGCTCGACCGCTTCGGCCAGATAGCCGGACGGCAACGGGATCTGCCCCCCGCAGCTCAGGAGCGATTCGCAGAAGAAGGCCGCGGCCCCCAGCGGCTTCGCGTTCCCGTACATGCCGTCGTCGCCGTTCAACGAAGCGAGGGCGGTGCCGACGTGCGCCGCGTACCGGGCTCCCAGGGTCTCGGGGACGTCGTCCGGCGTGTCCTCCTCGCCGGTCCCGTCGCCGCGATAGAGGCCGCGGAACGGATCGGGCATGGGCACGACTCGCACCCACGGACGCACGCCTTTCCCTCCGGGCCCGTCGAACTTGTAAGGGCTCAGGTTCACGACGGAGCTCGAGTTTCCGTGGTATGCCCCGTCCACGACGACGGCCCCGGTCTTTCCGGCATGCGTCCGTGCCATTCTCAGAGCGAGCTCGTTCGCCTCCGTGCCGGAGCACACGAGAAAGCACACGGAGAGCGGGTCGGGGAAGCGAGACGTGAGGGCATCCGTGTACGCGAGTATGGTCTCGTGCAGGTAGCGCGTGTTCGTGTTCAGCGTGCCCATCTGGCGTCGCGCGACCTCGGTCAGGCGCGGGTGGGCGTGGCCGACGTGCGTGACGTTGTTCACGCAGTCGAGGTAGGGCTGACCTTCGACGTCGTAGAGCCGGCTGCCCCGGCCCCGAACGATGTGCAAGTGGTTCCTGTAGGAGAGGCTCAGCGATGGTCCGAGCCGCCGGTTCCGTTCGGCCTCCACGTCCGCCATCGAGCGGGGGCGTACCGCGGTGGTCTCGCTGGGGATGCTCAGGAGCAGGTTTGGATCCGGGCTCAGCGCCAGCCAGACGTCCCGCTGGCTGGGGGCGGCGACGCCCGGAAACGTGCCCACGTAGTCGAGCGGATCCACGATGATCTGGAAATGAAGGTGCGGCGCCCAATCGCCGTTCTCGGGCGGTGCGCCCAGCCACGCGATGATGTCGCCCGCCTGCACGTCCTGGCCCTCGGCCGTCTCTTCGAGCGTACGCCCGGACAGGTGCCCGTAGAGCGTTCGGAACCGGACCGTGGACGGCTCCCGGGCCCCGGGGTCGTCCCCGTTCGGCGCCGGGAGCTCGTGCTCGACGACGACGGTCGGCCCGTAGTCGAGCCGGTCATCGTTGTTCCGGACGCTGACCACTCGACCCGCGAGCGGGGTGCGCACCGGCGTGCCGGCGGGGGCGAAGAGGTCGAGTCCGATGTGAACGCTTCGCCACTCATCGACTTCGTTCCCCGGGGCGATGAACTCGTCGGTCGTGTACCACCAGCGTACCTCGTCGTACCGGCCGATCCCGATCTCGGCCCCGGCGTCTCTCATTCGGTCGAAGATCAGCCGATTGAACTGCGTGTGGTCGGTCGGGTCGAACGTCCCGCCGTCGTCTCCGGACCCGACGCTCAGATCGATCATGAGGGTCGGGACAGCACGCGGATCCGGTTCCAGCAGCGGGCCTGCGACGTCGGACGCGGCGCTCAAGGCGGCGGCTACCCGGCCGCAGCCGGGCACGGGGTCGAGCCCCAGGGCCGACCGGAGGCGGTATCGCGCGAGCCGGTCGGACGTGCCGTCGAGCACCCGAAGCAGCTCCCAGGCTCCGCCCGCACTCGTCGTCAGATACGAGTTGGCCGGATCCTGCGCCGCCCGGACCGCCGACACCGTCACGCTGAGGGCCAGCCGGAGTCGGATGAGCGAGAACAGCACGTTTGCCTCGGCCTCGCCGGGCTGGTGAACGGACGCGTACCCACGGGCGATGTTCACGAACGTCTGCACGGGGTCGGGTCTGTCGAACCCCGCGTAGGCGCACGCGGTGGCAAGGCCGGCGATCGCCCATGTCTCGACCGCGTCCCCGCAGTCGACCAGCCCCGTGATCCGCGCGGGACAGTCAAAACTCCCCGGGTCGACCCGGACGTTGTCTCCGTGCGCGTCGTTGTGAATCAGCCGGATGGGAAGACGTTCCGCGATCGGCGCGACATCCCGTTCGGCCGAATCCAGCACCCGGCCGACCAGCTCGCGGTCCGCCGTGTCGCCGACCGCGTCCAGGTGGGCGCGAATCAACCCGACCGCGCCGCGCGGATCCCAGACGATTCCGCGGGGTGGCGGGTCCTCGAGCGACGAGAGAGCGTCATCGACGCTGGCGACGAGTCGGCCGAGCTCGGTCTCGAGACCCGGCGTTTGGGCGTGAACTTCATCCAGCGGCCGGCCCGGAACGAAGCTCAGCAGTCGCGCGATGTAGGTCGCATCCGCATCGCTGATCTCAACGGTGAGCGAGCCATCCGCGGCGGGAATCGGGGTCGGGAAGGACACCCGGAGGCCGGCGCCGTCGAGCGTCGAGAGCATCGCGTTCTGCAGATCGATGAGCTCCGGAGGCTCGAGCTCGTTCGCGATCTTCAGG
>Ga0224508_10000657_pt1 | contig 33316 bp, 31 predicted proteins | sample SF_Jan12_sed_USG_4_FD_170157 | JGI IMG/M metagenome (GOLD analysis project Ga0224508, IMG submission 170157) | Sediment microbial communities from San Francisco Bay, California, United States - SF_Jan12_sed_USGS_21 | ecosystem: Environmental > Aquatic > Marine > Sediment | place: USA...
CGAATCTGGAGTTGGGTTGATGTGCTGGCGGTGCGACTCTTCGAGCAGAGAGTAGAGTTGCCCGCTACCTGAGCTGCGCCTGACGGCTCGCGACAGACTTCCCGGGACGCCTCCGCAGGAGCGTCGCCCCATCCGTACTCGGAGTCGCCTTCAGAACCGGACGCGCGAGCCCTGTTCTGTCGAGGCCAGCCGCAATTAACGATCCACGTTGGAGCGAATCTCTTCCCAGCCGGCGTCCAGCCCATGCCGAAAATCGGCGTGGACCAGCTCGACTCCAAGTTCCTCGCGTGAACGATCCGCCAGCACCCGTCGATGCGATGCGCGACCCTCCCCGGGGTCTTCATCGTTGCGACGGGGTTCGATGCCCAGACGATGGGCGATCCAGTTCACGACGTCTCGGCGTGATGTCGGGTGGGCATCGCTGGCGTGATAGATCGCGCCGCCGCGACCTCGATCGAGCATCTGAATGACCATCCGGACCGCATCATCTCGATGACACCAGTTCATCGTCCGTTCATCGCCGGGACCCAGGGCAAGGCGCCCGTCGCGAACACGTTGCACCGTGCCGTGGCGCCCCGGCCCATAGAGACCCGAGAGACGGACCAACGACGTCTGGAGTTTGCCTCTCCCCGCCGCCAACACCATCGACTCGGCCTCGACGAGTAGGGCGCCCCGTTCATCGACGCTGCGAGGTGAAGTCGTCTCATCGACGTCGCGACCATCGTCGTAGGACAGGACACCCGTCGAACCGGTATAGATAAATCGAGACACACCCTCTGCATCGGCGAGGCGGAGCAGATGCTCGTTCAGCTCCACGTAAGCCTGACGGTAGGCCCTGGGAGTTCGCTGGTCGGCCGATTGACACGCAACGATGGCATCGAACGGCTTTCCGAGGGTCTCCAGTCGCATCAGGTCGACGGGCCAGGGCTGGATCCCCATGGACTCCATCGTCTCGCCGGCCGCAAGATCCCGTCGCGCACCGACGACACGGTGCCCCGCACGGGCCAGTGCTGCGCCGATCGCACATCCAAGCCAGCCGCAACCCGCAATTAAGACACGCATGGGTAGACGCTATCACGACTGCCGTGAACGGACGGTAGCCTGCTAGAATCTCGACGCGTAAACGATCGGACCGCTATCGGAGCCACCTTGTCGCAAGCGATCATGAGCCGCGGACTCGAAAAGTCGTTCGCCAGGAAGCGGTCGCTGGGCCAACTGTTCCGTGACCCCTTCGGTCGGGGCGAGGAGGTCCACGCGCTGCGGGGCGTCGATCTGGCGGTAAACGACGGAGAAATCGTCGGGTTGCTGGGTCCCAACGGCGCCGGCAAGACGACTCTCCTGAAAATCCTCTCGGGACTGATTCTCCCGGACAAGGGGAGCGCGGAGATCGGCGGCATCTCCACCGAGAAAGAGAATCGGATAAAACGGCTCCTCGGCCTGGTCCACCCGGACGAGCGCTCGTTCTACTGGAGGCTCACGGGTCGAGAGAATCTCCGTTTTTTCGCGACGCTGTATGACGTGCCCCATCGGAAGATCGAGCAACGCATCGATCAGTTACTCGAAGATCTTGACCTGGTCGCCCCCTCGGACCGCCGGTTCGCCGACTATTCGTCGGGCATGAAGCAGCGGATGTCGATCGCCCGGGCAATGTTGCATGACCCGCCGATCCTGCTGATGGACGAGCCGAGCCGAAGCCTCGATCCGGCAAGCTCGCTTGCCCTTCGAGAGCTCGTGGACGAGCGTCTGCGCGTGCGGCATGGCAAGACGATCCTGATCGCCAGTCATGATCTTGCGGAAGTCCAGGCATTGTGCGATCGGATCTACGTGTTGATCGATGGCAGGGTTCGGCTCGAGGGCACCGTCGATGACGTCCGTCGATTCGGGGTCGACGACGTGGAGGTCCTTGTCGAGCTCGAAGACGGGCCGGCGACGATCTCCGGCCCGTTCAAGATCCTCGACGATGGTTGGACGGAGGGGCGGCGGTCGCTACGTCTTTCTCTCGAAGCGGCGGACGGATTCTCCAGAATGCTTCGGTCGCTGATCGACGATGGCTGCAAGGTTCGACGCTGCGATCAGGTCGAGCCGGACCTCGAGTCCGCATTTACGAGAATCCTCGAATCCCATCGCGAGCCGAGCTGATGGGTCTTCTTAGAAAACTGTGGGCGTTCATCAAGCGCGATTTCATCTCGATGGTGTCCTATCGCCTCGCGTTCCTCCTGCAGATCGGGGGGATGTTCCTGACGCTGCTGGCGTTCTTCTATATGACCGGCATGATCAATCCGGAGAGTGAGGGTCTGGAGGGGTATCGCCCGTTCGACTGGTTCGTCGTTGGGCTGGCATTTCAGTTCTACTTCTCGACGGCCCTGTATGCATTCTCCGCGAAGATGCGCAGCGAACAGCTCCTCGGAACCCTCGAGGCGATGCTGGTGACGCCGACGCCAACCTCGATGGTTATCTTTTCGTCGGCGGCCTGGGATTTCACGTTCGGGGCCATCCGCGTGATCGTCCTTCTGACGTTCGCCGTCCTCGTGTTTGACGTCCAGTTGTATGCCAGCGGGCTTGTGGTCTTCTTCGTGGGTGCGTTCCTGACGTTGTTCTCGTCGGCGGGCCTGGGTATTCTTTCCGCTTCCTTCATCCTGTACTTCAAACGCGGTGATCCCATCAACTTTCTCCTCAGCGGCGCGACGACGTTTCTTGGAACCGTCTTCTTTCCCGTCGAGCAACTGCCTGAGCGGATTCGTTTCGCCTCAGAGATTCTGCCCATCACCCATTCCCTGAGGATCGTCCGCGGGGCGCTGTTGCAGGGGCAATCGTGGGATCAACTCGGTGGCGAGGTGGTGACGTTGGCTTGGATGACCCTGATCCTCCTGCCCTCGGGGCTGTACTTCGCGCGCTTCGCGATTCGCAGTGCCAAGCGCGAGGGCACCCTGGTCCACTACTAACGACCCGGGGCCTCCTTCGGGCGCGTTGACACCCTGTCAACTGCGGGGTCTAATGCTGGCCTGATCGCGCACGGAACGCAGGAGGTCTTCATGTCTGAGAACCAGTTCCCGGCACCGCCGGAAGGGCAGCCGGTCCGCGTCAAGGATGGCCGCCCCGTTGTCTCCCGGAACCCCATTATCCCGTACATCGAGGGGGATGGAATCGGACCCGATATCTGGCGAGCCACCCAGCACGTGGTCGACCATGCGGTGGCCCGAACCTATGACGACGGCAGGGCGATCGCCTGGTACGAGGTCTTTGCCGGCGAGAAGGCGTTCGAACGATTCGGCGAATGGCTACCGGAGAAGACGGTCGAGACGATCCGCGAGTTCAAGATCGCCATCAAGGGTCCGTTGACGACTCCGGTCGGAGGTGGGATAAGAAGCCTCAACGTCGCGCTACGACACCTCCTGGATCTCTATGCCTGCGTACGCCCGGTCCGCCACATCAAAGGGGTGCCGTCTCCGGTGCTCCGTCCCGGCGACATGAACGTCGTGATCTTCCGGGAGAACACCGAAGACGTTTATGCGGGGCTGGAATGGGAATCGGGCAGTCCCGAGGCCGCGCGCGTGATCGAGTTTCTCAATCAGGAGATGGGCAAGAACGTTCGGAGAGACTCGGGTCTGGGTATCAAGCCGATCTCTCCGTTCGGGACGCGGCGTCTTGTCGGCAAGGCGATCCAGTACGCCATCGATCGTCATCGCGAGAGTGTGACTTTCGTGCACAAGGGGAACATCATGAAGTTCACCGAAGGCGCGTTCAAGGACTGGGGCTACGAGGTTGCCGCGGAGGAGTTTGGATCGCAGACGATTCGCGAGGACGCGGTGTGGGCAGAGCATGCCGGCGTGGTTCCCGACAACAAGATCGTCATCAAGGATCGAATCGCCGACGCGATGTTCCAGCAGGTCCTCTTGCGACCCAGAGAGTACGCGGTGCTGGCGATGCCGAACCTGAACGGTGACTACCTGTCGGATGCGTGTGCGGCTCAGGTAGGGGGACTCGGGATGGCGCCGGGGGCGAACATGTCGGACGACCTCGCCTGTTTCGAGGCCACCCACGGCACGGCACCGAAATATGCGGGGCAGGACAAGGTCAACCCCGGTTCGTTGATTCTCTCCGCGATGATGATGCTTGAGCACATGGGATGGAACGAAGCCGCTCACGCCATCGATCGCGCACTGGAAACGACCATCGACCAGAAGGTCGTGACCTACGACCTGGCGCGTCAGATGGACGGTGCCCGAGAGGTTCGTTGTTCTGAGTTCGGGGAGGCGATCGTCCGCAACCTGTAACCGGTCAGGTGCCCGTCACTTCCGTCTCCAGATCGTCGTCGCCGACCAGAACGGGATCCAGTCTGGCGATCCAGCGATCGTGGATCTGCGTCCCGTCCATCGTCGCAAGCTCGTGGCCCAGGGCCGGGAAGTGGGGTGCGGCGTCCGGCCCTAGTAGCCCCCCGAACAGACCCGAAGGACCATCCTCGATCCAGCAGAACGCCGAACGGATCAGGCGCCGGTCGTGCCGTGCCTCGAGGGTGACCGTGCCGGCAACCCGATCGGCGCTGCGATGCTGGCCCCGGAACGTGACGCGAACGTCGTCCCGAAAGCTGGCGCTCCAGGGCAGAGTCTCTTCCCCGAGACGCAGCGTCCTCCTCAACGAGGTCCACATCGCGATCGTCTCCGGGCTGACGCGCGCACGGATGACCTCGCGGTCGAAGAGCGTCGCCGCGTCGCCGATCTCCGGGTTGTTACTCGGGATCGCACGAAGCCGTTCGCGGAACTTCCCGGCGGCGTCACCCTTATCCCACCTGGACGCGTAGTCCAGAGCGCGATCGGCATAGCGCAGAATCTGAACGGGTTCGATGCGCGAGACCTCCTCGAAGAACCAGGCACAACTTGTCCCGGTCAACAATGCGAGTCGGTCCATCTCGAGGGCGGCCAGCAGGTGGGCGTGTTCGGAGGAGTCGAGCCGTCGGCCGGCAAGTTGGTTCAGTCGTTCGTCGGCCGTTGGCCGATCCGGACTCATCCGCACTCCGTTGTAGCCGTCACGCAAACGCGAGGGATCGGTCGCCAGTTCCCGAGTCTCCGTCAGATAGACCCGGTGGAGGTCGTTCCGAAGCTCATCGAGCGCCAGCTTTAGTGGTTCACGCCAGCGTTGATGGTAGCCCTCGTGGTATTCGGAGGCACAGCCACAGTCCCGACTCCAACGGCCAAGCTCGTGAGGGCAACTCCACGAACTGTTCTCGACGATCTTCACCGTCGCCGTCGGCGGGTGGTCGTCCAGGTACTGACCGTAGTTGGTCAGCGTCGCCCCCGAGTCTTCCAGTACCCCCAGCGCGCGGGCAAGCGCCATCTCGCCGAATGTGTGGTGGTGCCCATAGGATTCCCCGTCGGTCGCGACGTGGACAAGTCGCGAGTCGGACTCCGACCGGTGCCGCTCGAGGATCGAGCTTGCGAACGTGGCACCGTCCTGCAAGAGGTCGCCGAACGCAAGCTGCTGGGCCAGGGCACCGTCGTAAAAAAAGGCAACGATCGATCGCTCGTCGGGGAGATCCACCCTGTAAGGGCGACCGGTATCCAGAGTTTTCTCATTGACCGGAGAGTATTCCGTGTCGCCATCGCCGCGTACTGCTGCCGCTTGCCGTGGCGCAAGCAGACAGAAACGAAGACCTGCGGCAGCCAGAGCGGAGAGCGTCGCCGTGTCGACGGCGGTTTCGGGAAGCCACATGCCCTCCGCGCGTCGACCGAATCGACGGCGGAAATCGTCGAGACCCCAGGCGATCGCGGTTTCCCGATCCCGGGCACTGGCCAGCGGGAGGATGAGATGTCCATAGGCTTGTGCGAGTGCCGACCCGTGCCCACCATAGAGTCCTGCGCTGTCACGATCTGCTTGCTGGATACCGCGGTAGACATCCGGCACGTTGAGTTCCAACCATGCCAGGAGATTGGGTCCGAAATTGAAACTGATTCGGGAGAAGTTGTTGATTGTCTGCTCGAGGCCGCCGTCCGCGTCAAGCAAGCGTGCCGCGAGATTGGGTCCGTAACACTCTGCAGTGATCCGAGCGTTCCAGTCGTGGTGCGGAGCGGCGGACGGCTGAAGTCCGACGAAACCGGTCCACGGATTCTCTCGCGGCGGCTGGTAGAAGTGCCCGTGGATGCAGACGTAGCGACTCAGTGCACATCCCCTGGGCCGCCGCGGATCTTACCAGGTAGCGGACGCTCCACATCTGCGGATTCCAGCACCAGCACACCGAGCGGAGGGAGCTGCAGGACGACCGAAAAGGGCTGCCCGTGATAGGGCATCGCGACTGCGGCGCAGCCGCCCATATTGCCGACGCCACTTCCTGAGTAATCTTCGGCGTCGCTGTTCAGGCGCTCGTTCCAGCGTCCCGAGTGCGGAACACCGATTCGATAGTCGGCTCGAATCACCGGCGTCAGGTTTGCCACGATCACGAGTGGCTTGCCGCCGTTCGGTGGGCGACGCACGTAGGAGACGATGCTCTGCTCCGAGTCGGAGCAATCGATCCAGCTAAAACCCTCCTCGTTGAAATCACTGCCGTGTAATGCGGGCGACGCTCTGTAGAAGTGGTTCAGGTCTCGAACCCAACGCCTGAGGCCTTCGTGAGGTCGATTCTGTAGCAGGCCCCATTGCAGCGACGCATCGTGATTCCACTCCAACCACTGACCGAACTCGCCGCCCATGAACAGCAGCTTCTTCCCGGGTGTCGTGTACATCAAACCGAAGAGCGCGCGCAGGGTGGCAAGTCGTTGCCACACGTCACCAGGCATCTTATCGACCAACGAACGCTTGCCGTGGACGACCTCGTCATGGGAGAGCGGCAAGACGAAATTTTCGGAGTAGGCGTACATCGATCGAAAAGTCAGCGCTTCATGATGGAACTTGCGATGGATCGCGTCTCGTTCGAGGTAATCGAGCGTGTCATGCATCCAGCCCATGTCCCATTTCATGTCGAAGCCAAGGCCGCCGAGGTGGACGGGTCTGGACACCATCGGCCACGATGTCGACTCTTCGGCGATCATCAGAACGTCAGGGTATCGATCGTGGATAGCCGTATTAAGTTGCCGAAGGAATGTGATCGCCTCGAGGTTTTCCCTGCCGCCGTACTTGTTCGCGATCCACTGTCCCTCGTCGCGCGAGTAGTCGAGGTGGAGCATGGAGGCCACCGCATCCACTCGAATCGCATCGACGTGGTACTCCTCGACCCAGAACATGGCGCTCGAAACGAGGAAACTCCGCACCTCATTGCGACCGTAATTGAAGATGTAGCTCTTCCAGTCGGGGTGATAGCCGAGTTTCGGATCCGAGTATTCGAACAGGTAACCCCCATCGAAAAAGCCGAGGCCATGTTCGTCGCTGGGAAAGTGCGAGGGAACCCAATCCAGGACGACGCCGATGCCGGCCCGATGCAGCCGATCGATCAGCCGCTTGAACTGTTGAGGCGTTCCGTAGCGTGCGCTGGGCGCGAAATAGCCGGTCGTCTGGTAGCCCCACGATCCATAGAACGGGTGCTCCATCGGTGGTAGGAATTCCACGTGGGTGAAGCCGAGTTCCTGGAGATAAGGAACCAGTTGGTCGGCGAGCTCCTCGTAGCTCAAGAACTCTCTGGACGGATCATCGGGACGGCGCCAGCTTCCGATGTGCATCTCGTAGATGCTGACCGGGCTCGATGACACACGAAAGTCCCGCCTCTTCCGCATCCAAGCTTCGTCGCTCCACTCATAGCTCAGATCGCAGACCCGCGAGCCTGTTTCCGAGGGCAGCTGAGTCGCGAAGGCAAACGGGTCCGCCTTGTTGACGGTGTAGCCCTTCTCGCGGGACACGATGTGAAACTTGTAGACATGTCCCGGGTGCGCGTTTTCGACAACGCCGGTCCAGATACCCGAACTTCCGAGTCGAACGAGGGGATGGGTTTCCGGATTCCAGCCGTTGAATTCTCCAATCACGGCGACACTGCGCGCCCGCGGAGCCCAGACCGAGAAGCTGACGCCGGGTCTGGCGGAGTCGCGGGAAGGATGGGCGCCGAGGAACCGGTGAGCCGCGTGATGTCCCCCGTGGCTCCAGAGATAGAGATCGTCCTCGGTCACCCGAGAGCCGGCGGGGATTGGATTACGGTTGCCGATCCGGTATTTTGCTTTCTTGGCCATCCCGTCCGTTCTGCCTGTGCATTCTCTCGAGCCGCTCGTCGGGAATGATAACAAAGCCCGCACGGTTGGTACTCCGTGAGGCCGCTGCTACCATGACCGGCCCGTCGGACCGAGGCGCAATCCCATGACAAGAAAAATCGTGATGTACACAAGAAGCTGGTGCGGGTACTGTTCTCGTGCAAAACGGCTGCTGGATAGCCGTGAATTGGAGTACGACGAGATCGACATCGGGCGGACGCCCGAGGCGACCGCCGAGATGCTGAAGCGCTCGGGCGGACGTTACACGGTGCCACAGGTTTTCATCGACGATGTCCACATCGGCGGCTCCGACGAGTTGCTCGAACTCGCGGAGCGGGGTGGGTTGGACGAAGAACCAGAGAGAAGGAGCGACAGCGGTGAGTGTTCATGACGTGATCATCCTGGGGTCCGGTCCGGCCGGCTTGACCGCAGCTATTTACACCGCCCGAGCGGGCCTGAAGCCGCTTGTCGTCGAGGGACTTCATGCGGGCGGCCAGCTGATGAATACGACCGACGTCGAGAACTACCCGGGTTTTCCTGACGGGGTTCAGGGTCCCGAGATGATGGAGCTGTTCAAGAAGCAGGCGGAACGATTTGGCGCTCAGTTCATTTTCGGCGACGCGGACCACGTCGTGCTCGATCAACCGCCGTTTCAGGTCACCGTCGGCGATACGACCCACGAGAGTCGGACCGTCATCGTCGCGACCGGCGCCTCGCCCAAGGAACTGGGTATCCCCGGAGAGAAGGAATATGCAGGACGCGGTGTCTCCTATTGCGCCACCTGCGACGGTTTCTTCTTTCGCGAGAAGGAGATCGTCGTGATCGGTGGCGGAGATACGGCGATGGAAGAGGCCCTGTTCCTGACCCGCTTCGGCAAACGAGTGACGGTGGTTCACCGTCGCGACCAGTTGCGAGCGTCGAAGATCATGGCAACGCGGGCACTAGAAAACGAGAAGATCGAGTTCTTATGGGACAGTACCGTGGACGAGGTGCGTGGCGACGACACGAAAGTGACGTTCATGAAGGTGCGAAATCTCAAGACCGGCGAGACGATCGAGCGACCGGTGGACGGCTTCTTCGTCGCCATCGGACACACCCCGAACACCGCGCTGTTCCAGGGGATCCTCGAGACGGACGACCAGCTCTATCTTCGCGAAGGTCATGGAGCGCGCTCGAATATCGACGGCGTGTTCATCGCGGGTGATGTTCACGATCACACCTACCGGCAGGCTGTGACCGCTGCAGGGGCCGGCTGCAAGGCGGCCATCGATTGCGAACGGTGGCTCGAGGCTCAGTCCGCAGACGCCTGACGAAATCGCCCCGTCAGGATGTAAAACAGACCCGGTAGTAGCGGGACCGCGATCGTCGCGAGTGCCGTCCAGCGCGCAGATTCCGAGACGCCTGCCAGCAGTGGCCAGTTGAATATGAACAGGTCCGCCGTGAAGTGCGAGAGCACGACGGTCAGGGCGTCGAATCGCAAGAATGCCCAGCCCCAGACGGCCCCGACCAACGTGAGGAGCAGGGCACGCGCCCAATCCGGATGTCCGGGCGGCAGGAAATCCAGCCGCGTGTGGGTCAGCCCGTAGACGATTGCCGGCAACAGGATGGCAACCCAGCGGCGGTGAGTCTTCGCCAGCAGCCAGCTGCCGAGGAATAACCGATAGCCGAGCTCCTCCGCGAGCGCGACGCCGAAGAAGAACAGCAAGGCCGTGAGAGCCGGGATGCTGGAGTTCAGCGGATAGAAGAAGAAGCCTCTCGGTTGGAGCGATCCACCGGCTCCGGCGAAACGTTCGAGTGCCAGGAATCCGAGGCAGAGAACGCCGCCGCAGAGGAGCCCGATCAGGAACCCTCGGGTCGAGGCGGCGGCGACCCGTGGATGGAGCCAGTTTCCCTTGCCCGCGAGATTCAGCGTGACGGTCCGGCCGCCGTTCAGTCTTCGGTCCATCGCGAGACCTGCTGCCGTGACCGCGAGAAGTAGAAGCGGGATCCAGAGATCTTGCAGACCGCGGAAGACCAGGAAACGGAACGTGGAGACCCAGCGAGGCCACAACGGTTCCCAGCGGATCATCAAGTCCGCAGGCTGGAGCGCGTACGTTGCCAGGAGGCAGGCGAAGACGGCGATCGGCCAGACGGCGGCAGCCCGTAAGTTGATCTGCCCTTTCCTCAGGCAGCCGAGGAACAGGACGAACGCCACGATGCCGCCGACGGCAAGGAGCAAGATGCCGACCGTCTCCAGCGCCTGCCCGGTCGCCTCCAGGGTTCGCCGCGTTCGTCGCCAGTCGTCAGGCGGGACCACGTTCCGCTTCGCATGAATCACCTCGGAGCCGGCGACCGTGATGGTCAGGCGCTCCCGGCCGCCCTGGGCCCAGAGAGGTCGTTCGTAGCGGAACGTATGATCGCGACGATCGATCTGCTCCGCCGTGGCAACGGCTCGTTCCTCGAACGCTTCGAGTGAGAGGCCGAGGCCTTCAACGATGGCGCTCTGCGCCAGTTCGCGCGCGTCTTCGTTACTCAGACTTGCTCCCGCGGTGTCGTTCTCGGTCAGGCAGTTCCAACCGAGAACCTCTCCGTTCGGGTGGACGTCCACATGGAAGTAGCGGGGCTCTCCCGAACGCTTGAAATAGACACGACGCGCGAGGGTCGGGAGCCCCTCGCGAATCGCGGTGGTCGCCGTCGCACCCAGAGACTCGCTCACGAAGTCGGTGGCGGCGCCGTCAAGCCAGTAGCGGCCCGCCGTCTGGTAGCCGCTCAGATCGAAGCCTTGACGCTCGAGGACGTCGCGGGCCGGTCCCTCGGCGTCGAATCCTCCGCTGGCGAGACGGGGATCGGCCAGCGGCCACAATCGATCGATCGCGTTGAAAAACAGCCCGCCCGCAAGGATCGCCGCTAGTAGCAGCCACAGATCGGCGCGACCGAGACGACGCATCTTCATCGCTCCTCGGCCGCCGTCCGTGTCTGGCGAACCACCCACGGAATCCACGAGCGAGCCGGTCCGTTCAGCCAGCGCAGCATCGGTCTGGAGGCGATCGGTGATTCCAGGACCCGACCCAACAGACGAATACGCCACGATGCGCGGCGAAACCGGCGATTCCAGGTCTTCTGGAACTGTCGCTCTGCGGCCTGGGTGACGGTGCCCTCGGCGATCGCCGCCAGAACATAGGGCAGACAGTACTCCGCGGCCAGAAGAGCGTGCGAGATTCCCTCACCGCTGTACGGGTCGACGGTTCCGGCTGCGTCTCCGATCAAGAGTGCACCGCGCCCGGCAGCGCGTCGTGGGCCAAACGTAAGAGGCCCTAGCCCGTGCCAGCGGGAAAGCCGTTCTCCCGAAACGAGTCCCAGATGTGCAAGCAGCGGGTCGGCGCCCCCATGACGACGAAGAGAATCGCGTCGCACCATCATGCAGACGTTGCTTCGCTCGTCCTCGACCTCTACGCGACCCACGTACCCGCCGTCAAAGAGGTGGAGCTCGACCCGATGGCGAGCCGGAGGTGGGGCGGTCGGGTAATAGGCCTTCAATCCATACCAGTCGGACGTAGGTAGATGGCGGTCGCCTCGATCGATGCCGCGGGCGATGAGTGAACGGCGCCCGTCCGCTCCGACGACCAATCCGTGGAGCTCTCGTTCACCACGACCACGCTCATGTCGGACGCGGATCGCGTCGATGCGCGTGCCGTTATCGATGACGGCGACCGTACGTGTACGGTCGAATACTTCGACGCCGGCGTCGGCGGCCGCCTCTAGAAGCGCAGCGTCCAATCGCGAACGGGTGACCGCATAGGCGGCACAACCCAGCCGATCCCAATCGGGTAGCGTCGTCTCGATCCCGCGCAGGGCCGCCGAGCCGACGTAGCAGTGTCGGATCGGTCGCGCCCCCGCACGTCGAAGGCCATCGAGGAGTCCGAGTCGTTGCAAGACCGCGCAACCTTCCGCCGAAACGAACTCGCCACAGAGTTTGTCGCGGGGGAACGATGCGCGTTCGACGAGGGCCACCCTAAGACCGGAGCGCGCCGCGAGGAGGGCCAGAGTCGACCCGGCAGGTCCGGCACCGGAAACTACCAGGTCGTATGCGTCGTTCATGCGTCGCCCGCGCAGGTCAGCAGAAGTCGGTAGGGCCATCGTCGCCTCAGCTCCGGGGACGCGCAGTCGGCGTCGATCGCCGCGGCCTCCAACTCTGCAGGGGTGAATCCTCGGAGTACCGACAGTGGCGCGTCGTGACGGAACATCGCGCCTCGTCCGGTGAGATGTGCGACGAGCCAGATGAAGCCCCAGGCGACACGATCGCGACGTAGGTCGTTGACGATCACCGCCGTGCTCGCCAACCTGCGAAACTCGCGAAGGAGAGCGACGACCTGCTCATGTCGGAAATGATGGAGAAACATCGACGCCGTCACTACATCAAACGAGCCCGCAGAAAATGGGAGTCTATTCGCGTCTGCACAGACGACGCGGATCGTCGAATGGTCGATCGAACGTTTGGCGGCGATCGTCGCCGTTGTCGGGTCCCGATCGACGGCAACGATGTCGACGGTGGTCCGGCATTCCCTCGCCCAACGAACGATCGCCCGCGGGAGATCCCCCGATCCTGTTCCGACGTCGAGTATTCGGAGTGGGCGGTGGCCATTGGCTGCCGCGAGGATGGGTTGCATCGCGGTCTGAAGCGTCCGCAAGCCGCCGAGCCACCGATTGACCTGCTCGATATCGTCTAACACTTCCTCCAGTTGCTCGGCGTCGTGGCCGAAGCGGTCCATCAGCTCGGCTCGGTGGCACCTCGGAGGGGTCCAGCCCATCACGGTCCGTCGACTTCCGGTTCGATCCGATCCGGATGACGGAAGACCAGGGCGGCATTCTTCGAGCCGAATCCGATGCAGTTGACCAGACAGTGGTCGAGGCGAGCAGGCCGACCTTCCGCGGGAACGACATCCAGGTCGCATTCGGGGTCGGCGATGTCACGGTTAATCGTTGGAGGGGCGAAACCGTCCCGCATCGCCAGCAACGTTGCGACCGAGGACGCGGCCCCGCAGGCCCCTTGTGGATGCCCGATCATCGACTTGATGCTGGAGCAGAGTATTCGTTCGTGGTTTGACGCGAACGCACGTTGCACGGCCACGGTCTCGACGCGGTCGTTGAGACGGGTCGATGTGCCGTGAAGGGCGATGTAGTCGATGGCCGCCGCATCGATGCCCGCATCGAGCATGGCGAGCGTCATCGCTCGCGCCGGCTCCTCGCCCGATTCATTCAGTCGGACACGATGAAACGCTTCGCAGGTAGCACCGTATCCGAGAAGCTCTCCGTAGATCGGCGCGTCGCGCTGAATCGCGCTCTCCAGACTTTCGAGTGCCAGCATCCACGCGCCTTCTCCGAGCACAAAACCATCGCGATCCGCCGAGAAGGGGCGGGAGGCGCGGGTCGGTTCGTCGTTGTGTTGGGTGCTGAGGATTCGCATCAGGCAGAACCCTCTGAGGATTCCGGGTGCGATGGGCGAGTCGGTGCCCCCGGCGAGGGCGCGATCGCATCGCCCGTAGCGAATCAGGTCCAGCGCACGACCTATCGCGTCGATCGAGGAAGTACAGCCGGTCGAAATCACATGACTCGGCCCCCGCAGGTCAAATCGCATCGACAACTCGCTGCTGAGAGAACCCGGAGTTGATGACGGGATTGCGTAGAGGCTGATGGACTTGGGGTTGCCGACGAAGAACTCGCGAAACTGCCGCTCGGTGAACTCGAGTCCTGCACCTCCCGTCCCGATGACGACAGCGAACCGTCTCCGGGTTTCGAGGTCAAGATCCAGTTCGCCGTGGAGGCTGTCGCGGAGAGCCTCTTCGGCCGCCGCGATTCCCAGGGGCACTGTCCGGGACACGTGTCGCAATTCGTTGCGCGTCATGACCGACTCGGAGTCGAACTCGCGCACCTGAGCCGCAATCCCTACGGGAAGATCGCTGACATCGAACTGTTCGATCTGCGAGACGCCGCTGATGCCGCTGCGTGTGGCGTGCCAGAATGCGTCTCGCCCGACGCCGTTCGGCGAGACGGCACCCATCCCTGTTACCACAACACGTCGGCCCCTGGCAGGTCGCGACGCGCCGGGTTGCTCTCGGCTAGGAGTCTTCGTAGTAATCGGCGTTCTTCTTCGTGTAGTCCTTCCACTTGTCGGGGAGTGCATCCTCTTCGAAAATCGCCTCGACCGGGCACGCGGGTTCACAGGCACCGCAATCGATACACTCGGCGGGGTCGATGTAGAGCATGTCGTGAGACTCGAACGTCTCCTCATCCTTCGTGGGGTGAATGCAATCGACCGGGCAGACATCCACACAGGCGGTGTCCTTGGTCCCGATACACGGTTCGGCGATTATGAACGGCATGATGGCTTCTCCAACTTCGTGGGCGTCCCAGACGCCTCACCACAAGTATAACGTGCGTAGGAGTCAGGTTCGACCCTGTCGGGCCACGGCCTCCGCCGCCTTGCGGATCTCATCGGGGTCGCCCAGGTAGCGGTGCCCCAGCGGGCGGAGGCTGGCGTCGAGGTCATAGACCAGTGGAACCCCCGTCGGAATATTGAGGCCGACAATCTCATCCTCACTGATCTGATCGAGGTACTTGACCAGCGCCCGAAGGCTATTGCCGTGGGCGACGATCAACACCCGACGACCGGCCTCGATCGCCGGGGCGATCGTATCGTGCCAGATCGGAAGAAACCGCTCGACGGTCAGCGCCAGCGACTCTCCCCCCGGAAGGTCGTCGGCTGCCAGGTCGCCGTAACGCGGGTCATGCCGCGGGTGTCGCGGGTCGTCGAGTTCGAGCTGCGGTGGGGGTGTTGCGTAGCTACGGCGCCAGATCTTGACCTGGTCGTCGCCATGTTTCTCGGCCGTCTCTTTCTTGTTCAGGCCCTGGAGCGCTCCGTAGTGTCGTTCGTTCAGGCGCCAGTGCCGGTGAACCGGAAGCCACATGAGGTCCATGCCGTCCAGAGTCAGCCACAGCGTGCGAATCGCGCGCTTAAGCACCGAAGTGTAGGCCACGTCGAACCCAAGGCCTTCCGCCTTCAGGAGCGTCGCCGCCGATTGGGCCTCCGCGACGCCCTGGTCGGTGAGATCGACATCGGTCCACCCGGTGAAACGATTGTCCAGATTCCACGTACTTTGACCGTGTCGAAGCAGTACCAACTTGTGCATCGTTTCCTCCCGCTCATCACTATCGGATCATCCCGGTCTTGATGCGTCAAGACCCCAACGGCACCTAGTTGGTAGAATCTCGCGATGGATCATGACGCACGCCTGGAGCGATTGCTGGGACCGGAGCGAGCCCTCTGGGCCGACGGTTATCTCCGGGTTGCCGGCGTCGACGAGGCCGGCGTCGGTCCCCTGGCCGGGCCGGTGGTGGTTGCCGCGGCGATCTTCCCGCCCGGTATCGGCCTCTCCGGAGTGGACGACTCGAAGAAGCTGACGCCCGCCAGGCGAGAGGCGCTCGAGGTTCGGATCAAGGAGACGGCGGTCGCCTGGTCGGTCGTCGCCGTCGAGCCCGAGGAAATCGATCGCATCAACATCTACCAGGCGACGTTGACGGGCATGCGGCGGGCCGTTCTGGGCCTGAGCCTCGACCCCGATTTCGTGCTCGTGGACGCACGGCAGATTCCTCGACTGGAGACCCCCCAGGACGCGATCATCAAGGGCGATGCCCACTGTCACGCCATCGCCGCGGCGTCGATCCTCGCCAAGTCCGAGCGTGATCGGCGGATGTTCCGCTATGACGAGGAATTCCCCGGCTACGGGTTCGCCCGCCACAAGGGGTACCCGACCGTCGCCCACCGAGCGGCGATCCGGGAGTTGGGTGCCTGCGAGATCCACCGTAGAAGCTTCACGCTCTTGCCCGCCCCGCGACTGTTCGAACCCTAGTTGGAAATCACCCCATCGCTATCCTATAATCCCGCGCCCGTGCAACGATCGTTGCCGATTCCGCCCATCGAGGCACGACCCGGAGCAGCCAGGTGAATATCCACGAATTTCAGGCGAAGGCGCTCTTGCGCGACCACGGTGTGGCGGTTCCGGAGGGCGGCGTCGTTCGCACTCCCGACGAGGCCCGTCAGTTGGCGGAGAAGTTAGGCGGTACGGTCGTCGTCAAGGCCCAGATCCATGCCGGCGGACGAGGCAAGGGTTTGTTTCAGACCGACGACGGGAAGCCGGTCCAGCACCCGCTTGCCGACAAGGTGCTGGGGGGTGTGAACGTCGTCGGCGATGCCGACTCCGCGACCCGGGTTGCCGAGTCGATGTTGGACAACATTCTGGTGACCAAGCAGAGTGGCCCGCAGGGGCGACGCGTCCGCCAATTGCTGATCGAGCAGGGCGTCGCGATCAAGAAAGAATACTATCTGGCGGTCCTTCTCGATCGCGCGTTGAAGTCGGCAATCTTCGTCGCTTCAGCCGAAGGCGGGACTGAAATCGAAGAGGTCGCCGAGCGCGACCCCTCGGCCATCCTCAAGGTCGCGGTGGATGCCACGGCCGGTTACTCACCGTGGATCGGGCGGAAGATCGGTTTCGGGTTGGGACTCGGAAAGGCCCAGGTCTCGGCGCTCAGTCGATTGACCGCGGCGCTTTACCGCGCCTACGAGCAGACCGACGCGTCGATGATCGAGATCAACCCGCTGATCGAGACCGAGGACGGCGAGATCATGGCGCTGGACGCCAAGATGAACTTTGACGACAACGCGATGTTTCGTCGTCGGGCCATCGCCGAGCTGCGAGACCTCGATGAAGAAGACCCGCTGGAAGTCGAGGCGTCGAAGTTCGGGCTGAACTACATCAAGCTTGACGGCACCGTCGGTTGCATGGTCAACGGCGCCGGACTTGCGATGGCAACCATGGACATCATCAAGCACAACGGCGGTTCGCCGGCGAACTTCCTCGACGTCGGTGGTGGAGCGACCACCGAGATGGTCACCAACGCGTTTCGGATCCTCCTTGGGGACCCCAACGTCAACTCGGTCCTGATCAACATCTTTGGCGGCATCATGCGTTGTGACATCGTCGCCGAGGGCGTCGTCGCTGCGGCAAGAGAGATCGGGATCAACGTCCCGGTAGTGGTTCGACTGGAAGGCACCAACGTCGAGAAGGGCAAGACGATCCTGTTGGAATCGGGGTTGAACTTCGCCGTGGCGGACGGGATGCAGGACGCCGCGGCCAAGGTCGTCGCGGCCGCGGGGAGGAGCTGACCATGGCGGTTCTCGTCGATCATTCGACCCGACTGCTGGTGCAAGGAATCACCGGGCGGGAAGGGACATTTCACACGGGACAGGCCGTCGAATACGGAACCCGGGTTGTCGCCGGTGTCACGCCGGGCAAGGGTGGCACGGAAGCCGACGGTATTCCGGTGTTCAACACCGTGGCCGAGGCCGTCGAGAAGACCGACGCCAACGCCAGCGTGATCTTCGTTCCGCCGCCCTTCGCGGCCGACGCTATCATGGAGGCTGCGGCCGCCGAACTTCCCCTGGTCGTCTGTATCACCGAGGGGATTCCGGCGCAGGACATGGTTCGGGTCTGGAATTTCCTCGCCGGACGATCGACACGGTTGATCGGTCCAAACTGCCCCGGGATCATTACGCCGGAAGCCTGCAAGATCGGCATCATGCCCGGGCACATTCACAAGGCGGGGAACGTCGGCGTCGTCTCCCGATCCGGCACCCTGACCTACGAGGCCGTCGGCCAGCTCACCAACCTCGGGATCGGGCAATCGACCTGTGTCGGCATCGGCGGCGATCCGATTGTCGGAACCAACTTCATCGACATGTTGTCCTTGTTCGAAGGAGACCCGGCGACCGAGGCGATCATCATGATCGGCGAGATCGGTGGTACGGCAGAGGAAGAGGCCGCCGACTTCATCAAGGCGAACGTCACGAAACCGGTCGTCGCGTTCATCGCGGGGCAGACGGCGCCACCCGGGCGACGCATGGGCCACGCCGGAGCGATCATCGCCGGGGGCAAGGGTACGGCTGCAGAAAAAATGAAAGCGCTTCAGGCCGCCGGGATCCACGTGGTGGAGAGTCCGGCAAGCATGGGGCAAACCGTTAAGCAACTGATGGGGAAATAGAGCAAGCCATGGAAAGAACATTCGCAATCGTCAAGCCCGATGGGGTCGAGAACCACAACGTTGGAAACGTCCTGGCCCGGATAGAGAAGGAAGGATTTCGCATCGTCGGGATGCGGATGATCCACCTGACGCGCCAGGCCGCCGAAGGATTCTACGCCGTTCATCGCGAGCGGCCGTTCTTCAATGACCTGACGACGTTCATGTCGTCGGGGCCTGCGCTGGTCATGGTGTTGGAGCGCGAGAACGCGATCCGTCACTGGCGGGAGACGATGGGGGATACCAACCCCGAGAACGCCGACGCGGGAACGCTCCGAAAGTTATACGCCACCAACATCGAGCGAAACACGGTCCACGGCTCTGATGCGCCGGAGACTGCCGCGATCGAGATTGACTACTTCTTCCGTGGCGTGGAACTGGTCTGACCCGACTCTGTTAGCATCCCCCCGATGAGGGAACTCCGTCGACTTCTGGGCTACCTGAAACCGTACATGGTTCGGATGGTCCTTGCGGCACTTCTCGTGTCGATCTCCGGTGCCTTGATGGCGGCGGTAGTCGCCACGCTGAATCCGCTGGTCAATGAGGTGTTCCTGGGGCAGACCACTGCGGACGCCGTCGGTCAGGTCGGCGGAGAGCCCGACATCATCGACCGACTCAAGTCGATGGTCGGCGGTCTCCTACCCGTCGAGGCGTTCCGCGCGTGGACCCGCGCCAACGCGTTCGTCCAGGTTCCACTGATGATGGTCGGGATCTTCTTCGTCCGCGGCATCTTGCTGTACTTCGGCAACTATCAGACGCTGCGCTGCGGGGCCAGTGTCATCCGGGATCTGCGGGTCGAGCTGACGGAGAAGATCACTCACCAGTCGCTCGACTTCTTCCAGGACAACCCGACCGGCGTCATCTCTTCGCGAGTCGTCAGCGATGTGCAGCGACTCCAACGCGTCGCGACCACGGTCCTCGCGGATCTGCTCCGCGTCGGCGGGATGGTCCCATTTGTATTCATCGGGTCGATGCTTGCCGACTGGAGGATGTCGCTGCTCTCGTTCGCCGGCCTGCCGCTGTTGAGTGTTCCGATGATCCGGCTCGGTCGCCGTCTCCGACGAGCCGCCACCGGGTCGCAGCTGAGCATGGCGGATGTCATGAGCCGTTTGCAGGAGGCCGTGACCGGGGTGAAGGTCGTCCAGGGCTTCGGCATGGAGGACTACGAAGTCGGCCGCATGCGTGACGCGCTGCAGCGGATGCTACGCGCCGACCTTCGGGCAGCTCGGGCACAGGCGCTCTCGCCATCGATCATGGAGCTGCTGGGGGCGATACTGGGTGCGGGGCTGTTCTATATCGCCGGCCGGAGCATCGCCAACAATTCCCTGGACGGCGGTAGTTTCACCGTGGTCCTGGCGTCACTCGGAATCCTGTTTGTATCGATCCGGCGCCTCAATCGGCTCTACGCCGAGATCCAGGTCGCTCGATCGGCCGCGACCCGGGTCTTCGACATGCTGGACCAGACGCCCACGATTCGTGAGCGGGCGGACGCGAAACCGCTCCCTGCGTTTCATTCGGAGGTCTGCTTCCGGGACGTGTCATTTAACTACGGCGATGGGCCCGTGCTTCATGACATCGACCTGACCGTCGCCCATGGGGAGACCATCGCGCTCGTGGGTCGCTCGGGGTCCGGGAAATCGACGCTGGCCAACCTACTGCCGCGTTTCTACGATCCGCAATTGGGCGCCGTCCTCGTCGACGGGCACGACGTTCGTGACCTGACGTTGCATTCGCTTCGTACGATGATCGGGATCGTGACCCAGGAGACGCTGCTCTTCGACGACACGGTTCGCAACAACATCGCCTACGGATCTCCGGAAATCGGCGAGGATCGTGTGCGGCAAGTCGCGCGGGCCGCGCAGGCGGAGTCTTTCATCGACGCCCTTCCGGAAGGCTACGACACCCTGTTGGGCGAGCGGGGGACGCGCCTGTCGATGGGGCAGCGACAGCGACTGACCATCGCCCGGGCATTGCTGAAGGACCCACCGATCCTGATCCTCGATGAGGCGACGTCGGCCCTGGATACCGAATCCGAAGCGGCGGTGCAGGTAGCCCTCGAGCGACTCATGCGTGGTCGCACAAGCCTCATCATCGCGCATCGTCTTTCGACGATTCGTCGAGCCGATCGCATCATTGTCCTGGACGGCGGGCGAATCGTGGAGCAGGGCGATCACGAGACGCTCCTGCAGAACGCGGGCACCTACAAGCGACTTCACGATCTCCAGTTTCGCGAGGAGCCGGCGTGATCGCCAGCCTGGCGGCCAACGAGACTCGTCGAGACCTCCTACTCCTGATCGGAGTCTGCGCGCTCCTCTACCTTCCCGCACTCGGCGCGCGCGACCTCTGGAATCCAAACGAGCCGCTCTACGGTCGTGCCGTCGTCGAGATGCATGAGGGCGGTACGTGGCTCTTGCCGACGGTCAACGAGCAGACCTTTAACGAGAAACCGATCCTCTACTTCTGGCTGGCTCGGATGGTCTCCGCCGTTCGCGGGGGGGTGGATGAGTTCGGTCTGAGGCTTCCCGGTGCGCTGGCGGGGCTTGCAGCGACGCTGCTGTTGTACCAGTTTGTGCGTCGCGCGGTCGGTAGGAACAGAGCTCTCATCTCCGGGCTCGTCTTCGCCACGCTCTACGCCGTGTTCTGGTCGGCGCGAATGGTCCAGATGGATCTATTGCTGACGCTGAGTGTTCTTTCGACGGTCACGGTGTTAAGTCACGGGAGTGGCGTGATTCGGGACAATCGCCGTGCCTGGATACTTGCGGGGGTCTCTGTTGGGATCGGATTTCTGGCTAAGGGGCCTCTGGCCTTCGTGCTGCCGGCAGCGATCCTGTTCGTTCGTCGACCGACCGACATCAAGACGCTTGTGCGCCGGGGGAATGCCCTCTGGTTCGCCCTGACGTTTGCCCTGGTCGCGTCCCCGTGGTTTCTTGCATTGTGGCTATCCGGCGAGACTCAACTGTTCTCAGAGTTCTTCGTTCGTCAGCATTTTCAGCGGTTCGTGGATCCCTGGGATCATCAACGTCCGATCTGGTACTTCCTCCTCAATTTCCCGCCCGACATGGCGCCGTGGTCGCTGTGGCTCCCGCTGTGTCTGGGGCTTCCGCTCAGGGATCGGCGGGAGCAGGCCCTGGATCGGTTGGCCTGGCTGTGGATCCTGGTCCCGTTCGTCATCTTCTCGTTGTCCGCCAGCAAACGAAGCATCTACATGTTGCCGGCGGCACCCGCGGTGGCGATTCTGGTCGCCGGTCTCGCGGAGAGGTTCGTGACCGGGCGACTGGATGTCTGGCGGGATCGATTCTGTCGGTTGGGGGTCGCGCTACTCGCGGCGGTCCTGTTCGCCGCGGCTTTGCTCGTGCGCGGCAAGATCGACGACTATCCGGCGGTCGGCTCGGCCGGTACCGCGACCGCACTCTTGCTTGCGGGGTCGGCGGTCGTCATCCTCGCAACCCTGTTTGCCCACCGTCGCAGAAGAACACTAATCGTGCTGACGCCCCTCCTGGCAGTGATTGCGATCTACGTTCAGGTCACGGTTCAGGTCCTGCCACGTGTCGATGCCTATAAATCCAGTCAACCGTTCGCGACGCAGGTTCGCGAGCGGGTTTCAGACGACGATCCTCTGATGAGTTACCGCCCGTGGAAGTGGCGAGCCGGCTACATCTACTACATCGATCGAACCATCCCGAGACTCAACGACGCTGCGTCGCTCCGCGACTACATGGGGAGGTCGGAAGCGGTGTACCTGCTGGTCGAGCGAGATCAACTGCTTGAGGCCCTCGACACCGTCCCGGATGCACACGTTTGGTTGTCGGCAGAGGTCGGTAGCAACGCGGTCCATCTGCTGTCGAATCGTCCGCCACCACCCGACACGGAGTGATCAGGGGTTGTAGGCTCGCCAGAGCATCCAGAGACCCGCCGCGACGACAGCGATGGCCATCCAGTGTTCTCGATTGCGGAGCAGCCGCTCGGACGACCACGGCGCCCGATCCGCATCCACGTAGGCCGAGCGAGACGGGAAGAGTGCCGGCACGGCGGCGTGATACTTGTCGTAGGCTGCTCCGTGTTGCCGGCGAAGCCTTGCGGGCTCGACTCGCTCTTTCCGCGGCAGGTAGTAGTAGAAGAAGATGGCCCAGCCGACGACGAGGACGACCGCGTGAAGACCGTGAGGAAGCCGGCACATCACGCCGAGACCGGTGAAGATCAATAGCCGACCCAGGTACAGAGGGTTTCTGGTAAATCGGTAGGGACCGGACGTCACCAGATCGACGGTCTTGCGCAGATGCCCGGCCGCCCAGAGACGTAAGCCCTCGCCGACCGCCATCAGCAAAAAGCCAAGACTGACGTCGCCCGGAACCGGTCGAGCCACGATCAGCAAGACAACGAGCACGAGCAGGACCGTGATCCGACGCAGATGCCCGAGCGGGCGGTTGTAGGTCTTGCTGCTCATCAAGATCCCGATCGACCGCGCAGTCGTTGCCAACGCGATTTCCAGTTGCGAGAACGACGATACCGCGCGATGGCCTTCGGCGGGCAATCGGCGAAAGCGACGTCCGCAGGGATGCCCCAGTAGCGCTGTTTCATCCTTGCGAGTCCGACGAGGTCTTGATCGCGCATCCGACGAAATACCCGGCTTCGAAGAGGGTCGCCCGAGCGGGGACACCAGGCCGTTGCGAAATCGACGATCGTGACCCGACCGTTAGCGTCCAGCAGGACGTCGCGATGATGGAGGTCCCCCAGGGCGACACCGTGGGTGTGGATCGAGGAGAGCACACTCTCGAGTTCCGCGAGGCTGTCGCTCGTCGGAGGGGTCCGGAGATCCCGAAGCGGCGTCGCGTCCACCCACTGCGTCGCCAGGGCCAGCGCGTCGATTTTACCCAGAAACGGCGCAACTCCGGGGACTCCCTGGAGCCGCCGGTAGGCACGACTCTCCCGAGCGGTCAGCCAGCGACCGAGGGACTGTCGGACCCACCAGGCGCGTGGTCGGTAGTCTTTGACCGCGATTCGGCACTGCGCGTGACGGTAGACTACGATGTCGGCCTTGGAACCATTCCGCCCGACCAGTCGATCGAGCTCGGGGCCACGTCGGATGACGGCGATTTGTTCCGGGTTCAGTTTCACGGTGGATGATTTCGATTGGCTTGGAAAGGTCATGATGGAATGAAGAGCGCGACCTCAAGCACCGAATACGCCCCCACGATAACACCGTCACCGGGGCGTCACAATCGCGGCGAGATGCCGAGCGCGGAACAGGTGCGTAAAGGGACGTTGTTGACGCCGGGTCGGAGATTCAAGGCGGACGTCATGCGGGTCGATGTCGACGGCTTCCCGGTCGTCGTGAAGTCATTCGCAGGGAAAACCCTGTTGTCGCGAATCTCCGGCTGGATCCAGACCACACGGGAAAGCGCGGCGTATGCCCGTCTTGAGGGTGTGCCCGGCGTGCCACGTCTGATCGGGCGACCGGATGGGATCACGATCGTTCTGGAGTGGATCGAGGGTGAGCAGCTGGGCTATGCACCCGATCGCGAACAGCGAGGATGTGACGTCTTTCCGCGGTTGGTGGAGATCGTCCGCGCGATTAACGCTCGCGGCGTCGTCCATTCGGACTTGAGGTCCAGACACAACGTCCTGGTCACTACGAGCAACGAGGTCTTCGTCGTCGACTTCGCGGCGGCGATCCGGCTTCGCCCCGCAGGCCTGCTCCATCGGCTTCTATTTCGGAGACTGGCCAATTTCGATCGATCGGCGTTGCTGAAGTGGAAAGAGGTCTTGCGCGCCGGCCCGTACACGGATGAAGAGGAATCGTTCCTGAAGCGATTCCGAATCTTCCGTGGGCTGTGGTTCATCAATCGGAAACCACCGAAGCCCGAATGGCGAGACGAGTCATGATCGATCTCTCGATCGTCATCCCGGTTTTCAACGAGCGCGACAACATCGAACCGATCGTCATCGAGCTCCTTGACGTACTTCCCGGTTTTTCCTCCCGGTTCGAGATTCTCCTGGTCGACGACGGTAGTGACGACGGGTCGCGTGAGGTCATCGACCGGGTTGCGGCGGCGAATCACTCGGTTGTTCCGTTGCATCTGCGAGAGAACCGTGGGCAGACCGCTGCGTTCGACGCCGGCTTCCGTAAAGCGCGCGGCGAGTGGGTCGTCACCATGGACGGGGACATGCAGAACGATCCGCGGGACATCGGCCGGCTGTTGGACGCTGCCGGAGACGATCTGGACGCCGTCGTCGGATATCGTCGGTCCCGCGAAGACTCATGGCACCGTCGAGTGCTATCGAGGCTGGCCAACGGGATTCGGAACGTCGTTTCCGGAGACGACATCATCGACACCTGCTGTTCTCTGAAGGCGTTCCGGCGAAAGTGCCTCACGGTTCTTAAGTTGCACGTCGGGATGCATCGTTTCCTGCCGACGCTCCTTCGAATCGAGGGGTTTCGCGTCGGTCAGATCCCGGTCAATCACCGACCGCGTCATTCCGGACAAAGCAAATATGGGATCTGGGACCGCGCGTGGCGCAGCTTCATCGATCTTCTGGCCGTGCGGTGGATGAAGAGCCGACGGCTGGACTACGAGGTGGTTCACCGTGAGCATTGATGCGGAACGACTCTGGGTGGGGATCGGGCTACTCGGGCAGGGGATGTTCGCCATTCGCCTGATCGTGCAGTGGGCCGTCTCGGAACGCCGTGGAAGACCGATGATACCCATCGCATTCTGGTGGTTCTCGATCGCCGGCGGGCTCTGTCTGCTGGCCTATTCGGTCTGGCGGATGGACCCGGTGTTCATCCTGGGACAGTCGATGGGCCTGCTCATCTATATGCGGAATCTCGCTCTGGAGCGTCGAAGCGACGAGGCCTAGTGCCCGGATCCGACGCCGTCTTCCACATCACCCGAGGAGCTCGCATAGTAGCCCTCGCGACATGTCACCTGAAGATCGTCGCGGTCGGCGATGCGAACCTCGATCGAGCGCCACTCGCCGTTCTTCTCTCGATCTTGGCTGGAATAGGCCAGCGCGTATTGCGCTCGTAACGCCTCCGCAACCTGTCCGAATGCGCGACGAAGCTGTCCGGAACGTGGCGAGAAGAACGATCGTCCACCGGTTGATGCGGCGATCCGCTCCAGAAACTGCTTGGTCGTTTCGTCGCCCGTCAACTGCTCTGCCAGCGGAAGGTGCCACTGGACCACCCGATCGCTGCCGCTGCCCATGCCGATCGTGAAGATGATCACCTCGTTGCGGCGAGCCTCCTCCATGGCTTCATCGGCAGTATGGAGACTTCCCGGCTCGAGACCCGAGTAGGACTCGTCACGCCCATCGGACAGCAATACGAGGACACGACGACCGGTAAAGTCGCGGAGCTCCCGTGATGCCCGCCACATTCCGTCGTAGAGGGCCGTTCCCCCCGAGGCCTCGAGCCCCACTACGGCCGCGGAGAGGCTCTCCTTGTCTGCGGTCATCGGGTGGGTGACGGCAACGCCATCGGAAAATGTCACCAGCATTGCCTCGTCCGCTTCGCCCATCACGCTGATGAAGCTGAGCGCTGCGGATTTGGCCTGTTCGAGTCGCGTGCCCTTACGCATGGTGTTCGAGGCATCCAGCACCAGGGCCAAACGCAGCGGTTTGCCGACCGAACTGAAGCGAGAGATCGACTGTTTGATGTTGTTCTCGTAGATCTCGAAGTCGTCACGACCCAGGTTCGGAACGTAGCTTCCGCGTTTGCTCCGAATGATCGGGAACACGTTGACGAGGTCGACCTCTTCTTCCTGGTTGATTCTCAGTTGGGAGGTCCGGATCGACGTGGATTCGCTGGTCCCGTCGGACCAGAAGACGGTGGCGACGACTCGATTACCGCGACTACCGTCCCCGGCATCGAACGACGTCTTCCACGGCGCTGCCGTCATCGTCGTGACCAGCTCGTCGTTGACCCGAATCTCGATCCGCTCGACGCTGCGTCCGCCGGCGTTGGACGGAGCCACCTCGACCCGCGTGTCGCCAATGGCGAACGAGAGGTTGCGCGGACTCACGATCGCGATGTCGGCCCAGGCGTGGCCGGCCATGAGAGCCAGCAGGACGGAGCCGAAAAGCGTGATCCATCGTCGTCGCCGAGGTTCGACAGATTGGGGCACAGCAGACATGAAGCCATGCTACGCAACACGGACGTATGTGCCAAGTTGCCCGGGCTTCGACTGCGGTAAGCCTACTGCGGGCCGGATACCGCAGTCGTCGCGGGGGGGGCCGAACCGCGAGTTCCAAATCGTGTCAGCAACACCAACCCCAACGCAGGAATCTCCAGGAACACCCAGCTGAACAGTCCTGCCAGGAGGCTGAACAGGAGGCCGGGTACTCCGAGCCACAGGGGAGCGAGCATCAGGATTGCATAGGGAACGAAACCGACAAAGGTCGCCGCCATCACCGAAAGGTCCCGTCCGAAACTTCGTCCGATTCGGTGCCCGACGGCCCAGAGAACGGCGCAGACGCCCAACCACTTGGTCACACGGAAGAGGGCGAACCCCAGTGGGAGTCCGATGACCGTGACCGAGAGCAGCGTAAGGAGGACCATCACGCCCAGGTAACCGAGTAGACCCACGAAGAACGCGGTCCCGTACCGAAGCGGCGCGACGGCGCCGATCGTACGCACGCGATCGGGGACGAGCGCGGCGATGAGTCCGATCACAAGGAAGATCAAGAACATCTTGATCAGTCTGAACCAACGGAAGACGAACGCGACGACGTGAACCGGTGACGGTAACCCGGAGACCCAGTCTCCCATTCCAAGATCGATCACGCCCTGCAGGTCGGCACCGGAGGCATCAACGGACCCCAGGATGTTGTAAACCTGTCGGTCGACGGTTGCGCCTCGGAGATCAAGATCCGAGAGCACGCCAACCACTTCTCCCTCGACGGTGCCGCTGATCGTGACCTTGCCGAAGACGACGACGATCTGATCTTCGAGCTCGCCCTCAAGCGTCAATTCACAACCGATACAGATTGCGGGGCCCTCGAGCACGGTGCCGGCGGGGATCGTCGTGGGCTTGGCGAATATGCTGACCCACGGACCTTCCTTGTACCGCTCGGGCGGTTCCTGTCCATAGGCGGCCAGGGTGCCGACGAAAACCACAACCAGGAACATCAGCAGTGCCGTGGGGCGTCGCATCAACCCTCCTCTCCGGTGATCCGCGGTTGACGCAGATCCCGACCGATCACGAACAGAACAACGCCGGTCATCATCATGTAGGCCGTTGTGACGAGCGCCGGAATTGCCGGTGTCATCGTTCGTAACCAACGAAACAGTCGCTCAAGTGGTTCGACGAGAGTTCCGAGGAGAACGAACGGGACTTCCAGCACGGTCACGACCGCACGCCAGACACTTGCTAGCAGGATCCCGCCCACTTCGAGAAGTCCGGCCCCCGTTCGGGCGGCCTCGACGGCCTGCGGGAGAGACTGCGCCAGCGCGGCCACCAGAACGACCGAGCCCACCATCGCGACGACGGAGAGCCCGCCCAGTTCCCGCCAGGGCAATCCGTGTCGGGAGGCGGTGGGGCTTGCGGGCAATTGGCCAAGCACCGCTTGACGCACGTCGACCGATCTCAGGACTTGGTCCTCCGCGGTGGTCGAGGTTCGAAGCGTCGCAAGCTCCGTCGCGATTCTCGCCTCTGCCGTTCTGTCATGGTGGCACTTCGCGCAACGAGCGAGATGGGACTCGAGGCGCTGCCGCGAACGGTCCGAGAGTCGGCCCGCTCGGGCCTCGCTGAACGCCAGACGCGCACGGCGGTGATTCATGTGAGCTCGCCGAAGTACTCGGGGTGGCGTCGGCTGAGACGTACGCGTAGTGCATCGCGGCCCCGCATGAGGCGGGTCTTGATCGTGCCTTCCGGTAGGCCCAACATCGTTGCCGCCTCCTTCACGCTCATGCCCTCAATGTAGACGAGAAAGACCACTTCGCGGAAATGAGGCGAGAGGGTCTGGAGCGCGGCGTGGAGCAGCCGACGTCGCTCAACCGATTCGATCTCATCCGCAGGGCCAGGGGCCGCGGACTCGACGTCGGACGGAAGCTCTTCCTGTGCGGGGTCGCGACGTTGTCGACGGGATCGATCGATGACGTGATTAACGGCCAAACGGTAGAGCCAGGTAGAGAACGCGTGGTTCGGCTGGAACTGCTCGAGTCGGGAGTAGGTCTTGAGGAAGACCTCGCTGACCACGTCGTCGATCGCCGACGGTGGCGTTCCGTAGCGCCACGCAACCGAAGCGACCAACCGTTGGTAGTGACCGACCAGCGTCCCGAAGGCATCGTGATCTCCCTGCCGTACCCGTTCGACGAGCCGATGGTCACGCGCTGTGCGGTCCGTCATGCTCGCCCCTCGCGGGATGGAACGCTGCCTCGGGCTCCCGGGTTCCACGAATTTGGTCTCAAGTCGCGTTCCGGTCAGGCTACTATAGGCGCCAGCCTACCTTTCTGGACCGGCTGAGGAGGATTCATGGCCGCCGCCAGCCGACGTACAAAGTATCGCCTTTCCGCGGACCGCGTCCGTTGGCGCTGCGACCCCAAGATGTTCTCGTTCCGAACGACCAAGGAACTGGACGACAAGCCCATTCAGATTATCGGCCAGCGCCGGGCTCAGGATGCCCTGGCCGTCGGTCTCGCGGTTCACGGTGCCGGCTACAACGTCTTTGTTGCCGGCGATGTCGGAACCGGTCGTTCGACCATCGTTCGCCGATTGCTCAATGGGCTCTCGGGTGAGGACGTCGTCAACGAGGACATGGTCTTCGTTCATAACTTCATCGACCCCTCGGAGCCGGTCCTGTTGAGGTTCCCGGCCAGTATGGGCGCCGCCTTCCGACGGGCGATGGAACTACTGACGGATCGACTGTTCGAGGACCTGCCGGCACTGTTCGAGTCGGACACCTATCGGCAGCAGCGGGCCGCGATGGTCGAGGCCACGCGGGATCGACAGAAGAACCTCCTGAAAGAGTTCGAAAAGCATGTCGCTCGCTACGGATTCACCATGGTTCAGGTTCAGATCGGTACCCAGGTCATCCCTCAGCTCGTTCCGAAGATCGATGACGATCCCGTCGAGATGGATGAACTCGAGAAGCGGGTCGAGAGCGGTGGGTTTGACCCGGAAGAGTTTTCCCGACTGAAGGAACGACTTCCGGTCCTCCGTGCCGAACTCGAGGCGCTGGGCAAGACGCTGCGAAACGTCGATCGAGATATCCGACAACGTCTCCACGACCTCGACGGTCGCCTGGTCGACCCACTGCTACACCACGCGATCGGAGAGATCGCCGACCTATTCAGTGACATCGATGGACTCGTCTCTTACCTGGAGGGTGTCCATGAAGACCTGCTGGTCCATCTGGATGGAATCCGACGGGCCCACGAGGCCCAGGGTGAACATGAGGAGTCCCAGTTGGAGATGACGGCGATCCTGACTCGCTATCGGGTCAACGTGATCGTCGACAACAGCCAGCGCGAGGGACCCCCGATCATCTGGGAGAAGGCGCCATCCTATCGTAATCTCATCGGTCATATCGATGCGGATCGAGTCGGGGCAGGTGAGTGGGAGTCTGACCATACGATGATTCGGGTGGGCAGCTTGATCCGTGCCAACGGCGGCTGTCTGGTCGTGGATGCGATGGACCTACTTGCGGACCCGCCGCTCTGGGTCGCCGTGAAGCGCACGCTCCGTCATCGAGAGGTCACCGTGCAGCCGCAGGAGAGCCAATCTCCGTTCGCGAGTGTCTCGCTGAAACCTCAGCCGGTCGCGATCAGGGTCAAGGTGATCCTGCTGGGGACCCGCCAGATCTATCGCCTGCTGTCGGCTCTCGACGAGGACTTCAAGAAGATCTTCAAGATCAAGGCCGAGCTTTCCAGCGTGACCCCTCGCAGCGTCGGCGAGCTCCGCAACTACGCGCAATTTGTCCACAAGAAGGTGGGTGACGATGGGCTCCCGGAGTTCGATCGGAAGGCAGTGGCTGCAATCGCCGAACACGCGGTTCGGATGGCGGGCCACCAGGAGAAACTGACGACGCGCTTCAGTAAGATCGCCGACTTGATTCGCGAGTCCGGCTTCTGGGCCCGGAACGCGGGTTCAAGAGTCGTCCGCGAGAAACACGTCGACGAAGCCGTGACCAAGCAGATCGACCGGGTCAACCTACTGGATGACTACCTCAAGGAAAGTGTGGCCCGCGGTCAGCAGCTGTTGACTCTTGACGGGGAGGCGGTCGGTCAGATCAACGGACTTGCCGTGCTGGATGCCGGTGACCATGCCTTCGGGCAGCCCAGTCGAATCACGGTGACGACATCGGTCGGCAGGGGCGGCATCATCGACATTGAACGAGAGGCTCGCATGTCCGGGCGAACGCACACGAAGGGCGTGTTGATCCTTGGCGGATTCATGCGTCACCGGTTCGCGCGAGATCGTCCGTTGACGCTCAGCGCCTCCATCTGTTTCGAGCAGAACTACAACGGGATCGACGGTGACTCGGCTTCGTCGACGGAGTTGTACGCACTGCTCTCCAGTCTTTCCGGTGTTCCTCTGGATCAGGGGATCGCCGTGACAGGCTCGGTCAACCAGCGCGGAGAGATCCAGCCCATCGGTGGTGTCAACGAGAAGATCGAGGGGTACTACGAGGTCTGCGCTCAGGCCGGGCTGACCGGTCGCCAGGGGGTGTTGATCCCCCGTCGCAACTGTCAGCATCTGATGCTGGACAAGGCCGTCGTGGCTGCGATCCGCAAACGTCGCTTTCACGTCTGGAGTGTCAACTCCATCGAGGAAGGGCTTCAGGTCCTGACCGGCAAGGTGGCGGGAGTTCGAAGGGACGATGGAACGTTCCCACCGAAGAGCCTCTACGCGGCCGTCGACGCCGAGCTGACCCGTCTCGCGAAGATCGCCAAGGAGCAAAAGGCCTAGGCGTCAGTAGGACTTGGCGAAGTGGGCTCGCTTGTTGGAGACGCCGTCGCAGATCAGGCAGGTGCCGGCTTCTTCCGGCTGGTCTAACGCGATACAGCGAATCGTCGCCTTGGTTTCTTGCTGAATTCGGGCCTCGCATGCCGCGTCGCCGCACCAGTGAGCAAGCAGAAACCCGCCGGGATCCTCGATTGCGCGCTTGAACGCGTCGTAGTCCTCGACGGTCATGGTGGCTTCCTCGCGTCGCGCGAGTGCGGCGTCGAACAGCTCCTGTTGCAACGTGTCCAGCATCTGCACGACGGTTGCGCCGCAAGCCTCCCGATCGACGAAGCTCTTCTTTCGCTCGGTTCGGCGCGCCAGGGCGACCGAGTTCTTGGCCAGATCCTTGGGACCCAGCTCGACCCGTAGAGGCACACCGGCTAGCTCCCATTCGTGGTACTTGAAGCCCGGGCTCAGATGGTCTCGATCATCGAGATGGACACGAAGTCCGAGCGCTCGCAGCTCATCGGCGACCGATCGGGCGGCCTCGAGGATCGCATCCTTCGGGTCGTCACCGCGCCAGATCGGGATGACCACGACCTGGGTCGGAGCCACCTTCGGTGGAAGGACCAGACCGTCATCGTCACTGTGGGTCATGATCAGGGCGCCGATCATGCGTGTCGACATACCCCACGACGTGTTCCAGGCGTGGCTCCATGCCCCGTCCTCGTCCTGGTACTTCAGTTCGAAGACTTTCGAGAAATTCTGTCCGAGATTGTGGGATGTCGCCGCCTGCAACGCCTTTCGATCCTGCATCAAGGCCTCGATGCAATAGGTAGTCTCGGCGCCGGCGAATTTCTCGCTCTCCGTCTTGATGCCCTTGATGACCGGGATCGCCATCGTCTCCTCGGCAAACGTCGCGTAGACGTCCAGCATCTTCCGAGTCTCTTCCTCCGCCTCCTCTGCCGTCGCGTGCGCCGTGTGACCCTCCTGCCAGAGAAACTCCGTCGTGCGAAGGAACAGGCGGGTTCGCATTTCCCATCGAACCACATTGGCCCACTGGTTGATGAGGAGGGGAAGATCGCGGTAGGACTGAACCCACTTGGCAAACATGTGATAGATGATCGTCTCCGAGGTCGGCCTGACGATCAGTTCTTCTTCGAGTTTGCTGTCCGGATCGGGGACGAGGGTCACCTTGCCGTCGACGATCGTGGACTTGAGACGCGAGTGCGTGACGATCGCACATTCCTTGGCGAAGCCCTCGACATGCTCCGCCTCGCGGGCCAGGAACGACTTCGGAATGAACAGCGGAAAGTACGCGTTGCTGTGTCCCGTGGCCTTGAACATCCCGTCGAGCACCGATTGCATGTGTTCCCACACCGCGTAGCCGTGGGGTCGGATGACCATGCAGCCCTTGACCGGCGAGTAATCCGCCAGCTTGCCCTGGGTAACGAGGTCGGTATACCAGCGCGAGTAGTCCTCGGCGCGTGGTGTGATGTTCTTGGCCATCGTGGCTCCTGGGGGACGTGGTTACATGGACAACGAGCGAGGCATTATAGGATCGTCTCTTGATCGGGAGCGAGATAGAATCGTCCCATGATGACATCCCCCATGGAGTCGAGGTGCTCCGTCCCCGTCGGCCGCCTGTGGATCCTCCTGGCACTGGCCGTCACGATGGCCTGCCAATCACCCTCGGGGCAGGCGGAAGACGTTCTCGGGCGATACTTCCGTGCCGTGCAGGATGGGGATCTGGCCGAGCTGCGCTGCCTCATCGACCCCGGTCGGGTCGGGCCGGAATCGACGGCCCTGACCGGCGTGACCGGCGAGGAGGAATGGGTTCGGATCTATCTCATGGGGCAGATCGAGGTCTACGAGCGCGGAAAGGAGATCGGGTACGTGCCACTCGAGGGGGATCCGGCTCGTACCGTGAAACTATTCTCGCTGGCACGCGGGGCCTATTACGACGTCCTCCGGGTTCAGCGCCGTGACGGCGAGCTCCATGTCACCACCGAGATCCGGTCAGCTTTCTCCCATATCGACTTGTCCGGCTTCACTCCGGGCACCACCTTGTACCTGGGAGGGGCTCCCGCCGGAAAGGTCGAGGCGGTGGTGGTGCCACGCTTCTCCGGAGATGTCAGCGTGAGCGTTCTCGATCGAATC
>Ga0224508_10000658_pt1 | contig 33279 bp, 34 predicted proteins | sample SF_Jan12_sed_USG_4_FD_170157 | JGI IMG/M metagenome (GOLD analysis project Ga0224508, IMG submission 170157) | Sediment microbial communities from San Francisco Bay, California, United States - SF_Jan12_sed_USGS_21 | ecosystem: Environmental > Aquatic > Marine > Sediment | place: USA...
CTTCCACCGCCGGCAGCTCCAGCACCTGCAGTGGCGCTGCGCCCGCGAGCGTTGGGTGCTCAAGACCGGCGCCCACATGTGGAGCCTCGACTCGCTGCTCGGCACCTACCCCGACGCCTGCGTGGTGCAGACCCACCGCGACCCGGTGAAGGTGGCGACCTCCTACGCGAGCCTCACGACCCTGGTGCGCGCCATGTCGAGCGAGGCCGTCGACCCCGTCGAGGTGGCGGCCGACTGGACGCCGCGCCTGGCCCGCGCGCTGGAGCGCGCCATCGACGTGCGCGACTCGGGCCGCTTTGCCGACGAGCGCTTCTGCGACGTGCACTTCCCCGAGCTGCTGGCCGACCCGCTGAAGATCGTCGAACGCATCTACGGCCACTTCGGCTTCGAGCTCTCGGGCGAGGCGGCCGACCGCATGCGCCGCTTCATCGCGGCCAACCCCCAGGGCAAGCACGGCGCACACCGCTATGCGCCGGAAGAGTACGGCCTGAACGTGGCCGCGGAACGCGAACGCTTTGCGCGCTACACCCAGCGCTTCGGCATCGAGGCCGAGGCGGCGGGCCCGGTGGCGGGCGTGGTGCGAGATCTTTGAGGAGGAGCTTCATGCGAGGTTTCGAGTTGGCAGCCGTTACGGCGGCGGTCGGTCTGGGGTTGGGCTGTGCGACGGCGCCGCCGGTGAGCGACTGCGTCCCCGAGGGCCGGGCCCGGCCGATCTGCATCTTCCAGAGCCCCGAAGACCTGGTGGCGCTGCCCGGCGACGCGGCCATCCTGGTGAGCGAGTTCGGCGGCATGGAGGGCGAGCACGGAGGCGCCCTGTCGCTCTTCGTGCTGGAAAGCGAAGAGCGACGCGTGCTGTTCCGCGGCGGCGACGCCGACGGCCAGACCGCGCGCTGGGGAGACCCCGCCTGCCCCGGCCCGCCGCCGGTCGGCTTCAGCCCCCACGGCATCCAGCTCTCGCACCGCCGCGACGGCGCGCTGCAGCTGCTCGTGGTGCAGCACGGCGGACGCGAGTCGGTGGAGTTCTTCGAGGTCGTCGGCATCGGCACCGACTGGGCGCTGGCCTGGCGCGGCTGCGTGGTCGGACCCGAGGACGCCTCCTTCAACTCGGTGGCCGCCCTGCCCGAGGGTGGCTTCCTGGTCACGAAGATGGCCTCGCGCGGGAGCATCGCCTGGCAGATGTTCAAGGGCTCGGTCTTCGGCGCCTCGACGGGCCTCGTCTACGAGTGGCAGCCGGCCTCGGGCCTGCAGCCCGTGCCGGACACCGAGGACGTCATGCCCAACGGCATCGAGGTCTCGGCCGACGGCCGCCGCTTCCACCTCAACACCTCAGGGGGCAAGCACTGCCGCATCGAGCGCGACGGCAGCGGCCGCGAGTGCATCGAGACGCCGCCGCTCGACAACGCGCGCTGGGCGCCCGACGGGCGCCTGCTGGTGGCGCAGCTGCTGGGCCTGTCGTTCCGCGACTTCCGGGCCTGCCAGAACCTCGAGAGCGGCGCCTGCCCCCTCGAGTTCCAGATCGTCGCCATCGATCCCGAGACCCTCGCCACCGAGGTGCTCTACCACAACGAGGGCCCGCCCATGGGCGCAGGCACCGTGGGCCTGCAGGTGGGCCGCGAGCTCTTCATCGGCTCCTTCGTCGGCGACCGCATCCTGCGCGTGTCGCTCGACTGAGCGAAACCGAGGCGACAGGACGAATCGAGGTGGGACCGCGCCGACCCTAGCCGAGCGCGTAGCGGGCTCGACCGCCCCAGCTCCAGCGCCCGCTCAGTGGAAGAGCTGGCCCCCGTCCACCACCAGCGTCTGCCCGTTGACCCAGTGCGCTTCGGGCGAGAGCAGCCAGGCCGCCGCCTGGGCCACGTCGACGGGCTTGGCCAGCTCACCGCTGGGCGAGAGGCGCGCCATCATCTCGAGGAAGGGCTGCGGCTGGCTCTGGATCAGGGCGGTGTCGGTGAGCCCGGGGCAGATCGCGTTGACGCGGATGCCCTGGCGCGCGAACTCCTGGGCCGCCGAACGCGTCAGGCCCAGCACCGCGTGCTTGGCGGCGGTGTAGTGGGGCTGGCCGGGCGCGGGCGTGAGCGCGGCACCCGAAGCCGTGTTGACGATCTGACCGCGCAGCCCTTCGATCGCCTCCTGCTCGCTCATGCGGCCGAGCTCGTGCTTCAGACACAGGAAGACCGAGCCCAGGTTGACCTCGATCATGCGCCGCCAACGCTCGGTGGGGAAGTCGACCCAGGAGTGCTGGGCGTCGGAGATGCCGGCGTTGTTGAAGGCGGCGTCGAGGCGGCCGAAGCGCTCGAAGACCGCGTCGAGCAGCGCCACCACCGAAGCCTCGTCGGCGACGTCGGCCCGCACGAACAGGGCCTCGCCACCCCGGGCGCCGAGCTCCTTCGCGGCCCGCTCGCCGCACTCGACGTCGAGGTCGGCAATCACCAGCGCCGCTCCCCGGGCCGCCAGCAGGCGCGCGGTCTCGAGGCCGATGCCGCGCCCTCCACCGGTGACGAGCGCCACTCTCCTGTGTCCCGACGCGCCCAAGGCTTCGCCTCCCGCCCGATCGCGAGAGTCGATTCTAGCGGCGCGCCACAGCTCAGCGACGCCGGCGCGCGAGAACCGCCAGCCCCATGCAGGGCAGCAGGCCCCTCGAGGGCTCAGCCGTGGCGGGCGATCCAGTGGGTGAGGCGCCCCGAGCGCGGCCCGTCGCGTCGGTGGGAGTGGAAGCGGCGCTCGTGGCAGAAGGTGCAGTCGTCCTCGAGCGAGCCGATCGCCGCCTCGGCCACCCCGGCCCGCAGCAGGGCGGCGCGGGCGAGCCGAGCCAGGTCGAGGCGCCAGTGATCGGGTCGGGTGGGTCTCAGGGCGGCTTCGAGCTCGGCGTCGAAGCGCGGGGCCAGCGCGCGCTTGACCGGGGCGTCCACCTCATAGCAGCAGGGACCGATGTGGGGCCCGATGGCGGCGGCGCCCACCTCGCCGCCGGCCTCGCGAAGCGCGGCGATGCCCGCCTCGATCACCCCCGCGGCGAGCCCGCGCCAGCCCGCGTGGATCGCGGCCACCGCCGACCCGTCGGGGCTCGAAGCCAGCAGCGGCACGCAGTCGGCAGTCACCACCGCGATCGGCGCCTCGATCGGCGCGGAGGCCACGATGGCGTCGGCCTCGGGGCGGAAGCCGCCCCAGACCTCGGCCCAAACCACCTCGGCCCCGTGCACCTGCACCGGCTGCAGCAGCCCGTGGGGCGGCTCGTCGTCGCGCAGCCCGAAGGCGTGGCGCACGCCGATTCGCTCCAGCAGCGGGTGTTCGATCCCCACCGGACGTCCCTCGTCGACCGACGACTCTCGCGAACGACCCTCGCCGGCGGCCCTCGGTTGCTCGCTAACGACCCTCGCCGGCGGCCAGGACCTCCAGTCGCGCGCTCAGGTCTTCGGGATAGTCTGCCTCGAAGCGCAGGCGCTCGCCGCTCTCGGGGTGCGTGAAGCCCAGCACCCGCGCGTGCAGGGCCGGCCGGGCCAGCCCGGGCTCGGGTCGCGCGCGCCCGCGGCGGCCGTAGACGGGGTCGCCGGCGATCGGCAGGCCGGTGCCGGCCAGGTGCACGCGGATCTGGTGGGTGCGTCCCGTCTCGGGGCGCACCTCGAGCAGGCTGCGCTGCCCGCGCGCGAAGCGCTGCAGCACGCTCCAGGCCGTGCGCGCCTCGCGCCCGCCCTCGCGCACCACGGTCATGCGCTTCCGGTCGCGGGGGTGGCGCGCGATCGGGGCGTCGATCCGGCCCGTCTCGGCCGAGGGCACGCCGCGCACCAGCGCGTGGTAGACGCGCTCGATCGTGTGATCGCGGAACTGCTGGGAGAGACCCTCGTGGGCGGCGTCGCTGCGCGCCACCACCATCACGCCCGAGGTGCCGCGGTCGAGCCGGTGGACGATGCCCGGCCGCTGCACGCCGCCGACGCTGGCCAGCTCGCCGCAGTGGTGGAGCAGCGCGTTCACCAGGGTGCCCGTCGCGTGACCGGGCCCGGGGTGCACCACCATGTCGGGCGCCTTGTCGAGCACCACCAGCGATTCGTCCTCGTAGAGGATCGCCAGCGGGATCGCCTCGGGATCGAGACCGCTGGGCTGCGGCTCGGGCGCCTCGGCGTCGATCCAGTCGCCGGCGGCGACCTTGCGGCTGGCCGCGACGACCGAGCCGTTGAGGGTCACGCGGCCCCGCTCGATCCAGCGCCGGGCCTGGGAGCGCGAGGGCGCGGCCAACGAGGCCAGCGCGGCGTCGAGTCGCATGCCCTCTTCGCCCTCGCCCACCCGATAGCGCGGGGGCGCCACGACCCTGTGGCCTCAGCGCCGCGAGAACAGGCGCCGCTTGCCGCTGTCCTGGGGCTGCTCGAAGAGCTCCATGTAGCTGCCGGCCACGCTCTGCGGGTCGATGCCCAGGCAGCCCGCATAGCCCACCACGAAGCCGCGCACGTAGACCGCCGCCGGCAGCCCTTCGAAGCGCTCCTCTTCGATGAACTGCAGATAGGTGGGGTTGACCTTGGTGACGTCGGCAATCTGCTCGAGCTCGACCCCCTGCTGCAGGCGCGCGCGGCGCAGGCGCGCGCCGTCCCAGGCCCCACCGCCGTCGTCGAGCTCGACCAGGTCGTCTGCGGGCTCGAGAGCGGGCGGAGCCGACTGGCCGGCGCTCGAGGCGAAGGCTCCGGGGTCGGAGCCGGCGGTGTCGGCGATCTCGGTCTGGGGCTGGGCCAGCTCGGCGTCGTAGCGCTCGCGGGCCTGGGGCTCGGAGAGCACCCGGTAGGCGATCTCGACCCGCTCGCGCAGCAGCTCGCCGTCGCCCTCCGCGAAGACCGAGTAGCCCGCCAGCGAATCGGGCGCATAGGTGGTGAGCGCGATCTTGTAGGCGCGCTCGATCTCCTGGAGGCTCGCGGTCTGGGAAACCTCCAGCGTCTCGTAGTAGTTCTGTTCCGAGAGCGGCTTCACGCTCGCACCTCCGCGGCCGGCGCGGGCGCTGGGGCTCGTTTGGGGGCGATCAGCTTGCGCGCGATGCGCGCCAGGTAGACCGAGGCGTCCGACCTCGAGTCGGTCTCTACCAGCGGTTTGCGGGCGCGCACCGAGTCGCGAACCGAGGCTTCGTGGTTGACGTAGCCCAGGTATTCGGCGTCGATCGCGAAGTACTTGCGGCAGACGCTGCGCACCGCGAAGCCGAGCTTGATGTCTTCGGCCGTGCGGACGTCGTTGACCACCAGGCGCGGGCGGAAGGCGCGCATTACCGAGGCGAAGCGCTGCCCGTCGCCTCCGTCCAGCGACTGCACCTCGCGCAGCAGGTCCATGGGGGTGCGAATGCCGCGCTCGTTGCGCTCGTCCATGGCCGTGCCCACGATGCGCCGCACCTCGGGAGCCAGCATCACCAGGCGCAGCCGTCGGTAGAAGGCGGCGCGCATGAAGGCGTAGGCATTCTCGATCGACGTGGGCTCGGGAGCGATCACCACCACCCCGTCGTCGCAGACCATGAAATAGTCCATCACCGCGGCGTCGGAGCCGGCACCGAGATCGACGAAGACGAAGTCGGCGTCGAGGCTGCGCAGGGCCCGCACGAATCGGATGCGGGTCTCGTGGTTGGGCTGGGGACTCTCGAGGTTGGGGTGGGTGGCGGCGATCAGCCGCAAGTTCGGGTAGGGCGTGTCTTCGAGCAGCTTGCGCACGTCTTCTTCACGGCCCGAGGCGAAGTCGGCCAGCGACAGCCGGGGGCGCGCCACGCCGAGGGCCGTGTGCAGGTTGGCTCCCTCGAGGTCGCCGTCCACCGCCACCACCCGGTGGCCCGCACGCGCCAGGGTGGCGGCCAGGTTGGCCGCGACGAAGGTCTTGCCCACGCCGCCCTTGCCACCGCCGAAGGGAATCAGTCGCGGCGCACCTCTGCCCGGTGCGGCTTCGCGAGTCCCGTGGTTCACCTCTCACCCCCGCGCCGCGCTCTGCGCGGCAGCTCGAACACCTGACCCGCCGCGCGACCCCCCCGGCCACACCGCGAGCACGAACCCACTAGCTCCCCGCTGCCACCCCCTGTGGTGCCGTGATGTGCAAGAAGGGCCGCCACTCTTCGTAGCGAATCCTGGAGCCAATGTGTGTGAGCATCGGCGTCCAGCGCGGTTTGGCGGGTCGCCGGTTGAGCAGCAGACGCGCCTGGGCCGGCGTGCGGCCGCCCTTGCGCCGGTTGCACTCGATGCAGCAGCAAACCACGTTCTCCCAGGTGGTGCGCCCACCGAGCGCGCGCGGGATCACGTGGTCGAGATTCAGGCCCGAGCGGTGCGGGCGGCTTCCGCAGTACTGACAGGTGTAGTCATCGCGGGCGAAGATGTTGAGCCGGCTGTAGCGGACGTGGCGGCGCGGCACGCGATCGTAGCTCCTGAGCACGATCACTCTTGGCACCGGGATCCGACCGGCGGTGGTGCCGACGCCCTCTTCGCCGCCGGTATCCACGCAACACCAGGCCTCGAAGTCGAAGGTCTCGTACTGGCCGTTCACCGCCACGGCGCTTTCCTGGTAGATGAGCGAGAAGGCGCGTCGCACCGTCGTGACGTGGATCGGCAGATAGGATCGGTTCAAGACGAGGACTGCCGAGTTCAACATCACACAGAAGGCTCTTTTCTATGCAGGGAACGTAAGGGAAGCGCTTCGAAGCATCAACGCAGCGCCTCATCGAGGGCCCGGGCCACGCGCTCTTCGTCGCCGTCGAGGAAGGTGCGGACGTCGAGCAGCAGGCGCGACTCGCGCACCCTGCCGAGCACGGGGGTGGCGGCGCGGCGCAGGCGCGCGGCCAGGCGGGTGGCGCCCAGCGGCGCCTCGACCCGCACCACCCAGCTCTCCAGGGCCCGGTCGGGCAGCGAGCCCCCTCCGGCATAGGCGCTGTCGGCGGCCGCCTCCACCCGGGCGCGCTCGCCCAGCGCCTCCGCCAGGCGCGCCGCCAGGGCCTGGGCGCGCTCGCGCAGCGCTTCGGGCTCGGCCAGCAGGGCCCGGAGGGTGGGCAGCTCGGCCTCGGCGCGCCCCTCGAGACAGGCAGCCAGGGTCCAGTCGAGGGCGGCCAGGGTGAGCACCCCGGGACGCAGGGCCCGGGCCAGGGGGTGCCGGCGCAGCCTCTCGGCCAGCTCGGCCTCGCGGGTCAGCACCAGGCCCGCCTGGGGGCCGCCCAGCAGCTTGTCGCCCGAGAAGCAGACGGCGTCGGCGCCGCGTTCGAGGCGCGACGGCGCATGGGTCTCGGCGGGCCAGCCCCGGCGGGAGAGGTCGAGGAGGGTGCCGCTGCCCAGGTCTTCGACCAGGGGCAGGCCGTGCTCGCGGGCCAGGCCGGCCAGCTCGGGCAGGTCGACCTCGGCCACGAAGCCGCGCACGGCGAAGTTGCTGCGGTGCACCTTCAGGAGCAGGGCGGTGTCGGGGCCGATGGCGGCGGCGTAGTCGCGCAGGTGGGTGCGGTTGGTGGTGCCCACCTCGAGCAGGCACACCCCCGCCGAGGCCATGATGTCGGGCACCCGGAAGGAGCCGCCGATCTCGACCAGCTCGCCCCGCGAGACCACCGCCGTGCGCCCTTGGGCCAGCACCGCCAGCAGGAGCATCACGGCGGCGGCGTTGTTGTTCACGACCACCGCGCCGCCGGCGCCCGAGAGCAGCCGCAGCTTGGTCTCGACGGCGGCGCCCCGCGAGCCTCGCTCGCCGGTGGCGAGGTCGAGCTCGAGGTCGCCGTAGCTGACGGCGGCCTCGGCTGCGGCCCGGGCAGCGCCGGCGGCCAGCGGGGCCCGTCCCAGGTTGGTGTGCAGGGGAATGCCGGTGGCGTTCACCACCCGTTGGGGGTGGGGGCGAGCCAGGTCTTCGGCGCGGTCGCGGGCGCGCTCGATCAGCGCTGCGGATGCCGACTCCCCTTCGCCATGGCGAGCCGCGGCCAGCACCTGGCGCGCCGCCTCGGTGCGGGCCCAGCCGGGCGCGCGGCAGCCCTGAGCCCCGAGCTCGCGGCACAGGCGGTCCACCGAGGGCAGTCCACGCCGGGGATCCGCGTTCTTGTGGCCCAGAGTCACTTTCGGCTCTTGACCCCGGCCTTGGTATTGTCGATTCTCTGGACATCAGTTTTTTGAGCGACCCCTGAGGTCGCCCCGTGGGAATTGCCAACGCTTCGAGGACTCTGCTGCCCCATGCTGGGGGAGCCCTCGAGAGCGCTCACGAGGCAGCCTCTTTCAGACGAGGGCGCGATCGGTAGGAGCCGGACGGGTGGCGGGGTGCTGCCGGGGCTCGGTGCAGATCGGTCCGAACGAGGGGTCGCACTTCAGTACGGTATTCGGAACCACTGTGCGAGTCAACGTTTTCAATAGCGATTTCGGGACATTAGACAGTGCTCCCGTCCATCTGGGGCGAATCCCTGCCGCCCTGGAGACCCGTTAGCCCCGCCCGGCTGCCGAATCGTCGGCGCCGCGAATGCACGACTAGATAGAGCCCGGAAACGGCTCGCCAACGCCGGAGGAATCGGCGTGGCGTCCAACGGGAACCGTGGGAGCGGAGGCCGCTCCAATGGAGGTCGAGGCTCCAGTGGGGGGCGCTCGGGCTCCGCTGGGGGCGGCCGCGCGGCCTCCAACGAGATCTATCTGAACGCCGGTCCGGGCGAGACCCGGATGGCGGTGGTCGAGCAGGGGAACTTCTCCGAGCTCCACATCGAACGCGATCGCGATCGCAATGTGGCGGGCATGGTCGCCCTGGGTCGGGTGACCCGGGTGCTGCCGGGTATGCAGGCCGCCTTCGTGGACATCGGCCTCGAGAAGGCCGCCTTCCTCTACGTGGGCGACTACCTCGACGCCGACGGCCAGCTCGACGGCGAAGAGGACGACCCCCGGCCCCGGCGTGGTCGACGCGGCCAGAAGCCGCCGCCGCGCATCGACTCCCTGCTCCACGAGGGGCAGGAGATCGTGGTGCAGGTGGCCAAGGAGCCGATCGGCACCAAGGGGGCCCGCATCACCAGCCACATTTCGGTGGCCGGGCGGCACCTGGTGCTGACGCCCTGGTCGAAGCGGGTCGGGGTGTCGCGGCGCATCGGCTCCGATCGCGAGCGACGGCGGCTGCGCGACATCGTCAAGAAGGCCCGCTCGGGCGAGCTCGGCTTCATCATCCGCACCGCCGGCGAGGGAACCCGCGACGCCGACCTCGAGGCCGACGTGCGCTACCTCGCGGCGGTCTGGGACGAGATCCGCGACGCACAGCTGAACGCCAAGGCTCCGGCCACGCTCTACGAAGAGCTGTCGCTGCCGCTGCGCGCGATCCGCGACTACGCCAACGCGCGCACCAAGCGCATCGTGGTGGACGACCCCGGCACCCACGAGAAGATGGAGCGCTTCCTGTCGCGCTTCGTGGCCGACCCCAAGCCCAAGCTCGAGCGCTACCAGGGCGAGCTGCCGCTGTTCGACCACGCGGGCCTCGAGAACCGCATCGACGAGAATCTGGGTCGCAAGGTCTGGCTCAAGAGCGGCGGCTATCTGATCGTCGACCAGAGCGAGGCGCTCACGGCCATCGACGTCAACACCGGCCGCTACGTCGGCCGGCGCGACCTCGAAGAGACGGTGCTCAAGACCAACCTCGAAGCCGTGCAAGAGGTGGTGCAGCAGCTCCGCTTCCGCAATCTCGGCGGGCTCATCATCATCGACCTGATCGACATGGAGAGCGCCGAGAACCGCGAGAAGGTGCACCGCGCGCTACGCGAAGCGCTGCGCGAAGACAAGGCGCGCACCAACATCCTCAAGATCTCCGAGCTGGGCCTGGTGGAGATGACGCGCAAGCGCACCCGCGAGAACCTGGTGCAGCAGCTCTGCGAGCCCTGCGGCTACTGCGACGGGCGCGGCTACGTGCTCTCGGCCGAGAGCGTGGCCTTCAAGCTGCTGCGCGAGATCCGCAAGGACCTGCCCCGCTTCAGCGGCCGGCAGATTGCGGTGAGCGTCAACCCGCAGGTGGGCGAGATGCTCGAGGGCCCGGCGCGCCGGGCGATGCTCGCCCTGGGCGAGGAGCACGGCCGCGAGCTCGAGGTGCGCACCAAGCCCGGCATGCACCAGGAGCAGTTCGAGCTGGAGGCCCTGGACAGCGGAACGCCGCTCAAGCTCGCCGTGCCCTGGCTCGAGACCCGCGCCGAGCGCGCGGCGGCCGAGAAGGCCGCCGCCGAGGCCAAGGCCGCCGAGGAGCTGCGCGTGGCCCGCGAGAGGCAGGAGGCCGAGGCCGCCGAGGCGGCCCGCCGGGCCGAGCGCGAGCAGGAGCGGGAGCGCCAACGGGCCGAGGCCCGGGAGGCCGAGGCCGCCGAGGCGGCGAGCCGCGCCGAGGCGACCGCGGGCGAGGCCGAGCCGGCCGCAGCGGACGGCGACGGAGCCGAGCCGGCCCCGGTGGACGGCGCGGAGGCCCCCGAGGGCACTTCAGCGCCCCCGGCGGCGCCGATCGCGGCGGCCGCGAGCCCCGAGGCCGAGCCCAAGCCCGCCTGGGACGACGACGACGACGAGCCCAGCCCCCGGCCCGCCGCCGAGGCCGTTGACGACCCCGCGGAAGACCCCATACTCCCGCGCTTCGACAAGCTTGAGGAGTCCTGATGTACGCCGTCATCCGCACCGGCGGAAAACAGCACCGGATCGAGCCCGGTCAGTCGATCCGGGTCGAGAAGCTGCCCGGAGAGGTGGGCGACACCATCGAGCTGGCCGAAGTGCTGATGGTGGGCGGTCAGGCCGAGGCCCGCGTGGGCACCCCGCTCGTCGACGGCGCCAAGGCCGTGGGCACCATCACTGCCCAGGGCCGCGCCCGCAAGCTGACCATCTTCAAGATGAAGCGACGCAAGGGCTACCGACGCAAGCAGGGCCACCGGCAGTCGTACACCGAAATCCGCGTCGAGAAGATCGAGGGCTAGGCATGGCGCACAAGAAGGGTCAGGGCAGTTCGCGCAACGGGCGCGACAGCAACGCGCAGCGGCGCGGCATCAAGGTCTATGCGGGCCAGCAGGTCAACGCCGGCTCGATCCTGGTGCGCCAGGTCGGCAGCCGCGTGCACGCCGGCGCCGGCGTCGGCACCGGCAAGGACTACACCCTCTTCGCCCTCAACGACGGCGTGGTCGACTATGCCCGCTCGAAGGGCAAGCTGATGGCCACCGTCCGCCCACCGACCGCGGCATAGCCGCTCTCGGACCGCGGCGGCGAGGCCGCCGATGAACACCGAACAGCCTTTCATCGACGAGGCGACCATCACCGTCCGCTCGGGAGCCGGCGGCGACGGGTCGAAGAGCTTCCGGCGCGAGAAGTTCGTGCCGCTGGGCGGTCCCGACGGGGGCGACGGCGGACGCGGCGGCGACGTGGTGCTGGTGGCCGACCGCAACCTCGCGACGCTGGCCGACCAGCGCCTGCGGCGGGTGGCCCGCGCCGACGCCGGCGCCGCCGGCGCCGGCGCCAACAAGACCGGCAAGAGCGGCGCCGACCTGCTGATGCGCGTGCCGGTGGGCACGATCGTGCGCGACCTCGAAGACGGCCCCGACTCGGAGCCCATCGCCGACCTCACCCGCGACGGCGACCGCTGCGCCGTGGCCCGCGGCGGGCGCGGCGGCCGCGGCAACACGCGCTTCAAGACCTCCACGCGCCAGACGCCCGACTTCGCCGAGCCGGGCAAGCCCGGCGAACAGCGCAAGCTGCGCCTCTCGCTCAAGCTGCTGGCCGACGTCGGGCTGATCGGCTTCCCGAACGCCGGCAAGAGCACGCTGCTCGGCCGCGTCTCGTCGGCGCGGCCGCGGGTGGCCGCCTATCCCTTCACCACCCTGGCGCCCAACCTGGGCGTGGCCGAGGTGGGCGAGCGGCGCTTCGTGTTGGCCGACGTGCCCGGGCTGGTCGAGGGGGCCAGCGAGGGCGTGGGCCTGGGCGACCGCTTCCTGCGCCACATCGAACGCACCCGGGTGCTCGTGCACCTCGTGGACGTCGGCACCGCGCTGCTCGAAGAGCGCGATCCGCTGGAGGCCTACGCCCAGATCCGCGCCGAGCTCGGCGCCTACGCCGGCGAGCTCTGCGAACGCCGCGAGCTGGTGGCGCTCTCGAAGATCGACCTGGTCTCCGAGCGCAGCGCGCTCGACGCGATCGAGTCGGCCCTGGCGGGGGGCGGCAGCGAGGTCTTCCGCATCTCGGCCGCCACCGGCGAGGGCGTGGCCGCACTGCTGGCGCGGACGGCCGCGGTGCTCGGCGAGCTCGAAGCCGAGGAGGCGGCGTGAGCGAGCGCCTCGCCCCGAAGCGCGCGCGCCGGCTGGTGGTGAAGGTCGGCAGCGGGATCCTCGCCGACGGGTCGGGGGTGCGCGCCGCGGCCTTCGGGCAGATCGCGCGCCAGGTGGCGAAGCTCGTGGAGTCGGGGCGCGAGGTGGTGGTGGTGTCCTCGGGCGCCATCGCGGTGGGCAGCCGCGCGCTGGGCTGGGACCACCCGGGCCGCTCGATCCCCGAGAAGCAGGCCGCGGCCGCCGTGGGGCAGCCGGGCCTGATCGAGCTCTATCGGCGCCGCTTCGCGCGCTACGACCTGCCCGTGGCCCAGGTGCTGGTCACCCGCTCGGGCCTGCAGGCGCGCGAGCGCTTCCTCAACGCGCGGCACACCCTGCTGCAGCTGCTGCGCCTGGGCGTGGTGCCGATCGTCAACGAGAACGACACCGTGGCCACCGACGAGATCCGCTTCGGAGACAATGACAACCTCTCGGCCACGGTGGTCAACCTGGTGGGGGCCGACCTCCTGGTGGTGCTCACCGACGTGGACGGCCTCTACCGCGAGCCGCCCCAACCGGGCCAGCCGGGGCCGGAGCTCTTCGGCGTGGTGGAGCGGATCGGCGCCGAGGTGACGCGCGCCGCCGCCGGCTCGAACCGCGCCTTCGGGCGCGGCGGCATGACCACCAAGCTCGAAGCCGCCCGCGCCGCAGCACGAGGCGGCGCCTCGACGGTGCTCTGCAACGGACTGCGACGCGACGTGCTGCTGCGCGTGACGCGCGGCGAGCCCGTGGGCACGCTGTTCCCCGCCGGCGACCGCATGGGCAGTCGCAAGCACTGGCTCGCCTTCACCGCCCGCACGCGCGGGTCGCTCGAGCTCGACCCTGGCGCGGTGCGCGCCGTGGTCGAGGACGGCAAGAGCCTGCTGCCCGCCGGCGTGCGCGGCATCGAGGGCGAGTTCGGGATCGGCGATCCGGTGGCCTGCAAGGACGCCCAGGGCAAGGAGATCGCGCGGGGCCTGTCGGCCTACTCCTCCGACGCCATCGAGCGCATCGCAGGCCTGCCGACGCGGCGCATCAGCCCGGTGCTAGGATATTCCAACGGCAACGAGGTCATTCACCGCGACGATCTGGTGGTGGTCTCTCCCGCACCCAGCGACTGACGATGAACCTCGGCGAACTCGTCCATGACCTTGCCCTGCGCGCTCGCGCCGCCTCGGAGCGCACCGCCGAGCTGACTTCGGCCCAGAAGGACGCCTGGCTGCTAAGCGCTGCCGAGAAGCTCGAAGCCGCGCGCGAAGTCGTGCGCGAGGCCAACGCCCGCGACATGGCCGAGGCTCGCGAGAAGGGCGTGGAGGCGCCGCTGGTGGGCCGCCTCGAGCTCTCCGACGCGAAGTGGCGCGACATGATCCAGGGCCTGCGCGACGTGGCCGCCCTGCCCGACCCGGTGGGCCGCGTCGAGTCGAGCTGGGTGCGGCCCAACGGGCTGCAGGTGGGGCGCATGCGCATTCCGCTGGGGGTGATCGGGATCATCTACGAATCGCGCCCCAACGTGACCGTCGACGCCGCGGCGCTGTGCGTGAAGGCCGGCAACGCCGTGATCCTGCGCGGCGGCTCCGAGGCGCTGCACTCGAACCTCGCCCTGGCCAAGTCCTTGCGAGAAGCGGCCCGCGAGAGCGACGTGCCCGAGGACGCCATCGCGGTGATGCCCACCACCGACCGCGAGGCCATCGACTTCCTGCTGCGCGAAGACCGGCTCGTCGACCTGATCATTCCGCGGGGCGGTCCGGGCCTGATCCGCGCGGTCAGCGAGAAGTCGCGCATCCCGGTGATCAAGCACGACGCCGGTGTCTGCCACGTCTTCCTCGACGCCACCGCCGACCCCGAGATGGCGCGCCGCATCGTGCTCGACTCGAAGCTGCGCCAGATGGCGGTCTGCAACGGGCTCGAGACCCTGCTCGTGCACCGCGAGGCCGCCGCTCGGGTGCTGCCCGGCGTGCTCAAGGCGCTGCACGAGGAGAGCGTGGAGATCCGCGGCGACGCCGCCACCCGCGAGCACTTCGGCGACGCGGTGGCCGCCGAAGAAGCCGACTGGGGCGCGGAGTACCTGGCGCCGATCCTCGCGGTGCGCGTGGTCGACGACCTCGACGCCGCCGTCGCCCACGTGCGCCGCTACGGCTCCGACCACACCGAGGTGATCGTCACCGAGAGCTACGCCCAGGCCCAGGCCTGGCTGCGCCGGGTCAACTCCTCGTCGGTGGGCGTCAACTGTTCGACGGCCTTCGCCGACGGTTTCCGCCTCGGGCTCGGCGCCGAGATCGGCATCTCCACCTCGAAGCTCCACGCCTACGGCCCGATGGGCCTCGAGGGCCTGACCACGCTGAAGTTCGTGCTGCGCGGGGACGGCCAGCTGCGCGAATGACGCACTTCGGTGTGTTGGGCGGCACCTTCAACCCGGTCCACCTCGGTCACCTGCGCGCGGCCGAAGAGGTGGCCGAGGCGCTCTGCCTGACGCGGGTGCTGCTCGTGCCCTCGGCGCAGCCGCCCCACAAGGAGGCCAGCGCCGAAGATCGCCTGGCCCCGGCCGAGCAGCGCCTGGCCTGGGTGGAGGCGGCCTGCGCCGACAACCCCCGGCTCGAGGCCTGCGACCTGGAGCTGCGCCGGGGCGGCGCCTCCTACACGGTGGACACGCTGCGCACCCTGGCCGCCGAGGCCGCGTCCGACCGGCCCACCTTTCTGATCGGCAGCGACGCCTTCGTCGAGATGGGCAGCTGGCGCGATCCCGAGGTCGTGCTCGGGCTGTCCGACTTCGCGGTGATGAACCGGCCCGGCACCCCCGGCGGCCTGGCCGACTGGCTGCCCCCTGGACTGCGCGACGGCTTCGAGCTGGCGCCCGACGGCGAGAGCGCGCGCCACCGCTCCGGGGGCGCCGTGCGCGTCGTCGCCATCTCGGCCCTCGACATCTCCTCGTCGGACATCCGCGCGCGCGCGCGGTCGGGCCGCTCGCTGCGCTACCTGCTGCCCGAGGCGGTGCTCCGTGACGTGGAGGAGACCGGCGTCTTCTGCCAGGTGCTAGACTGAAGTCGTTGGAAGATTCGACCGCCAAGGCCGACCCGGAGAAGAAGCTCGAGCAGAAGGCGCGCGCGCGCTGGGTCGCGGAGGCCGCGCTCGACCTGAAGGGCCAGAAGCTCGTCGCCCTCGACGTCAGCGAGCTGACCTCCTACACCGACACCCTCGTCCTGGCCACGGGCACCTCCGACCGCCACGCCCGCGCCATTGCCGACGCCGTCAAGGAGGCCGCCACCGCCCGCGGCGAGAAGCCGCTGGGCGTGGAGGGCTACGACGACGGCCGCTGGGTGCTGATCGACCTGGGCGACGTGGTGGTGCACGTCTTCCAGAGCGAGGTGCGCGACACCTACGACTTCGAACGCCTCTGGAGCGACGCCTCCCCGATCGACCTCTCGTCCCTGGCCGCCTCGGCCTGAGACCCGGCTTGGGCGTAGCGGGCTTCGACCATGTGGCACTCCCCGCCGCCGACCCCGAGGCGCTGATCGCCTTCTACGGCAAGCTCGGCTTTCGCGTGCCCGAGATCGAGGCCTGGCGCGACTCCGAGCTGCCCTTCTTCTCGATCCACTTCGGCGACCAGAAGATCAACTTCCATGCGGCGGCGCTGTGGCGGCGCCCCGAGTTCACGCTGCGCGGTCCGACGGCGCTGCCCGGCTGCGGCGACCTCTGCTTCGTGTGGTCGGGCGGGGCCGAGGCACTCGCCAAGAGCCTGGCCGAGGCGGGGGCCGAGATCGTGGCCGGCCCCATGGACATGCAGGGCGCGCGGGGGGCGGGCACCAGCACCTACGTGCGCGACCCCGACCAGAACCTGGTCGAGTTCATCGTCTACCCCGACTGAGATTTCGCGACTGAGACCCCGGTCCCGCGGAGCCCACCCGTGATCGAGTCGTGGCGAAGCCGCGCCACCGGCTGGCTCGACGCGCTGTGGCCGCGCGCCTGCGCGGGCTGTGGCGGCGCGCTCGCCGGCGAAGCGAGCCTGTGCGCCAGCTGCGAAGCGCAGCTGCGCGCGATCCCGGTGGGCGCCTGCCCCCACTGCCAGCGGCACCCGGCCACCGCGACGGGCCGCTGCGCGGAGCGGCCGGCCCGCGATCCGCTGGCGGCCTGCGTCTCGGCGGTCTGGCTCGAGGCGCCGGTCTCCGACTGGATCCACCGCTTCAAGTACCCGCCCCCGGGTCTGCTCGGCCTCGCGCCGGGCCCGGCCGCGGCGGCCCGCGCCCTCGCCCTTCGCGCGGCGCGGCGCGCGCCGGAGCCCAGTCCCGACCTCGTGGTGCCCGTGCCCCTGCACCCGCGCCGGCTGCGCGCCCGCGGCTTCAACCCCGCTGCCCTGCTGGCGCGGGCGCTGGCGCGCAGCCGGGGCCTCGACTGCGACCCGTTGGCCCTCGAGCGACTGCGCGACACCCCGAGCCAGACCGGCCTCGCCATCGCCGCGCGGCGCCGCAACGTGGCCGGTTGCATGAGCGCAAGGCGCCGCGCTCCGGCCTGCGTCTGGCTCGTCGACGACGTCCTCACCACCGGGGCCACCGCCCGCGAAGCCGCTCGCGCCCTGCGCGCCGCGGGCGCGCGGCGCGTGGTCGCGCTCGCTGCGGCGCGCACGCCGCGGCGGGGCTAGTCCGTGGCCTCGGCTTCGCCGCCGCCCGGCTTGTGCTCCTTCACCATCTCGAGGATCACCTCGATCAGGCGATTGGGATCGACGGGCTTCTTGAAGATCACGCCCTCGAGGCCCTCGAGGCGGCTGCGTTTGATGACGTGGTCCCGGTCGTAGTGGAAGGCGGTCATCATCAGCACGGGCAAGTCGGGGCGCGAGCTGGTGATGGCGGTGTAGAGCTCGTAGCCGTCCATCTCGGGCATCACGACGTCCGACAGCACGATGTCCAGCGGCGTCGACTCGACCACGCGCAGGCCCTCGGCGCCGTCGTTGGCGGTGAAGACCTCGGCGCCGGCCGCCGTCAGGATCTCTCCCACGCTCTGGCAGATGCCCAGGTCGTCGTCCACCACCAGCACGCGCACGCCGGAGAGGCGCGGCGCCACCTCGCGGTGCTCGCGCAGGTCGATCATGCGCGAGGGGCCCACGTAGTCGATGGTCTCGTAGCTCTCGGCCTGGGCCATCTGGCCCAGGCGCGAGAGGATCCCCGAGATGCGGCCCACTTCGCGGCGCATGGCGTCGATGCGCTCGAACTCGACCGAGGTGTCCGAATCCTTCGCCAGCTCGAGGACGTCGCGCTCGAGCATCTCGAGCTGGTTCACGATCACGGCCAGCGGATTGTTGATCTCGTGGGAGAGACCCACCGCCACCTCGCCCAGGGTGGCGAGCTGGTCCTTCTTGAGGATCTCGCGCAGGTCCTTGGCGAAGCCGATGGTGCCCACCTCGGCGCCGCTCGGGTCGTAGAGCAGCGTGCCCGAGATGGCCACGGGGATGTCTTCGCCGTCGGCGGTGCGGAAGGTGGTCTGGAGCCCGTCGACGGTGCCCTTGCCCCCGAAGCCCTCGTCGCGCATCGCGTGCATGACGCGCTTGGCCTCTTCGGCGCTCGGGTAGAGACGCAGCACCGACTGGCCGAGGATCTCCTCGGGCCCGTAGCCCAGACTGCGCGAGGCGCCGTCGTTGTAGTAGGCGACCTGGCCACCCTTCTGGGTGGCGACGATGATGTCGGTCGAACGCGCGATCAGGCGCTGGAGATCCTCTTTGGAGAGGTTCATGGCTTCTCCCCGAGGGTAGCTCTCAGGCCAGACCCTGCTCGGCCAACCAGCGCTCGGCATCGATCGCGGCCATGCAGCCGCTGCCGGCTGCCGTGACGGCCTGGCGATAGGTCGGGTCCATCACGTCGCCACAGGCGAAGACCCCCTCCACGGAGGTGCGGGTGCCGCGCTCGACGCGGATGTAGCCGGCCGGGTCGAGGTCGAGCCCGCCCCGGAAGAGCGCGGTGTTGGGCTCGTGGCCGATCGCCACGAAGAGCGCCTCGACGGGCAGCTCGCGGGTGCCGCCGCCGGCCACGTCGCGGAGGCGCACGCCCGTCACGAACTCCTCGCCGAGCACCTCGTCCACCACCGAGTTCCAGGCGAAGTCGATCTTCTCGTGGTCGAGGGCGCGTTCCTGCATGATCTTGGAGGCCCGCAGGCTGTCGCGCCGGTGGATCACCGTCACCTGGCTGGCGAAGCGGGTGAGGAACAGGGCCTCCTCCATGGCCGTGTCGCCGCCGCCCACCACCGCCATCGGCTTGCCGCGAAACAGCGCGCCGTCGCAGGTGGCGCAGGCCGAGACGCCGCGGTTCTGCAGGCGCTGCTCCGACTCGAGCCCGATCCACTTGGCCGAGGCGCCGGTGGCCACGATCAGGGCATCGGCGCTGAACTCGGCCGAGGCGGTCTTCACCCGGAAGGGCGGGCCATCGAGGCTCACCTCGGTGGCGTCCTCGAGCAGCACCTTGGCGCCGAAGCGCTCGGCCTGCTTCTGGAAGAGCTCCATCATCTCGGGGCCGGTCACGCCGTCGGGAAAGCCCGGGTAGTTCTCGACGTCGGTGGTGAGCATGAGCTGCCCGCCGAACTGCAGCCCCGCCACCACCACCGGCTCGAGCTCGGCCCGGGCCGCGTAGATGGCGGCGGTGTAGCCGGCGGGGCCGCTGCCCACGATCAGCACTCTTCGGTGTTCGCTCTCGGCCATCACTCTCCCTTGCTGGACACCTGGCGCCCGGGCTTCACGCTCCCTCGCCGGACATCGGAAGCCCGGGCTTCACGCTCCCTCGCCGGCGAGCAGCGCGTCGAGCTCGCCGCCCCGCTCCAACGCCGCCAGCTCGTCGTAGCCCCCCACGTGCACTTCGCCGATCCAGATCTGGGGCACGCTGGTGCGGCCCGAGCGGTCGATCATCTCACGGCGACGCTCGGGCTCGGCCTCGACGTCGACCTCCAGCCACACCTCGACCTTCGAGGCCAGCAGTCGCTTGGCCATCTGGCAGTAGGGGCACCAGGAAGTCAGGAAGATCTGGATCTCGGGCATGCGGGAGCGGGAGGGTAGGACTTCGATGCCGCGCTCACCAAGTCGGCTACAGCGGTTCGGTGATCGGCAGCTCCTCCCACATGAGCTGCAGGAAGGTGCCGATGAAGAAGGACATGAAGGCCATGGTGAAGACCGCCGAGGGGAAGGCGTAGAAGGGCGCGGCGCCCAGCACCGCCGGCAGCTGGCCCACGAAGGGCGTGCCCGCGTCGATCAGAGCCCCCACCTCGACGCCCTCGCCGCCGCCGGGCCAGTTGCGCGCCGCCATGAAGCGGCCGACCAGACCGGTGAGCACGAGGCCGATACCCGCCGACTGCAGCACACCCAGCAGGAAGATCTGCCGGGCCCGCGCGAAGGCCAGGCTCGAGTCGCCCAGGCGGCGCTCCACCTCGATGTAGAGGTAGAGCAACGTCGTCACCGCCAGGGTGACCACGATCGAGAGCAGCGTGGGCCAGGGCCGGGCCACCAGGCTCCAGACTTCGTCGATGAAGAAGATCGGCAGGTAGCCGACGATGATGCCCGCGATGATACGCGGCACCGAGGCGTGGAAGAAGGTGAGATTCTTCCGGTAGAGGAAGCGATAGAAGAGGAACCACGCCACCGCCAGGCCCGCGAAGACCATCTCGGCGGCGCAGAGCCAGTCGAACAGGCGCGGCGCGCGGTCGTAGAAGAGCGCCGCCCCGGCAAAGGGCGCGGCGATGGCGCCGAGCAGCACCAGGTAGTTCCGGGTGCGGTGGCGCGACAGCACCTGGTTCGAGTCGTCGACGCCGCGGCCGATCCAGTCGGCGTGCTGGATCATGGCGGCGGCGTGGTGGATGTCGTACTGGCGCAGGAACCAGCGCTCCAGCTTGCCGAGCAGGCGCAGGACGTCGCGGTTGCCGATGCGCCGCAGGTAGGGCGACAGGTCGCGTCCTCGCTCGACGAAGTCGCCCTTGCGGCAGATCGCCGCACGCAACTCGACCTCGCGGCTGCCGAAGGGCGAGTTCTCGGCCTCGAAGGCGCGGTTCTCCTCGTCGAGGCAGACGTCCTCGACCCAGCGATAGAAGGCGCGCTCGGCCAGACGCAGGAGCAGGCGGTTCTGGACGGCGGGCTCGCCCATCTCGAGGGCGTGGAAGAAGCCCGCTTCCGAGAGGTCGTCGGCCGGATCGAATGGGTCGATACTGCCCGCCACGAAGCCCTCGAGAACCCTGGGCTCGACGCGGCGCTGAACCAGCCGGTCGAGGCAGTAGAAGAGCAGCTTGCGCAGGTGGAAGACGGCCAGCTGCAGCCCGCCGTGCTCGGCGTCGGCGCGGTCGCCGGCGCGGGCGCGGGCGCCGGCGAAACGCATGACGATCTCGGAGAGCAGGGCGATGTCGGTGTAGACCTTGTCGAGACGGCCGGCGTCGAGCCGCGCGTCGCGCTCGAGCTGCGCCAGAGCCTCCTCGAGATAGCGCGGCGCGCCCAGCACCAGTCGGGCGGTCAAGAGCTCGCTGTCTCGACGCCGCGCCGCCGGGGCGAGCAGCTCGGGCTTGTCGGACAGGTCGGTGAGCTGGAGGAAGAGCTCGGCCGGATCGTGGCGATCGGCGTGGAAGGAGAAGGTCTCGGGGAAGATGCGCTCGAAGCCCTGGCCGCGGTCGCACTCGAAGCGCACCTCGCGGGCGTGGAAGGCGTAGGTGAAGCGGAAGGTGAGACGCAGGCGCTCGACGCGCAGCTCGAGGCGCTCGAGGGCCGCGGCGCCCGAAGGCGGCGCCGCCGGAGCGCTCTCGGCCGCGGGGGGCGTCAGAGCACGGCCTCGCGAACCTGCTCGCCCGTCTCGTAATAGTCGGCCACGCGCCGGGCGAGCTCCTTCACCCGCGCGGGCAGCTCGTCGCCCCGCGGCCAGCGCGTGCTGGCGACCCGCATGCGGTCCTGCAGCAGCTGAGCGTCGGGGAAGTCCTCGTCGGCCAGGGCGTCGTCGACGGCGAGCCAGTTCTCGACGGCGGTGCGGGCGCGGGAGACGCGCTCGCCCAGCGCGGTCATGCCCGGTGTCTGCAGCGTGGAGCGCCCCACGGCCTCCGAGAGCTCGGCCAGCAGGTCGCGGCCCCGGACCAGCCGCTCGCGCAGCTCGCCGTCGGTGGCGTTGAGCTCGCTGATCAGCTCTTCGAAGCGGTGGCGCAGCGGCTCGTGGGAGATTTCGCGCAGCAGGATCACCAGCCCCAGGCGCTCCCCCTCGGCCTCGAGGCGGCGGGTGGTGATGCGGAAGCGGTGGTCCTTGGCGTCGATGTCGATGAAGCTGACCTCGCGGTCGCGCGCCTCGGCGGCGGCGGCCTCACCGACGTCCTGCAGGCCCCTCTCTTCGAGCAGCTCGCGCAGGGTGCGGCCGCTGGGGTCTTCTTCGAGCTTCAGATACTCGCGCACCGCGCGGTTCACCGCGCGCACCACGCCGTCGGAGTCGAGGGCGATGGCGCCCGAATCGAGCTCGTCGATCACCGCGGCCAGGAAACGGCTCTCGCGGCGCAGATCGGTGAGCAGACGCTCGTTCTCGATCGCCAGCCGATGGTGCTCGACCGCCCGCTTCATCACCTGCTTGAGCTGGTCGGGCTCCCAGGGCTTGGTGATGTAGGCGTAGACGTGGCCGTCGTTGATCGCCTGGATGATGGCGTCCATGTCGGAGAAGCCGGTCAGGATGATCCGCACCGTGGCCGGGTGGCGTTTGCAGACCTCGCTCACGAACTCGACCCCGCTCATGCGGGGCATGCGCTGGTCGGAGAGCACCACGGCGAAGGGGCCCTTGGCTTCGATCAGCTCGAGGGCCGCTTCGGGATCGGTCGAGGTGTGCACCTCGTAGTCGTCCTCGAAGGTGAAGCTCATCGTTTCGAGGATGGCTTCCTCGTCGTCGACGACCAGGATGCGGGGGCGTTCGGAATCCATGGCCACCAGAAGCTATCTCATCGAGTCCCGGCGGCGCTGCAAGCCGGTGGGCGTCCTCTGGAGCGCCGGCTCCCGCGAGGCGATGGCGTCGAGGAAGGCCGCCTCGTCCTCGACCGCGATGAAGGTCAGGCCGCCGTCTCCGTAGTCGATGCGCAGGCGGTCCAGAGAGGCAGCGCGGGAGCCGCGGGGATCGCGGCTCTCGGCGATGCGGTGGATCTGCGACAGCGACGTGACCCGCCCGTCGAAGGGCCAGCCCAGCGAGTCGAGGTGACCGTCCTCGGTGATGGCGTACTGCACCGCCGAGATGCGCCAGATCGTCGCGAGGAAGATCAGTCCGCCGGCGGCCAGCGCCGCGCCGCCGAGACGACCCCGGGGATGCCGGAAGGCCACGAGCGACCCCAGCAACATGCCCACGCCCGAGACCGTGAACGCCGCCAGGAACCACAGGTCGACCTTCGACTGGAAGCTCACGCGACCCCTCGCCCGCGGCGGCTCAATATCTCGCGTACTCGATCAGCCGTTCGACCGAGCGCTGCCAGTCGCCCTCCCAGCGCTCGACCACCACCTGCCCCGGACTCCGGCCGCTCTCGAGCTGCTCGAAGACCGGGTCCAGGAAGCCGGTCTCGTCGGCGTCGCGGCGCCCGGCGTGGGCGATCCGGGCCAGGCCCGCCCGGGCCAGAGCGGCCAGGTCGCGGGCGATCTCGAGCACCGGCTCGCCGCCCAGCGCCGCGGCCAGGCCGCGGCGCGACACGTCGGCCCGCGCGGCCTCGCGCACCTCGGGCGAATGCCCGCGCAGCCGCTCCCCCGCCGCGGCCCGCGCCTCGGCGTCGTAGAGCAGCCCCTTCCACAGGGCGGGCAGCGAACAGGTGAGGCCCGGCGGCACCGCGTCGGCGCCGCGCACCTCGATGAACTTCTTGAGCCGCACCTCGGGGAAGAGGGTGGCGAGGTGGCTGTCGAAGTCCTTCAGGGTGGCGCGCAGGCCGTCACGGCCGCGCTGCATGAACTGGCGGAAGCTCTGGTCGTGGGCGGGGTGGTAGCGGCCCTCGCGCACCACGAAGAACATCGGCACGTCCAGCGCCCACTCGATGTAGCGCCGATAGCCGAAGTCCTCGTCCCAGACGAAGGGCAGCATGCCGCAGCGGTCGGGGTCGGTGTGGTGCCAGGCGTGGATCCGGCGCGAAACGAAGCCGTTGGCCTTGCCCTCGGCGAGGCTCGAGTTGGCGAAGACTGCCGACACCACCGGCGACACGGCCAACGCCGTGCGCAGCTTGTCGACCATGTCGGACTCGCTCTGGTAGTCGAAGTTGGCCTGAACGGTGGCGGTGGTGAACATCATCTCGAGCGCCAACGCGCCGCGGGTGGGCAGATAGGCGCGCATGATGCGGTAGCGCTCCTTGGGCATGGCCGGCACGTCGGCGACGCCATGGAGCGGGTTGATGCCCAGGCCCAGCCAGGTGATCCCGAAGTGCTCGCAGGCGCGCTCCATCAGGGCCAGGTGGGCGTGGAACTCGTCGCAGGTCTCGTGGATGGTGCGCAGCGGCGCGCCCGAGAGCTCGAGCTGGCCTCCGGGCTCGAGGGTGATGCTGGCCCCGTCGCGCAGCAGCGCGATGGTGTTGCCCTCTTCGCGCACCGGCTCCCAGCCCTCGCTGTCGGCCAGGTGGTCGAGCAGCGCGCCGATGCCGCGCTCGCCCTCGTAGGGCACGGGCTCGAAGCTGTCCGAGCGCAGGCCGATCTTCTCGTGCTCGGTGCCCACGCGCCAGCGCTCGGGCGGCTTCTCGCCCTCGCGCAGGTAGTCCACGAGCTGGTCCACGGATTCGACGGGGGCGGAGAGGTCGCTCAAGGTGGGGCGGTCCGGGGGCGCGCGGAGGCCGTTTTCGAGTGGCTCTGTCGAGAAGTCTCGAGCGGGCCGGTCAGGGAGTGGTCGCCTCTTCGAGGAAGCTCTCGAGGAAGTCGGCCAGGGCGCGCTGGATCTCTTCCCGCGCGTCGAAGGGAAAGCTCTTGCACGGGCCCTCGGTGCGGCCCTGGCGGAAGGGGCCGACCAGGGTGACGTCACCGCGGCTCTTGGCGGTGACGATGGCCCGGTAGCGTCCCCGGCAGAGGTCGAATTCGACGGCGCGCAGGTGCTTGTCGTCGAGGCGCAGGGGCGAGAGCTCGACGGAGAGGTGGGGCGACCCGGCCTCCCGGGCGGCCGTGTGGAAGGCCTCGAGGGCCACCTCGACCTCGACGCGCAGGGCCTCGGCGCAGCGGCGGGCCTCGGCCAGAGCCTCGGCGTGGGCCGCCTCGCGCGCGCCCAGCTCGCGCCCGAGCGACGCCAGCCGCGCGCTGAGGGGCGCGGCGTCGGACACGGCGGGGTCGCGGCGGGCGGATTCGGCCATGGGCGGATGCTGGCACAGATGCCCGCGCCCAGAAACGGTCACACCGGGGGTGCGTCAGTTCCGGTTGGAGGCCCAGCGGCGGCCGTCGAGCCGCGCCAGCAGCGCGTCGCGCTCGCTGCGGAAGCCCGGCACCAGGTGGGCCGGGATCGGGTCGCCCGCGGGCGTGTTCAGCCGGGCCGGGTCGACGTACTTGCCGTCGCGCTTGATGCGGAAGCAGACGTGGGGCCCGGTGGCGAGCCCGGTCGAGCCCACGTAGCCGATCACCTGCTTCTGCTGGACGCGAGTGCCGACCTTGAGCTTGTCGGCGTAGCGCGACAGGTGCGCGTAGTAGGAGACGTAGCCGTTGTCGTGGCGCACCTTGATCAGGTTGCCGAAGCCGCCGCCCCAACCGCGGTGCTGGATCACGCCGTCGGCCACCGCCCACACCGGCGTCCCCGACGGCGCGGCGTAGTCGATGCCCGGATGGGGGCGCGTCACGTTCAGGATGGGGTGGCGCCGCGCGTTGGTGTAGCTCGAGGTGACCCGCGCCTGGCGCATGGGCGCCTTGAGGAAGCGGCCCTCCACCGAGGAGCCGTCGGGCCGGTAGTAGCCGCCGCGGCCCTCCTCGGTCTCGTAGTAGACCGCGGTCAACGAGCCGGCCTTGCCCTCGAAGCGCGCCGCCAGGATGCGGCCGGGGCGCACGTAGGTGTCGCGGCCGCCGGTGGTCCGGTAGAGCTTCTCGTAGAGGATCTGGTAGCTGTCGCCCGTCTTCAGCTCGCGCTGGAAGTCGATGTCCCAGGCGAAGATGTCGGCGAAGTCGCGGGCCAGCTGGCCCTCGCCCCCGAGGTCGGTGATCGAGGAGTAGAGGTTGGTGACGACCACGCCGGCCACTCGGGCCGGCCGCGCCTCGAGCTGCTCCTCTTCGCGGCGCACCCGGAATCCGTTCGAGGTGCGGCGCAGGCTCCAACCGTCGGTGCTCGAGATCCGGTAGTGGAACTCGACCAGGCGCAGCTCGTCGTCGAGCACCAGGGTGTAGTCGTGGCCCGGCTGGGAGCGACGGAAGTCGAAGTGGCCGCGCATGCGGCGGGTGACCTCGTCGATGGTCTTCGCGGGGATCCCGATCTCGCGCAGCTGGGTCGAGAGCGTGGTGCCGCGCTCGATGCTTCCCTCGTAGACGTGGCGGGTGGGCGCGGGCGGTGTCACGCCCGACACCGAGGGCGCCACGGCCAGACCCTCGAGACCGGGGCCGGCGGCGAGCACGTCCAGCGAGCTGCCCCAGGCGGCGGGAGCCGCACAGAGCAGCGCCGCGACAGCCAGATGGGGGAATCTCGATCTCGGCCTGCGAAGGGTCGACATGCGGGCTTTGCCGTCCTGATCTCGTCCTGAGGATGGATTGGTTCAGGAGCTGGCTCAGCCGGCCCCTCTTCCCCGCGGGAAAGGAAACCCAACGGGTCGCCTCCCGGCAATCGGCTGGCAACATAACCTGCTTGACCCCCGATTGTCAGCCAGTCTCCTGGCGGTCTGTTGGCCCCGCCAGAGAATGGCCTCCAAACGCCGTCTCAGGCGCTCCTGAGCCTCTGCACCGCCTCGTGGATCGCCTCGAAGACCGGCTCGATCTGCTCCAGCTCGAGGCACGAGAAGGCGACCCTCAGGTCGTGGCCGCCGGTGGCGATGGTGCCGATCCCGAAGTGGTCGAGCAGATGCACCCGCACCGCCTCGGCCTCCACCCCCGCCAGCTCGACGCACATGAAGTAGCCGCTGTTGAAGGGGTAGACCCGCCAGCTCTCGCGGAAGCGCGGCGCGCGGGCCACCTCGAAGGTCTTCTCGGCCCGGGCCCGCAGCACCTCGGTCTTCTGGGCGCGCTCGGCGTCGATCGCAGGCGAGGCCAGCGCATGGCTCACCAGCGACTGCGAGAGCTGGGGCACGTTGGAGATGGCGCTGCGCACGGCGCCCTTCACCTTGGCCTCGAGCACCTCGCAGACCTCGGCGGCGCTCTCGGCCCGGCCCGGCCCGAAGGTGATGAAGCCGCAGCGCAGGCCCCAGACGAAGAGCTCCTTGGTGGCGCCGTCGAGGCGCACCGCCAGCAGGTTGGGGTGGACGCCCACCAGGTGGGCGAAGATCGACTGGGTCGCCGACTTGCGACCCAGGTGATAGAAGAGCCCGAAGTAGGCGTCGTCCAGCACCGCCACCACCCGGTTGCCGCGCTCGGCCTGGCGCCGCAGGGCGGCGGCGATCTCCTGGCTCTCGGCCTCGGTGGGCATGTAGCCGGTGGGGTTGTTGGGGAAGTTCAGCACTGCGACGAGCTTCTCGTGCTCGGCCCCGGCGGCCTCGAGGGCCCGGGCGAAGCCCGCGGTGTCGTAGCCCTCGCCGTCGAAGAAGGGGTAGGTGGCGATCTTCGCGCCCAGCCGCACCTCGAAGGTCAGGCGATAGTTGCCCCACAGCTTGTCGGGCAGCACGATCGCATCGCCGGGGTCGATGAAGAGATCGCCCACCAGCATCAGCCCGTGGGTGATGGCGCTGGTCACGATCGGCAGCCCGAACTGCTTGTCCCGGAGCGCCGGGTTCTCGGCCAGGGTCTTGTCGCGCCAGCGCTCGCGCAGCGCGGGCTGACCCGCCGGCGGGGCGTAGGGGAAGACCTCGCCGGGCTCGAGCCCGTCGATGTAGGCCGCCACCGACGGCAGGTGCATCGCCTGGCCGCCCTCGGTAGCGATACCGATGGTGGCGTTGGCCGTGTGGGCCTTCTCCTTGGCCTCGGCACTCTGGGTGAGGATGCCCTTGGGAAAGTAGAGCCGGCGACCCAGCGCCGAGAGCATCTCGAGCACTTCGGGCGCGGCCTTGGCGAGACGCTCGTTGAGCGCCTTCGCGAGCGGGAGGATCTTCTCTTCCATGGGGGGCACCTCGGAGGGGCAAGCTACAACCGTCGGTGCAGCACGTCCATGTGAGCGCCGTAGCCGAGGGCGCGCCAGAAGGCCTGGCCCTCGGGGTTGTGGGGCGAGACGCGCACCTCGAGGCGCTCGGCACCGCGCGCCTCGGCCCAGGCCGCAGCCGCCCGGGCCAGGGCGCGGCCCGCGCCGCGGCGGCGCGCCGCGGGCGCGACGAAGAGGTCGCTGATCTCGGCGCGGCAGGTCTCGGGGTGGATCGGCGGGGCGCGATCGACGCGGGCAATCGCCAGGCCCTCGAGGGGCGCCGCGCCGGCGCCCTGCTCGGCTGCGGCGCCGAGCACGAAGACCGCGCTGTCCGGGTCTCCGAGCTGGGCGGCCAGCAGCCGGCGCGCCTCGTCCTCGGCGCCCGGGCGCAGCTCGAAGTGCGGGTCGAGCCGGGCGTGGTGTCGGGTCAGCTCGAGCCACAGCGCGCAGACCCCCTCGAGATCGTCGCCCGAGGCCTGTCGCATCGCGTGGGCGCCGCTCAGAGCACCCGCTCGATCTCGGGGAAGCTCTTCCACACCGGCACGCCGCAGAAGTGGGAGCCCTCGGTGCAGCGCGGCCGCACCTTGCCGTTGCGCACGACGCAGGGCGGGCCGACGTGCGCCATCAGCGCGGGGTGCACGTCGGCCACCTGCTCGATCTCGTCCATCGAGGCCTGCCAGATCTCCCACTGGGCGTTCAGACAGCTGCGCATGGTCCACTTGTGGAGCAGGTCGAGCAGGGTGCCCGACTCTTCGAAGCGCACGGCCAGGGCGTTGGGCAGCACGTAGAGCGCCGTCTCGGGCGAGGCGCCGGCGTCGAGCAGCGCGGCGCGGGCCTCCCACTGGGCGGCGATGGTCTCCTCGAACAGCGCGTGGCAGGCGGGGTCGCTGCGGATCAGCTCGGGCTCGACCGCGTCGGGGTGCATGGGCACGGTGCGCGAGAGCAGCGGACGCGAGCCGGGCACCGTGCGGTGGCGCTGGTCCTGGGAGTCGGCGGTGTGCGAGAGCTTCTTGCGGAAGACGTAGTGGGCGTGGGCCAGGGCGCGCATCAGCGGCGCGTGGGTCGAGACGTTGAGGCGCTCGAGCCGGTAGGGGTTGTGGGCCGGATCCAGGGCCACCCTGCGGGCCTCGTCGTCGTCGAGGTCGGGGCGGCCCAGCACGTTGCGCACGGCCTCGGCCACCACCTCGGGCGCGCGGGCGCTCCAGTCGACCAGGCGCGAGGTGCGGCCGCCGAGCGACTTGTCGAAGGCCTCGGCCGCCGCCGCGTCGCCCGGGCCCGCCGGCGCCAGACGATTCTCGACCAGCTCTTCGGCCTCGAGGCCCTCGTCGCCCACACGCCCGAAGAAGCTCGGGTCGAGCTCTTCGACGCAGTCGACCATGGCGCCGATCACGCGGGTCGCCTCGGCGGGCGCGTCGCCGGCCCGCGCCATGCGGCGCAGGCGGTGCAGCACCAGCCCCGACACCGTGTAGACCATGGCGGTGTGGCAGGCGATCGGGATCACGTAGCGAGCCGTCTCGATCGCCTTCTTCTCCGATTCGCGCTCGACGCTCTTGCCCAGCCCGCGCCGGCCGCGCCGGTCGAGGTGCCAGAGCTCGCCGAGCCGCGCGCGGGCGATCGGGGCCAGGCGCTCGGTGAGCTGGCGGTAGGCGTCCCAGGCCCGCTCCACCGAGGCGGTGTAGACGCCGCGCGCCTCGCCCGCGAGCTCGGGCGGCACGTGGGCCGCCACCTCGCCCAGCTTCACATAGCGCTGGCTCTGCTGCTCGGTGTTGTAGAAGGGAAAGCCGTGCAGCACCGACCAGACCAGCTGGCGCGAGATGCCCGAGAGCTCGAATTCGAAGGTCGCGTGCTGAAAGACGGTGTGGTGGCCGCCCTCGTAGGTGAGCGGGCCGATGCGGCTGCGCTGCCCCTCGGTGATCTCCTCGGGAGAAATGACGCGGTCCGAATAACAGGTGCGGGCCGCCGCGATCGCGTCGTCGTAGGGCGCCCGCGTAGCGTGGCGCAGTCGGACCTGCGGCCCGGCGTCGATGATCCCCAACGCATCCCCCCGATCTGCCGGAAGTGGAGTGTACCCCCGACGATGGGTAAAGCCTTACCCTTTCTGGGACGCGGAGCGCCGCCCGAGGCTGCGTCGGAAGCCGGCGCGAACCCGCCCCCCCGTCGGAGAAGGAGCAGGGACGGCGGGGGGTTGGGGCGCGCGCTGCGCGCCGCTGCAATCCGGACGGGCCGTTGGCACGCCGATTGCGCACATTGTCAGCGGAATCCTGTAGTTCGACACCGGAAGTCATGACGCAGATCTGGATCGTCCATCGCAGCGAGCGCGAACGCGCGGCGCTCGAACGACTGGCCGGCGAGGCCGAGGCCATCGCCGGCGCGCCGGGCGAAGCCCGCTTCGACGCCGTTCCGGCGGCCGAGGTGGTGGTGCTGGGCCTGGCCGGCGACTGGGAGGCCGAGCTGGAGTTCGCCCACCGCCAGCGCGCCCGGCTCTCGGCGGCGCATTGGATCCTGGTGGGCGAGCCCGAGGCCGCCGGGACCGCCCGCGCCCTGTTCGACCAGCTGCCGGTCGACTTCCTGCCCTACCCGCCGACGCGCGCCGCGCTGCGCGAGCGGATCTCCGCGGCCCGCCGCGAGGCCCGGCCCTCGCTCTCCGAGCGGGCCCTGCGCGACGCCGTGACCGGCCGCTTCGCCCGCTGGCTGGCCGACCTCGAGCTTCCCGACCTGCTGCGCGCCACCGACCCCCGCCTGGTCGAGCTGCCCCTGCTGGTGCGCGGCGAGCCGGGCACGGGCCGGGCGGCGCTGGTCCGCTACGTCCACCAGCTCGCGGGCCAGGGCGGGGACCGCCTGGTGCACGTGGTCTGCGACGCCGAGACCGGCTGCGACGAGATCCGCCGGCGCCTCGCGCGCGAGGCGCGCCCCGACCGGGCCCAGGCCCCGCTCTGGGTGTGGCTCGACGAGGTGGGGCGCCTGGGCTCCCGGACCCAGCGCGAGCTGGCGGCCTGGCTCGAGGCCGGCGCTCCGGCGGGCCTGCCGGTGACGCGCATCCGCTGGGCGGCCAGCCTCGACGCGCGCGAGCCGGCGCTCGAAGCCGCGCTCGAGGCGACGCTGGGCGCGCTGGTGGTCGAGCTGCCGCCGCTGCGAGAGCGCAAAGACCTCGAGTCCCTCGTGCGCAAGACGGCGGCGGCCTGGGCCCGCCAGCGCCGCGAGTCGCGCCGGACCTTCGACGCCGACGCCCTCGAGGCGCTGCGCGCCTATCCCTGGCCGGGCAACCTGCGCGAGCTCGAGAGCGTGCTGCACGCGACGCTCAGCCACGGCCCCGAAGACCCGGTCGGCGCCGCGCAGCTGAGCTTCCCCGGCGCGGAGCCGGCGCACGCCTCCGGCAACGCGCTCGTGGACGAACTCGGACTCGCGGCCGGCGACGCGCTCGCGAACGAGCTCGGACCCGCGGCGGGCGACGCGCTCGCACCCGAGCCGGGCGAGGCCGAGGACGAGCCGCTGCCGGCCTCGAGCGTGGGCGTGTTGCTGAGCGACGAGCCCGAACCGAGCGAGCCCCGGACCTTTGCGCCCGAGCCCATGCCTAGCGAGCCCCGGACCCTTGCGCCCGAGCCGGTGCCGGCGGCCGAGCCGCCCCGGGGCGCCGCCGACGACGACTGGCCGCGCCGGCTCGCCGGCGCGCTCTCGATGCAGGTGCGCAACCCGCTGGCCACGATCCGCAGCTTCGCCGAGCTGCTGCCCGAGCGCTTCGACGATCCCGAGTTCCGCGAGCGCTTCGCCGAGATGCTGCGCGACGACGTGGGACGTCTGCACGGCTTGCTGGGGCGGGTCGACCAGCTCGGCGCCCTCGACGCGCCGCGCCGCGACAAGGTGGACGTGGCCGCGCTGCTCGAGTCGCTGCTCGACGGGCGCCGCGACGAGTTCCGCGCGCGGCACCTGCTGGTGCTCAAAGAGCTCGATCCCGGCCAGTCGCTGGCGCTCGCCGACCCCGAGCACCTGCGCGTCGCCTTCGAGGCGCTGCTCGACAAGGCGCTCTCGATGATCCCCGAGCGCGGCGACCTGTATCTGGCCTCGCGGCGCCACACCGGCAACGAATCGGCCGCGCCCGGCACCCGGGTGCTGTTCCGCTTCCACGACCCCTCCGCCCGCGACTCCCGCGCGCCCGCCGAGCACTCGCTCGAGCTCTTGATCGCCGAGCTCCTGATGCGGGCCCAGGGCGGGCGCCTCACCCTCGGCTCCAGCGACGCCGAAGAGAGGCTCCTGGTCGTCGACCTGCCGGCCCCCTGAGCCTCACGGCTCCCGGTGCCCACGGCGCGCGCGCCGCCCTTTCGGCTGGGACGGACGGGCTACCCTGCCCGCATGTTCGGCATCGGCATGACCGAGCTGATGGTGATCTTCGTGATCGGGCTGCTGGTGCTCGGCCCCAAGCGGCTGCCCGAGATGGCGCGCTCGCTCGGGCGCAGCATGGCCGAATTTCGCCGCGCCTCCAACGACCTGCGCCGCGAGTTCGCCGAAACCGCCGAAGAGGCGCGCATCGACCCGGTGAAGCTCGAGGAAGGCACCCCGCCCCAGGCCGGGGTCGAGCCGGGCGAGGCGACCGGCGGCCAAGGCGAAGACGAAGACGACGATCCCAAACCCACCGATGGATGAGACCCGGCTGCCGCTCACCGAGCACCTGGCCGAGCTGCGCCGGCGCATCGGCTTCGTCCTGATCGCCTGGGTGATCGGCGCGGTCGCGGCCTGGAGCTTCAGCGAGGCGATCTTTGGCTGGCTGCTGGCCCCGTCGGTCGAGGCGCTCGGCGAGGGACGGCTCCAGGCCATCGCCCCCACCGAGATCTTCTTCACCTACCTCAAGTGCGCCCTGCTGGCCGGCTTCGTCTTCGCGTTGCCGGTGATCTTCTGGCAGCTCTGGGCCTTCGTGTCGCCGGGCCTCTACCCGAGCGAGAAGCACGCCATCGGCCCCTTCGTGGTGATCTCGACGGCGCTTTTCGTGGGCGGGGCCGTCTTCGGCCACACCCTGATCTTCCCGCTGGCCTTCCAGTTCTTCACCAGCTTCGACAGCGAGCTGGTGCAGTCGGCGTGGTCGATGCGCGAGGTCTTCGCGCTCACCACGCGCCTGTTCCTGGCCTTCGGCTTTGCCTTCGAGATGCCGGTCTTCGTGTTCTTCCTGTCGATTGCGGGCATCGTCGACGCACCGACGCTGTGGCGCGGCACGCCCTATGCGGTGCTCGGAGTCTTCGTGCTGGCCGCGATCATCACGCCCCCCGACTGGATCACCCAGGTCTTCATCGCCATTCCCATGGTGGTGCTCTACCTGCTGGGCGTGGGCGTGGCCTATCTGTTTGGCGGCGCGCGCAAGCGCAGCGAGGTCGCGGTTCAGGACCCGAGCCGGCCCTCGGGATAGGGAACCGAGCCCACCGCCGCACCGTCGACGCTCACCCGGCGCCGGTGCAGCAGCCAGCGTCCGTCGCGGCGCTCGACCTCGTCGGCGTAGCGGCCCCAGTGGTCGGGGCCGCGGCGGCCGAGCACCAGGAAGTAGGCGCGCGTCCGGGCCCGGCTCTCCGAGAGCAGCTCGACACGCACGCTGGAGACGTGGTGGTGCAGCGGCCCGGAGGCCGCCAGCCGCTCGGGATCCAGGCGCGTGCGCTCGCCCCGGGCCAGGGCCAGCAGGCCCTCGCGGCCCGCGTATTCGGGACCGTCCTTCACCGTGAGCTCCGCGTCGGGGGTGAAGCAATCGGCGAAGCCCTCGGCGTCACCGAAGTCGCCGCACCAGGTGTAGCGGGAGATCAGGTCGAGGATCTCGAGTCGCGCGCGCAGCTCCCACTCGAGCAAGGCGGGCCCAGCCTAAGAGGGCCGCTTCGGCAGCGTGTCGCGGACCGGGGTGAACTCGGGCATCACCACGTTGCGGCGCAG
>Ga0224508_10000659_pt1 | contig 33260 bp, 30 predicted proteins | sample SF_Jan12_sed_USG_4_FD_170157 | JGI IMG/M metagenome (GOLD analysis project Ga0224508, IMG submission 170157) | Sediment microbial communities from San Francisco Bay, California, United States - SF_Jan12_sed_USGS_21 | ecosystem: Environmental > Aquatic > Marine > Sediment | place: USA...
CCAACCTTCTGCGACCTGCCAGCGGCGACCCTCGAGACCCTGGGCGATGCCCAGGTGGCGATCCTGGGCGCCGCGCACGGCACCCCCTACAACCCCGGCGTGCCCAGCCACTCCGCCGGCGCGCCGGCGGCGCTGCGCAGCACGCTGGAGTGGTACGACACCAGGCGCGATCACATCGACATGGACCGGGGCGAGCCGCTGATGGGCGCGACCCGGGCGGTCGATATCGGCGACGCGGATACGAACCCCGACGACACGGGCGCCGCCAATCGCGCCGCGATCGCTCAGGCGGTGGCGGCGGTGCGCGCCCAGGGCGCGGTGCCGATCCTGCTCGGCGGCGACGATTCCGTGCCAATCCCCTTTTTCGAAGGCTTCGCGGGCGAGAATGTCTGGATCGTCCAGGTCGATGCCCATATCGACTGGCGCGACGAGGTCGAGGGGGTGACCCACGGCTTCTCGTCCACCATGCGCCGCGCCTCCGAGATGGACCAGATCCAGGGAATCGTGCAGATCGGCGCGCGCGGCATGGGCTCGGCCCGCGCCGGCGAGGTCGAGGTCGCGCGGAACTGGGGCGCGAAGTTATTCCCGATGCGCCAGATACATGCAGAGGGCCTAGGGTCTGCCCTGGAGGCGGTGCCCGAGGGCGCCAACATCATCCTGACCACGGACGTGGACGGGCTCGACCCGGCACTCTGCCCCGCGGCGCTCAGCGCGGAGTTCGGAGGCATCGGTTACCAGCAAATGCTCGACATCATCGAGGGCTGCGGTGCGCGGGGCCGGATCGTCGGCGCGACCATGATCGAGTTCGTGCCCGAGCGCGACCCCCACGGTCTGGCCGCCAAGGCGGTGGCGCGCATTCTCTGCAACCTGATCGCCGAGATCGGCGCGGGCGGGTGAGCCGGCAAATGCCACCATATCTGTGGCGCGGGCTAATGTCCGGTGTGCGGACGGAGTTGCCGATGAACATGATGTTTCAGTCGCAGTTATCTGGCACCAACACGTTGGGCGGGCTCAACAGCAAAGAGCCTCAACCTGAGAAAAAGATACCAGCCGTCTGCTTTTCTCATCCCACAGGTGCAATCGTGCGTTGGCAAGGCTTTGCCGGACCGTCATCCGGTTGCCGTCCGCAAGTTCTGTGTGATCGTGGAGCACTTCGGGCAGACGATAGAACGGGATCCGGCTGTAGAGATGGTGCACATGATGAATGCCGATATTCGCGCTGAACCAGCGCAGCACCGAAGGCAGGACATAATGCGAGCTGCCATTCAGCGCAGCATCGTGCAACTGCCAGTGTTCATCCTTGTCCCATTGGGTGTGCTCGAATTGATGCTGCACATAGAACAGCCACATCCCGGCAGTTGCGGCAAGCAGGGTCGAGGGCAAAAATATCAGCAGAACCGGCATTAATCCGCCAAAGAAAATGATCACAGTCAGCCCGGCAAGGATCGCGAAATTGGTGCCCATCGCGCTGATCCAGTACTTTGCCTTCGCCATTAGTCCGAACGGCAGCCGGTTGGTAAGAAAGAACAGATACCCGGGCCCCAGGCCGAACAGGATGATCGGGTTGCGGTAGAGCCTGTACATCAGCCTGTGGAATGGCGTCAGCGCGCAATATTCTGAGACCGTGAGCGTATGGATGTCGCCTATCCCGCGCTTGCCGAGATTGCCAGAGCTCGAGTGGTGTGCCGAATGTGTGCGCCGCCAAACATCGTAAGGCGTCAACGTCAGAACACCTAACACCCGTCCGAGCCAGTCGCTGAAAGTCCTGTTCTTGAAGAACGCCCCATGCCCACAATCATGCTGGATGGCGAACAGCCGTAACAGGAATGCGGCATTGAGAATCGAAATCGCGAAGGTCAGCCAATAGCTGATCGAAAGGGACCACCACGCCAGACACCACAACAGCACGAAGGGAACAATGCTCACAATCAGCTCGAATACGCTGCGGAGCTGATCAGGTTCGCGGTACTCGGAGAGTATCCTGACCCAATCGCGCGGAGCGCGCGTGTCGGGATGCGCCCGGGATGGGCCGGTAGAGTCAGTCATGCGCCTGCGTCATTTTCGTTGATTTCAAGTGGGATAAACTACTGGCCCGACATAGCAACGAATATTTCGTAACGGGTTGGGCGAACTGACCCATCACAGTTGGAAAGCGTTGTAGCAAGGCTCAATCTGCCGGAAAAAACTGCGTCGTTGTAAAACCCGCGTTTGGGTCCGCTTCGGGCTCGAAGCCGACATCGGCAAATTCTACTGTTTCTAGATCTGCACCCACGGCCGGCGCCCAGACCCAAGGGCCGGCGTTTGGATGCACAGTCGTAGGGTGGGCTCGGCAGAGCCCACCGCGGCGGGCGCTCGGTTGATCGCGGGCTCGTTCGAGCCCACCCTTGTCTCTTTGGAATCTGTCATGAGAGTGGTGGCAGGCGAGACCCCGGTCCACCTTGGGTTTCGAGCTCGTGGCGTAGCGTGGGGCTCGTCTGCCGAACGTCGCCCTTTCCTCGGCAAAGGGCTGGGCGTCCATGGCGGGTCTCCCTTTCGTTCGATGCGCCGAAATTAGCCAGATCGCACGCCGCCGGCCAGCAGAGCACGCCGCAAGACGCGCCGATATAGGGTGGGTGCTTTGCACCCACCGTTTGGTCGAAATCGGTTGCGCTTGGTGGGTGCTTCGCATCCACCCTATAGCGCGTTGCGCGGGATGGCGCGGGAGCGCACGCCAACCGTTAATTGACGGTTAATCGCGCGAAAAACGAATTGGCTTCAATATCTTAGAAAGGCTCTCACATGTGAGAGCCCCTCATTCCCCCGCCGGCATCGCGGTCTCGGCCAGCTTGGCCCAGAACGAGACCCCGTAGGGGATCGCCTCGTCGTTGAAGTCGTATTCCGGGTGATGGACCATCTGGGTCTCGCCGTTGCCGAGCCAGATCATGGCGCCGGGCCGCTCGTTCAGCATGTAGGAGAAATCCTCGCCCCCCATCAGCGGCGGCTGGTTCTGGTCCACCCCGTCCTCCAGCGCCACGGTCTCGGCCACGCCGGCCGCGAACGCGGTCTCGGCCTCGCTGTTCACGGTCACCGGATAGCCCCCCAGGAATTGCAGATCGATCTTCGCGTCGAAGGCCGCGGCCAGCCCATCCGCCATCGCCTGGAACCGGGTCTTGACCACGTCGCGCACCTCGTCCTTCAGCGTGCGGATCGTGCCCTTCATATGGACCGTCTGCGGGATCACGTTGAAAGCGTCACCCCCGGTATGGAGCGAGGTGATCGACAGCACCGCGGATTCGATCGGGTCCACATTGCGGGCGACGATCGACTGAACCCCCTGCATCAGCTGCGCGGCCACCAGCGTCGTGTCGATGCAGTCATGCGGCTTGGCCGCGTGGCCGCCCTTGCCCACGATATCGATAGTGAACTGGGTTGTCGCCGCCATGGTTGGCCCGGGCCGGATTGCAAACGTGCCGACCGGGATGCCTGGGGCGTTGTGCATCCCGAAGACCTGCTGGACGCCGAAGCGTTCCATCAAACCGTCCTTGACCATCTCGTTGCCGCCACCGCCGCCCTCCTCGGCTGGCTGGAAGATCATCACCGCGGTGCCGTCGAAGTTGCGGGTCTCGGAGAGGTATTTTGCAGCTCCCAGCAGCATCGCGGTGTGCCCGTCATGGCCGCAGGCATGCATCTTGCCCGGCACTTTCGAGGCGTGGGGCAGGCCGGTCTTCTCGTCGATCGGCAGGGCGTCCATGTCGGCGCGCATGCCAACGACCTTGCCCGAGCCGTTGCCGCGGCCCCGGATCACGCCCACGACGCCGGTTTGGCCGATCCCCTCGACCACCTCGTCGACGCCAAAATCGCGCAGCTTTTCGGCCACGACCCCGGCGGTGCGGTGGACGTCGAACAGCAATTCCGGGTTCTCGTGGATATCGCGGCGCCAGGCGGTCACTTCGTCGTGCAGGTCGGCGATGCGGTTGATGATGGGCATGGAAAGCTCCCCGCTTGGGTCAGGTGCTGAGTGTCTGGATCAGCCGGCGCATGAATGCCTCGCCGGCCTCGAACTGGCTGATCTCGATGAATTCGTCTGCCTGGTGCGCCTGCTCGATCGAGCCTGGGCCCACGACACAGGTGGAATAGCCGCCTTCGTTCTGGAAATGGCCGGCCTCGGTGCCATAGGAGACCGCATGCTCGCCATTGTCGCCGGTAAGCTGGCGGGCCAGGCGTTCGGCCTCGCCGTCCGTCTCCTTGCGGCAGCCCGGCGCCAGCAGGCGGACGTCGATCTCGATCCCGGTCTGCGGCCGGACGGCCTGCATCTGGGCCTGGACCCGGTCGCATTCGGCGCGGTAGCGGTCGAACCAGTCCTGGCCGTCCTCGGTGGGCAGGCAGCGGATATCGCTTGAGAACCAGCAATCTTTGGCGGTGATGTTGCCGGCCGTGCCGCCCTCGATCAGGCCGTTGTGCAGCGTCGTGTAGGGCGGCGTGAACAGCCGCTCCGGCGCGTCCGGGGGCAGGGCCTCGGCAGCCAGCCGGTTCTCGTCCATGCGCTCGGAGTGCCAGTTGATCAGCTTGGCCGCGTTCATCACCGCCGAGACGCCGGTATGGACAAGGCTGGAATGGACCTCATAGCCCCGCACCCGGGTCGTCAGGCTGCAGCCGCCCTTGTGCTGGGTCACCACCTTCATGCGCGTCGGCTCGCCCACGAAGACCGCCGAGGCTTTCGGCAGGGTCTGGACCATCTCGTCGATTAGATACGGCACCCCTTGATGACCGACCTCCTCGTCATAGGACAGCGCGATCTGGATCGGGCGCTTCAATCCCGTCTTCAGCATGTCGGGCACCAGCGCCAGGCCCAGCGCGTTGAACCCCTTCATGTCGCAGGTGCCCCGGCCATAGAGCTTGCCGTCGCGCTCGGTCAGAACGAAGGGATCGGTCGACCAGGTCTGCCCGTCGATTGGGACCACATCCGTGTGGCCCGACAGCACGACCCCGCCGGGCGCGTCCGGGCCGACCTGGGCATAGAGGTTGGCCTTCGGCTCGATCGGGCTCTCGACGATCCGGCTCTCGATCCCATGGCCAGCAAGGTAGTCACGAACAAATCCGATCAAATCGAGGTTGGACTCGCGCGAAACAGTGGGGAAGGCGACCAACTTGGCCAGCATCTCGCGCGCGGTGTAGTGATCTCCCATGCCCCAGGGCCTCCCAGACGGCGGATCGGTTTTGGACGCTGTTCCCAGGCCTTACTTGCGCGTCCTTTCCCCAAGGTCAAGCTGCCCCTGCATCAGCAAGCGGTTGAACGCAGTCACGAAAACTTGCTGTTGCGGTGCCCTGCAAGATGGGTTTCTTATGGTCGCCCGATGGCCGCGCAGAAGGGCCACGTGAGAAAAATGACAGGGAGGTGGCGTGGACGCACCCGCGATCACCGATTCGAAGGCCCCGGTCCTTGAGGTCCAGGGGCTGAGGACGGTCTTCCACACGTCGGAGGGCATGATACACGCCGTGAACGGCGTGAGCTTCTATCTGCGCGCCGGCGAGTTGGTCGGCGTCGTCGGCGAGTCAGGCTCCGGCAAGTCGGTGACCATGATGTCGCTGATGAAGCTGTTGCCCGAGCCCCCGGCCGAGATCGTCGGCGGCTCTGCCCTGCTGGAAGGGCGCGATCTGCTGCGGCTCGAACCGAGTGCCCTGCGCCATGTGCGCGGCGGGGAGATCGGGTTCGTGTTCCAAGACCCGATGACCTCGCTCAATCCGGTCTTCACCATTGGCTACCAATTGACCGAGCCCCTGCGCGAGCATCTGGGCATGAGCAGATCGGAGGCCCGCGCCCGCGCGATCGATCTGCTAAGCTTGGTCGGCATCCCCACGCCCGAGGAGCGGCTGAACGACTTCCCGCATCAATTCTCGGGCGGGATGCGTCAGCGGGTGATGATCGCCATCGCGCTCGCATGCGACCCGAAAGTCCTGATTGCCGACGAGCCGACCACGGCACTGGACGTGACCATCCAGGCGCAGATCCTGGAATTGGTGAAGTCGCTGCGCCAGGAGCTGGGCATGGGGATCGTCTGGATCACCCATGATCTTGGCGTCGTTGCCGGGATCGCCGACCGGGTGATGGTGATGTATGGGGGCCTCGTGGTCGAACATGCGCGGGTCTCGGAGCTCTACGCGCGGCCGATGCATCCCTACACGCGGGCGCTGTTGGAGACCCTGCCTAGCCTTGACGGCACCCGTTCCGACCGCCTGCGATCGATTGCCGGTCAGCCGCCGCATATGACGCAAGCACCAAGCGCTTGCCCTTTCGCGCCGCGCTGCACCCATGTGCACGACCGGTGTCTGGCCGAGAACCCGCCGCTGGTCGAGGCGGCCCCGGGCCATGACGTTGCCTGCTGGTGGCGCCCGCCGGAGCAAGTCTCCGAGAGCGAGGTCAACGCCGATGCTTGATCATGCCATCAGCGACGAAACCCTGCTGAGCGTCCAGAACCTCAGCAAGCATTTCCCGGTCTACAAGGGAATCATCCGCCACCAGGTCGGCGTGATCAAGGCGGTCGATGGGATCAGCTTCGACATCCGCAAGGGCGAGACCCTGGGTCTGGTCGGCGAGTCGGGCTGCGGCAAGTCCACGGCCGGCCGCACGATCCTGCGCCTCTACGACGCGACCGAGGGCACGATCACGTTCGGCGGTCAGAATGTCGCCGAGCTGTCGGGTGAATCGCTGCGCCGGATCCGGCCGCGGATGCAGATGATTTTCCAGGACCCGCAGGCCTGCCTCAATCCGCGGATGACGGTCAGCTCGATCATCGCCGAGCCCTTGGACGAACACGCCACGGTCAAGGGACGCGCAAAGCAAGACAGGGTCAGCGAGCTGCTTGACGCGGTCGGCATGAACCCGCGCTTCGCCAACCGCTATCCGCACGAGTTCTCCGGTGGCCAGCGCCAGCGGATCGGCATCGCGCGTGCCTTGGCATTGGACCCCGATTTCATTGTCTGCGACGAGCCGATCGCGGCGCTGGATGTTTCGATCCAGGCCCAGGTCGTGAACCTGCTCGAGGAATTGCAGTCGAGATTGGGGCTGACCTACCTCTTCATCAGCCATGACCTTTCGATGGTGCGCCATATCGCCGACCGCGTGGCGGTGATGTATCTGGGCAAGGTCGTTGAGCTCGCCGATCGCGAGCAGCTCTACGCCGATCCCAAGCACCCCTACACGCGGGCGCTGCTGTCGGCCGTGCCGATCCCGAACCCGGAGGTAGAGACCAAGCGTACAAGGATCATCTTGAAGGGCGACGTGCCCAGCCCCGCCAACCCGCCGAAGGGTTGCCGGTTCTGCACCCGTTGCCCGGAGGCAATCGAGAAATGCCATTCGGTTGAACCCGATTGGCGCAAGCTGGGGGATGGGCGCCATGTCGCCTGTCATCTGGCGGAATGAGGGGACCCACAGCGATGCCGTTTGAGAACCCGGACCAGGCATTGCCGCAGCCCGCGGAGCATATTGCGCCGCGCGGACTGCTGACCATTCCGGCCCGGACTTCCTTTCCCGAATTCGGGATCGGGGTCCATTCAACAAAGGGAGATAACCCATGAAACTTTCCAGGAAGTATTTGCTGGCCGCCGCCGCGGGCGCGCTGTTGGCATCACCGGCGCTGGCGGCCGAGCGTGGAGCAGACGGCCAGGTCAACATCCTCTACTGGCAGGCGCCATCGACCCAGAACCCGTACCTATCGGGCGGCACCAAGGACATCGAGAGTTCCTCGCTTGTGCTCGAGCCTCTGGCCAACTACGACCCTGCCGGTGAAATGCTGCCGACCCTGGCGGTGGAGATCCCGACGCTCGACAATGGCGGCGTCTCGGAGGATCTGACATCGATCACCTGGAAGCTGAAGCAGGGCGTCGTTTGGTCGGATGGCACGCCGTTCACGGCGGCGGACGTAGTCTTCTCGGCCGAGTATTGCCTGCACCCGGAAGGGGGCTGCAACGCGACGCCCAAATTCGCGGATGTGACCAGCGTCGAGGCAATTGACGATCACACCGTCAAGATCACGTTCGGGGTTGCCAAGCCCTTCCCCTATGGCCCGTTCGTCGGCAACGACTCGCCGATCATCCAGAAGGCCCAGTTCGAGAGCTGCATCGGCGCGAAGGCTCCGGAATGCACGACCGAGAACTTTGGCCCGATCGGCACCGGCCCGTTCATGGTGAAAGACTTCAAGGCGAATGACACGATTCAGTATGTCATGAACGAGACGTATCGCGAGGAAGGGAAGCCGCATTTCTCGTCGGTTCTGTTCAAAGGTGGTGGTGACGCGGCCGCGGCGGCCCGTTCCGTGCTGGAGACGGGTGAGTTCGACTATGCCTGGAACCTGCAGGTCGAGCCCGAGATTCTCAGCCAGATGGAATCCGCCGGCAAGGGTAAGGTGATCGCCGCCTTCGGCCCCTCGGTCGAGCGTTTGATGATCAACAAGACCAACCCCGACCCGGCGCTGGGCGACGAGCGCGGCACGGTCAAGCATCCGCATCCGTTCCTGACCGACGCCAAGGTCGTGCGCGCGCTTTCGCTGGCGATCGAGCGCGAGATCCTGGTCGAAGCCGGCTATGGCGCAGCGGGCAAGGTGACCTGCAACGTGCTGCCGGCGCCCAATGCCTATGCCTCGACCAACAACGACTGGTGTAAAACCCAGGACGTCGAGCAGGCCAAGGCGCTGCTGGACGAAGCAGGCTGGAACGATACCGACGGCGATGGCGTCCGTGAAAAGGACGGTGTGAAGCTTTCGGTTATCTACCAGACATCGACCAACTCGGTCCGTCAGGGCACCCAGGCGCTGATCAAGCAGATGTGGGCGGAAATCGGCGTGGAAACCGAGCTGAAGAACATTTCGGCGTCGGTCTTCTTCGGTGGCGACCAGTCCAGCCCGGACACGTTCCAGAAGTTCTTCGCGGACATCGAGATGTACACGAACAACTTCAACGGCACCGATCCGGAAGCCTATATGGGCTCGTGGACCTGCAAGCAGATCCCATCGCCGGAGAACCAGTGGGTGGCCAACAACATGCCGCGCTACTGCAACGCGGAATATGACGCGCTGGTGGCCAAATACGCCATCACGGCCGAGCCGGCCGAGCGTCAGGCCATCGCCAAGAAGTTGAACGACATGCTGATGGAAGACGGTGCGATCGTGCCGCTGATCCACCGCGGTCGGGTCGCTGCCCACTCCAACGCGCTTGGTGGTGTCGATATGACCGCCTGGGACAGCGAAATCCACAACATCGAAAACTGGTATCGCGTCAAGTGATGCTGATCCGGGCGGCGCTTCGGCGCCGCCCTTCCCCTTAATCGACGGGCGCGGATGTTTCGTTACACCATCAGGCGGCTTCTTTTTGCGATCCCCACTTTGCTGGTGATCTCGTTTATTATTTTTGCCCTTCTTGACCTGGCCCCGGGCGACCCGACGTCACAGCTTCCGATCAACATTCCCGCCGAGGTGCGCCAGAAGATCCGCGAGGCGCTGGGCCTCGGCGAGCCCTTCTACGTGCGCTACGGGCTGTGGATGCAGCAGTTCTTCGTCAACGAGCCGCTGAACATTCTTGAGCAGTGGTTTGGGGTGACGATCGGGGATTCCGAGAACCGGCTGCGCGTTCTTTCTTGGTCGACCCGCTCGCCGGTCGTCGATCTGATCGTCGAGCGGATGCCGCAGACGCTTTGGGTTGTCGGCATGGCCTATGTGGTCGGTATCGCCATCGCCTTGCCCGTGGGCGTGATCTCGGCCTACCGGCAATACTCGATCTTCGACCAGGCTGGCACCTTCATCACCATGATCGGTTTCTCGATCCCGCCCTTCTTCTCGGGCGTGCTGGTGATCGTCATCTTCTCGGTCAATCTCGGCTGGTTCCCGTCGATCTACGACACCACACATGTGGTCACCGATTGGGACAGTTTCCTGAAGCAGATCAATCAGATGATCCTGCCGGTGATGGTCTTGGCGCTCCAGATCACCGCGCAACTGACGCGCTTCATGCGCGCCTCGATGCTCGACAACCTGAACCAGGACTATGTGCGCACGGCCCGCGCCAAAGGGATGAGCGAGCAGGCGGTGGTGCTGCTGCACGTGCTGCGCAATTCGATGATCCCGGTAATCACCGTGATCGCGCTGGCAGTTCCGAGCATCTTCGGCGGCGCGATCATCACCGAGCAGATCTTCAAGGTGAACGGCATCGGCGCCCTTTTGATCGGCGGGATCGAGGCAGGAGACTTGCCGCTGGTCCAGACGCTTACCTTCATCTTCGCCGTCCTGATCGTGCTCTTCAACCTGGTGGCCGACATCCTCTACGGCATCCTGGACCCGAGGATCCGCTATGACTGAGCAGGTGACAGCCCGAGCCGTGGCCGGAGGCGAAGCCGCCGAGATGGGCGCGCACCGCTCGCTCTGGCGCGACGTCTGGCTGCAATATCGCACCCATACGGGCGCCGTCGTCGGCACCTTCGTTTTCCTGTTTATCGTGCTGGGCGTGATCATCGGACCGTTCTTCCACACGACCGACCCGACCTATATCGACTACCGGGCCAAGAACACGCTGCACATGTTCTCGTGCTTCTATTTCTCGGTGCCTGAGGCGGTGGAGAATGCCGGTGCCTGGACCACCTGGAGCTGCTTCACCGATCCGGCGGGGTTCGCCGAGCTGACGGCCAAGCGGGTCAAGGTGAGCTGGACGCATCCGCTGGGGACCGACAACTACGGACGCGACACGCTGGCCCAGTTGATGGCCGGCGGTCGGGTCAGCCTGGCGGTGGGCGTGACGGCAATGGCGTTGTCGATCGTCCTGGGCGCGCTGATCGGCGTGCTATCGGGCTTCTTCCGCTGGCTCGACGGGCCGCTGATGCGGCTGACCGACCTGTTCCTGGCCCTGCCGATCCTGCCGCTCCTGCTGGTCATGATTATGCTTTTCCGCGAGACGCTTAGGGCGGCTTTCGGGCCGGAGGAAGGCATCTTCATTCTGGTGGTCTCGGCGATCGGCATCACGTCCTGGATGCAGACCGCGCGGATCGTGCGTGGCGACGTGCTGTCGATCAAGGAGCGGGAATTCGTGCTGGCCGCGCGCTCGATCGGCACCCGGCAGCACCGGATCATCGGGCGGCACATCTTCCCGAACGTGCTCTCGCCCGTCATGGTCTCGGCGACCCTGGGGCTGGCCAGCGCGATCATCACCGAATCCGCGCTGTCGTTCCTGGGACTAGGCTTCCCGTCCGACTTCCCGACCTGGGGACGGCTGTTGATCGACGGGCGGGACTTCATGGACATCACGCCGAGCCGGGTGATCTGGCCGGGCCTGGCGATTTCGCTGACGGTGCTCAGCGTGAACTACATGGGCGACGGGCTGCGCGACGCGCTCGACCCGCGAATCCGCGGACGCTAAGGGTTCACGCGTCTGGAATGAGAGGTCAAACGCCGCCGGGCAAGGGCGCGCCTATCGGGTGACGTCCTCCACCATGACCGGGCGGAAGCGGTATTTGGTGTCCTCCATCTCGCCCGCGCCCAAGCTTTGCGGCGGGAACACCACCTCGACCCTGGCGGTGTCGAAGCTCTGCCGCCAATCGGTGCCGGTGCGGATGCAGTTCGCGCTTTCTCCGCTGAGATTGGGCCGGTATTCGACCCGGCGCGCGAAGCCCAGATTGTAGTGCCGGTTACGCCCGTCCAGGCGCACGATCCCGGTATCGACGAAGTATTCGTGCATGCCCTCACCCATGCCCGTGGCATCGCGGACCGTCCAGACACCGCAGAGCGCCAGTTTGCCCGAGCTTTCGAAGGCATCGACCGCGGCGATGATGGTGTCGCCGTATTGCAGATTGCCGCCGCCCACAGCGTAATCTTTGTCGACCGTGCTCGCTGGAATCTTCGACCCAAGTCCGATGCACCCGGCCAGTGCTGCCACACCCGCGAGGGCGAAATATCTCATTAATTGCATAAGTTTACACTCCCCTGATCATCCACACAGACTAGCGCCGCACGTGATCACGGGCTCCGCAATTCGCCGCACGGGTCCGTGACATCCCGTGAGAGTTTGTGTTTTGCGCCGCGCCGCGCTATCCGCTCGCAAATCAGTTTCGGCGGCGGCCTATAGGGGGCTTGGATGGATAAGGCGATGGATGGGGTGGCCACAAAAACGGTGGTCAATTCCTGGAACGAGTGGGATCCCTTGAAGCATGTCATCGTCGGGCGCGCCGATGGCTGCTACATCCCGCCGCCCGAACCGGCGCTGGACGCGAAGGTTCCCGAGGATTCGGACATGCGCGGCCAATGGGGCATGCGCCCGCAGGAGACGATCGACCGGGCCAACGAGCTGTTGGACAACTTCGCCGCGCTGCTGGAGGGCCGAGGCATCCGGGTCGACCGCCCGACGCCGATCGATTTCTCCAAACCCGCGACCACCCCGGATTTTCACACCGACAGCCAGTTCGGCTGCATGCCGCCGCGCGACGTGCTGCTGACGGTCGGCTCCGAGATCCTGGAAGCCACCATGAGCTATCGCTGCCGGTGGTTCGAATACCTCTGCTACCGGCCCTTGATGCAGCGCTATTGGGAAGAGGACCCGAACTTCCGCCACGAGGCGGCGCCTAAGCCGCGGCTGACGGATGCGGATTACCGGCAGGACTATCTCTCGGAGAAAATCGGCGACGCCAAGCGCCTGGAATGGACGGCGGAAAAATTCTTCGTGACGACCGAGGAGGAGCCGTTATTCGACGCCGCCGACGTGCTGCGCTTCGGGCATGACCTCGTGGTCCAGCACGGCTTCACCACCAACCTCAAGGGCATCGAATGGCTGCGCCGGCATTTCCCGGACCACCGGGTCCATGCGGTGAACTTCCCGGGCGATCCCTATCCGATCCATATTGACGCGACATTCACGCCGCTGCGGCCTGGCCTGATCCTGAACAACCCGCAGCGCCGCCTGCCGGACGCGCAGCGCGAGATGTTCCACCGCAATGGCTGGGAGATCGTGGATGCGGCCCAGCCGGCCCACAATCAGCCCCCGCCGCTCTGCTATTCAAGCACCTGGCTGAGCATGAACGTCCTGGTGCTGGACCCGAAGACCGTCTGCGTCGAGGCGAGCGAGGTCTGGCAGGCCGAGCAGATGGACAAGCTGGGAATGGAGGTGATCCCGGTCGAGCTGCGCGACGCCTACGCCTTCGGCGGCGGGCTGCATTGCTGCACGGCGGACGTGTATCGCGAGGGCGGGTGCGAGGATTATTTCTCGAACCGGTAGGGTGCGCATTCATGCGCACCACCCGCGTCGCAACATTCCCGATTGGTGCGCATGAATGCGCACCCTACCAGGGGGATTTCCCCTTGTTCTGCGCCTCCACATACGCCTTCAGCACCGCATTGATCCGAGTCTGGTAGCCCTTGCCCTGGGCCTTGAATCGATCCAACAAGCGTAGGGTGGGGTTCCACCCCACCATTCTCCTTGTCATCGCATCCGGCGGGTCGAAAACCCACCCTACTCGCGTAGGCACGCCACAGGATAGAGGAGCGGCGCGCCATCCCGGTTACCCCGCAGGGCCTCGGCGAGGCGATTGGGGGCATAGCCGCCCGCCTCCGGCGGCCGCGCGGCGCGCTCGGGATCGACGCATTGGACTCGGCCATCCGGGCGGGTGCGGAACAGCGGCTCAGGGTTCACCGCCTGGCCCGCCTTCAGCAGCTCGAAATGCAGGAACGCGATCCCCCGCGGCACGGTTCCAGTGTCGCCCACCGTACCGATCCGCTGTCCGGCCCGGACCGGCGCGCCTTCGGTCACCTCCACGGAATGAAGATGGGTGTAGACCGTCAGATAAGCCGGCCCGGCGCCGGTGGTGGCGATCTCGACCACCCGGCCACGCCCAGGCTCGACTGCGACCCGGACGACCACCCCATGTGCCACGCCGTAGACCGGGGTGCGGACGCGGGCAATGATGTCGATGCCCTGGTTCGGTTGCGCCCGCCATCCGCCGCCGATGCGTGTCGACGACCCGAATTGCGACACGATCCGGTAGGCGTCGTCCGGATAGCGCGTAAAATACGGTAGCTCTCCCCGGGCTGCAGGCGCAGGCCCGGTGATGGCGGCCGCGGTCAGAGCGGCAAGGATCGTGCAAACCGGCATCGCATGCCCCAAGCAAGCGTAGCGTGGGTTTTCAACCCACCGCTCCCCGCGCGATCGCGTCATACGGTGGGTTGAAAACCCACCCTACCCCGTATCCACCACCGCGAAGTCATGGCTCATCTCGGCCGTCTTCGCCACCATCGCCGAGGCCGAGCAGTATTTCTCGACCGAGAGGTTGACCGCGCGCTCGACCTTCTTCGCGCTCAGCCCCCGGCCCTTGACCACGAAATGCATGTGGATGCGGGTGAAGACCTTGGGGTCGGTCCCGGCCCGTTCGGCGTCGAGTTCGACCACACAGTCCTCGACCGCCTCGCGCCCCTTCTCCAGGATATGGACCACGTCGAAGGCCGAGCAACCGCCGGTTCCGATCAGCACAAGCTCCATCGGGCTCGGGCCTGGCTTCTGCCCCTGCTCCCCATGCGCGGTGCCAAGAACGACCGCATGACCGCTGCCCGCCTCGCCGACGAAAGTCCGGTCGCCCACCCATTTGACCCGCGCTTGCATGCCATATCCTCCCGCGATCCTGATTTTCCTGCCATTCTGCAAGCCAAGTGCGCCCCTGGCAAATCGTCGGGTCGTGCCGCAAAGACGGCTGCCACATAGAATTAGTGCGCGCGCCGAGCCCGGCGCAGGCACTTCAATCGTCGAGTCCCTGTGGAGTCTTGGGAGCTTAGTGGATCTTGTGGGACTCGATCGCGGTTGTGACGCGGCTCAGATCGAGGGACGGGACGGGGTCGCCGTCCAGATCATCAGCCATATCGATAAAGGCATCCAGCCTGGCAACCTCGGAGATCAGCTCATCACGCAGTTCGATGGCGACCGCCACCAGATCGACCTCGGTGTCTGACATTTCAATTCACCCTTCACACATTCTGTCACGCTTACGCGACCAAACTCACTGGCCGGAATTTATTGGCCGGAATTCACTGGCCAGACGACCTAGCCCACCCGGCGGGCGCACCAAAAAACCGCGTTGGGTCATCAGGCGAGCACCGTCCCTATAACACCCCAATAACGGGAATTATTCAATGATTTTTAGGTTTTATGTCGCGACCGAAGCCAAAGATGGCCAAGTAAAACTGTTGCGATGCCAGCGCCCGAGACCGCGATCAGCCAGGGCCAGGTCAGATCCATCATCCGGGCACCCATCCAAACCATCAGGATCGTCAGGGGCAGGATCCCCAGCCCCGTGGTCCATAAAAACGTGCCCCAGCCGACGCGGGTCAGCCCTGCGGCGTAGTTGATCAGGTTGAACGCGATGACGGGGATCAGCCGCGCGATCAGCAGCGTGGCGGGGCCCAGTTCCTCGGTCCAACGGTCGAGCTTGGCGTTCGCGCTCGGTCCGAGCACCGCATTGACGAATGGCCGCCCGAGCCAGCGCGAGAGGCCGAACGAGAGCGCCGCGCCGATCATCGCGCCCAGCCAGACCATGGCGGTGCCCCAGACCGTGCCGTAGACCGCGCCGGCGCAGAGCGCCAGGATCTCGGCCGGGAAGGGCACGAAGCTGTGCAGCACCATCAGCGCGACCACCGCCGCCAGGCCCCAATCCCCGTAGCCGCGGATCCGCTCCGCCAGCACGGCCGGCTCGAGCCCGGTGCCCATCTCGGTGAATGCCAGCGTGGCACCCAGGCCGATCAGCAGTACGAGCGCCAGGGCGGCCAGCCCGATCCGCAACGATAGGCGCAGCGGCCGGGCGACGGCTATCTCGCGGTCCCAGGCCATGGCTCAGCATAACGCGCCCCGGGCCATGCCACCATTGCAAACATTCCGGTGTGAACAGGCACCCATCCGCCCTATGCTGATGCCCGCCCGGATGCCTGGCGGAACGAGGTGACGATGCCAGCCCAGCCCCTGCGATCGCTCCCCATGCGCTCGCTTCATGTCGGATCGGCGATGATCGACATCATCTGCATCGTCGCGGCCGAGAATATCGAGCGCATGACGTTTACCAACGAGGGCAAGGCCTTCCTGATGGTCGAGACCGGGCGCAAGGTCGCCGCCGAGTCGATCACCAATCATGTGGGCGGCGGGGCCTGCAACACCGCCGTCGGTCTGACCCGGCGAGGGTGGCTGACGGACGTTCTGGCGAAGACCGGTGAGGACCTGAATGCCGAGGCGGTGCGCGAGCATTTGGAGCTGAACGGCGTCTCGACCGAGCATCTGATCACCGCCGAGCGGTTGGCGACCGGGACGGCGGTGATGGTGGCCAGCCACGACCGCAACGCCTCGATCTTCGTGCATCGCGGCGCCAACGAAACGCTCGCGCCCTGCGACCTGCCGGATGAGATCTTCGCCGGGCGGGACCTTGTCTATGTGGCCCCTCTCTCCAGTGCCTCGGCCGATTGCATGCCCGACCTGGTGGCCCGGGCCAAGCGCGCCGGCGCCCTGGTCGCGGTCAACCCGGGCATCCGGCAACTGGCGTCACGAACCCAGGCGTTCATCGACGCCCTGGCCGATATCGATCTCATTTCGGTAAATCGGGTCGAGGCCGAGACGCTGGTCCCGGCGATCATGGCGCGCGCTGCGCCCGGGGACGCGGGGCCTCCACCCGAGAACGGCCCAGAGCTGATGAAGCGCGGCCTGACCTTTGGCGGGTTCGAAATCGGCTTGGCACCCTTCATGGAGGCGCTGCGCACGCTCGGGCCGCGTTGGGTGCTGGTGACCGACGCGATCAAGGGTGCCTATCTGGCGGCGCCCGAGGGGATTTTCTGGCGCCCGGCGCTGCCGGTCACGGTGCAGGGCACGGCCGGGGCGGGCGATTCCTATACCTCGACCCTGACGGCCGCGCTGGCCGAGGGACTGGAGCCGGCCGAGGCCATGCTCGAGGCGGCGATCAACGCGGCCTCGGTGGTGGGTGCGCTCGATACCACGTCGGGTCTTTTGACGCCTGAGCAAACGGCTCGACGCTTAGCGGCTTTAAGTGATGTTGTGCTTATAAAGATTTAAGATTGGCGCGCAGCCGGCCTGTCGCAGCAATCACCCTTCGCCTTTGGCGGCGCTTAACAAATGGCGTTTCGGGCGCATGAGATCAGATTTGATCGGAGAGCCAGAGCACAGGAATGCTGCCCCCACCCGAGGGTAGGGGCGCATTCCGCGTCCCGTCAGATGCCGAAGACGTCGGGCAGGTCCGCCGCCGGAAGATCCGGCATATCAGCCATCGCGGCTTCAGTGGCGCTCGGGAGGCTCAGCTCCGGAAACGTTGGAGCGGTCAGCTCTGGCATTCCGGCATTTTCCGGAACCGTTGGTATGTCCATCGGCTCGGGCAGCCGTGCCTGAGGCGGAACCGCATTGGCCGCCTGCGACGGCGGAGCGGCAGTCGATTTCCCCATGATTAACCTCCTTCACGGGTTGGTTTCTTGGGTGCAGCTTAAAAGAGAGTAAGTTTTATAAATATTACCGAAAGAAATAGTATTAATATTAAATAGATTACTTTAATTAGTTAAATTATTGTTGAAAATGTGGCAACTTTCAACAACACGGCGACGCTACACCGAACCTGGTTAAACGTTTCCTAACAACACATCGGGGAGATCGGGTGTCCGCCTCCGGCCGGAAGGGCCGGCATCGAAAACCAGCCGCGATATCGCGTCACCGAGCCGGTCGTCACGTGAGGCGCCCGTCAGAGAGTCCTGAGATAAGCGTCGTATTCCACGTCCGGAATGCGTGCCATCAGGGTCGCGCGTTCCTGGCGCTTGACCGCCGCGAACACCGCCCGGAACTCCTCGCCCAGCCAATCTGCGACGAAGCGCGACCCGGACAGCGCCTGCTCGGCCATGACCCAGCTGAGCGGCAACTCGGCGCCATCGGCGCCGGATGCTTCGCCGGTCACCGGCGCGCCGGGGTCCGTGCCGCGCTCGATCCCGTCCAAGGCCGCGGCCAGCACCGCCGCCGCGAGCAGATACGGGTTGGTATCGGCGCCGGCCACGCGGTGCTCGATCCTTGCGCCCTTGCCCGCGGTCTCGGGCACCCTGAGCGCGGTGCCCCGGTTGTCGAGGCCCCAGGCAGCGACCACAGGTGCGTAGGAGCCCGGCATGAACCGGCGATAGCTGTTCTGATGCGGCGCGAAGATCAACATGCAGTCCGGCATTGCCCGCAGCATCCCGCCGACCGCCGCCTTGACCTTGTCATTCGGCTCGGTTCCGCCGCCATCGAAGATGTTGCGGCCGTCGCGATCGGTCAGGCTGAGATGGATATGCATGCCCGAGCCGGACATGTCGCCATAGGGCTTCGGCATGAACGTCGCGTCCATCCGTTGCGCGCGCGCCACGCCCCGGATCGCGCGCTTGAGCGCGACCAGGTGATCGGCGGCGGCCAAGGGATCGGCGGTGTGGGTCAAGTTCATCTCGAACTGGCCCGCGCCGAACTCGCAGATCGCGGTTTCGGCGGGGGCGCCCAGAGTTCGGGCGGCCTCCGTGATCCCTGCGATCACCGGTTCGAAGGACCGCATGACGCCCATGTCGTAGATTTGCGCGCGCTCGAGCCGTCCACCGGCTTCGGGGTTCACGGGCGGCGCGGGCTTTTCCGGGTCGATCAGGTAGAACTCCAGTTCCAGCGCCATGACCGGGGTAAAGCCCATCGAGGCGGTGCGTTCGGCCACCCGTGCCAGCACGCCGCGCGGGTCGTAGCCACAGACCCCCTCGCCGTCAGGAGCGCTCAACATGCATTGGATCTGCGCAGTTGGGCGTTCGGCCCAAGCGAGCGGCGCCAGGCTCGGCCCCACCGGGATCAGGCTTCCATCCGGATCGCCTTTGTCGAGCGCGATGCCCGCTGCCTCGCAATCGGCGCCGAAGATATCCAGGCCCAGGGTCGAGGTGGGCATCTTCATGCCGCCGCCGCCCAGCTTCTCCAGCATCGCGGCGGGCACCAGCTTGCCGCGCGCGACGCCGTTGAGGTCGGTCACGTAGACCTCAGCGGTCTCGATATCCTGATACGCGGCGCGGAAGGCCGCGAGCTGTTCGGCATAGCTCATCGGTCAGCCCCTCAGCCGCGCCATCAGGCAAATGAGCTCCAGCGCGATGGTCGCGCCGGCCAGCGAGGTGATCTCCGCGTGATCGAAGGGCGGCGAAACCTCGACCACGTCCATGCCGATCAGGTCGATGCCATCGAGCCGCCGGATGATCTCCTTGGCCTGCCAGGTGCTAAGGCCCCCGCAGACCGGGGTCCCGGTGCCCGGCGCATAAGCCGGGTCCAGGCAGTCGATGTCGAAGGTGATATAGCAGCAGTTGTCGCCAACCACCTCGCGGATGCGCGCGACCGCGGCGTCGATGCCCTGTTCGTGGACGCTGTTGGCGTCGTGGATCACGAAGTCCGAAGTGTCGGTATAGGTCGTCCGGATCCCCACCTGGATCGACCGCTTCGCGTCCAGCGTGCCGTCCTGGGCCGCGTGATAGAACATTGTGCCGTGATTGATCTGGCCCGCCCCGTCCTCCGCCGTGTCGCAATGGGCATCGAACTGGATCAAACTGATGCCGCGTCCATGCTTGGCGGCGTGAGCCTTCAGGATCGGATAGGTCAAGAAATGGTCGCCGCCCAGGCAGAGCGCGGCGGCGCCTTGGTTCAGCACATGGGTGACGGCGGCTTCGATCTGGGCCGGGACCCCCGCCGGATTGCCCAGGTCGAAGGAGATGTCTCCCCAATCGACGACTGCCAGCCGCTCGAACGGATCGAAGGGCGAGGGCCAGCAATGGCTCCATGCGAGGTTCGCCGAGGCGGCGCGGATGCCCCGCGGCCCCAGCCGGCACCCCGGCCGGCCCGTCGTCGCGGTGTCGCACGGCACCCCGATCACCGCCAGGTCGGCGCCGGCCAGGTCACGGGCATAGCGCCGGCGGCAAAAGCTGAGCGCGCCCGAGAACATCTCCTCGTCATGGGTGACGGCGCGATTATCCTCGGCCAGGAAGGCGTAGTCCTTGCGGTAGGGGTCGGTCATCGGATGTCTCAGGATTGGGGCATTGACAGAGCACAATTGTGATCACAAATTAGATCGAGTTGCAAGGGATCGAATACACATGCCCGCCGCGCTCCAACCGAAAATCGACGAGACGCTGCCCGCTCACGAGCGGGTCTACCGGGCCTTGCGCGCGCGGATCCTGTCGGGCGGCATGGCGCCGGGCGACTCGCTGACCCTGCGCGGGGTGGCCGAGGCGCTGGATGTCTCGATGACCCCGGCGCGCGAGGCGGTGCGGCGCCTGGCGGCCGAGCGGGCGTTGGAAATGACTCCATCGGGCCGGATTCTGGTGCCGACGCCCGGGCCCGCGCAGTTGGACGAACTGTTCCGGGCGCGCGCATTGCTCGAGCCCGAATTGGCAATTCGCGCGCTTCCGAAGACGGATTCACGCCTGATCGATGCACTAAGGCACTGCGACGATGCCCTCGGCCGCCATGTGGCCGCAGGCGATGTGGCCGGTTATGTGCGGGCCAACAATGCGTTCCACACGACCCTTTACGCGCGCGCCGGGGCGCCGGCGCTGATGGCCCTGGTCGAGAGTGTCTGGCTGCAGACGGCGCCGGTGATGCGCCGGGTCTATGGGAGGCTGGGCACCCAAGCCCTGACCGATTACCACGAAGCGGCGCTTGAAGCCTTGGCGGCACGCAATGCCGAAGCGCTGGCCCAGGCGATCCGCGACGATGTGGGGCAGGGCGCGGCGCTGGTGGCGCAGGTTTCCCTTGACCTCGTGGATTTGTGATCACAAAATCGCAACGACACCGTGCACAGACGCGCTCGACCTCCATTAAGGACCAGACAGCCATGAATATCGCCACCAATCTCCGCTCGACCGCTGAATATCAGGCGATGGATGCGGCCCATCACTGGCACCCCTTCACCGATACGGCTGCGCTCAATGCCAAGGGGGCCAGGGTCTTCACGGGGGCCGAGGGGGTCTGGCTGACCGACTCGGATGGCAACCGAATCCTCGACGGCATGGCCGGGCTCTGGTGCGTCAATATCGGCTATGGCCGGCATGAGGTGGCCGAGGCGGTGGCGCGCCAGATGCGCGATCTGCCCTATTACAACACCTTCTTCCAATGCACCCATCCGCCGGCGGCCGAGTTCGCCGAGGCGCTGACCGCCGCCGCGCCCGATCACCTGAACCGGGTTTTCTTCACCAATTCCGGCTCGGAATCGAACGACACGGTGTTTCGTCTGGCGCGGGTCTATTGGGAGTGCATGGACAAGCCCACCAAGAAAACCTTCATCTCGCGCAAGAACGCCTATCACGGCTCGACCATCTGCGGCGCGTCGCTGGGCGGCATGGCGGCGCCCCACCGCCAGGGAGGTTTGCCGATGCAGGGCATCCACCATATCGGCCAGCCCTATTGGTTTGGCGAAGGCCGCGACATGGACGCGGAAGAATTCGGCCGGATGCGCGCCCGTGAATTGGAGGTGGCGATCGACTGGCTGGGCGAGGACAACGTGGCCGCCTTCATCGCCGAGCCGGTCCAGGGCGCGGGCGGTGTGATCATCCCGCCCGAGAGCTACTTCCCCGAAATCGCCCGCATCTGCGCCGAGCGCAACATCCTGCTGGTCGCCGACGAGGTGATCTGCGGCTTCGGGCGTACCGGCAATTGGTGGGGGTCCGAGACATTCGGGATCGAGCCCGACCTGATGCCGATCGCCAAGGGGCTGACCTCGGGCTATGTGCCCATGGGCGGGGTCTTCATCTCGGATCGGGTCGCCGGTCCGCTGATGGATAAGGCCGGCGAAATCTATCACGGCTACACCTATTCCGGCCACCCGGCGGCCTGTGCGGCGGGGCTCGCCTCTTTGCGGATTATGCAAGAGGAGCAGCTGGTCGAGCGGGTGCGCGACCGGGCCGGTCCCTACCTGCAGCAACGCTGGGCGAGCCTGGCCGACCATCCCCTGGTGGGCGAGGCGCGCATGGTCGGGCTGATGGGAGGGCTCGAGATCGTGCGGGACAAGAAGACGATGGAGCGCTTTGACGGCGAGGCCGAGGCCGGGCGTCGTTGCCGGGACACTGCTGTCGCGCAGCATGGGCTGGTGATGCGCGCGGTCGGCGACACGATGGTGATCTCGCCGCCCCTGGTGATCAGCGAGGAAGAGTGCGACGAGCTGGTCGGCCGCGCCCGCAAATCGCTGGACGGCCTGGCCGACGAGTTGACCCGCGATGGGGTTGCGCTGGACTGAGTGGTGGATGCCGCACACGAGCCATCCATGACAGGCTATCTGACCGCCAACGACACCCCCGGTTCCCATGCCGATAGCTGGTATGCGGCCACTGCGGGCGAAGTGCCCGAGTATCCGGTGCTGGAGGGTGAGACCCGGGCGGATGTCTGCGTGGTGGGAGGCGGCTATGCGGGCCTCTCGGCGGCGCTGCACCTGGCCGAGCGGGGCTTCGATGTGATCCTCGTCGAGGCGAACCGGGTGGGCTGGGGTGCGTCGGGGCGCAATGGGGGGCAGGTCGGCATCGGCCCGCGCGCCGAGATGGGGAAATACGAACGCGCGGTCGGGCGCGAGGATGCCCGCAAGGTCTGGGACATCGCCGTCGCCGCCAACCGGCTGGTCAAGGACCTGATTCAGCGTCGCGGGATCGATTGCGATCTGGCGCCTGGCTATCTGGAGGCTTGCTGGAAGGCATCGCACGCGCCCGAGGTGATGGCCTATCCTGAGCATCTGGCGCGCCATTACGATCACCACGATTGCCGGCCGGTGAGCAAAGACGAGATGGCGGGGATGCTGGGCACGACCCGCTATCACGGCGGCTATCTGGACATGGCGGGTGCCCATCTGCATCCGCTGCGCTATGCGCTGGGCCTCGCCCGGGCGGCGGTGGGCGCCGGGGCGCGGATTTTCGAGCGGAGCCGGGTCACGGGGCTCGCGCCCGGCCGGGTGGCGACGGAGGCGGGCAGTGTGACCGCCGATCATGTGATCCTCGCCTGCAACGGCTACCTGGACGGGCTGGCGCCCCGGGTCGCCCGGCGGACCATGCCGATCAACAATTTCATCATCGCGACCGAGCCCCTGGACGAGGGCCGCGCCCGCTCGATCATCCGCGATCCGGTCTGCGTCTGCGACACCAAGTTTGTGCTGAACTATTACCGGTTCTCGCCGGACAACCGGATGCTGTGGGGCGGGGGTGAGAGCTATGGGCGCCGGTTCCCCCGGGACATCGCTGGGCTGGTGCGGGGTAAGATGCTCGAGGTCTTCCCGCAGCTCTCGGACCTTGCCATCACCCATGCCTGGGGCGGGACGCTGGCGATCACCGGCACCCGGTTTCCCGCCTTCCAGCGGCTGGACGAGCGGACCCTGGCGATCTCGGGCTGGTCGGGCTCGGGCATCCACATGGCGACCATGGGCGGGCAGATCGCGGCCGAGGCGGTGGCGGGGACCATGGAGCGGTGGGACCTGATGGCCCGCCTGCCGACCCCGGAATTTCCGGGCGGCGACTGGTTCCGGGCGCCGCTGCTGGCGCTCGCCATGACCTGGTACAGCCTGCGGGACCGGCTGTGAGGGGTGTGAGAGGGCCAGGCTCTCACATGTGAGAGGGGTTTTAAGCGATTGGATGAAAGGCAATATTTTGGACGTTTACCGTTTTCTCACAGTTGGCGCGCGGTGGTGCGTTATTTGACGCAACGCGAATTGCGCCGGACTGACCAAAGCCTCGGCCGGCGCTGTGCAGAATTTGGGGCTGAGAATGATCGTCGAGGAAGTATGGCGTGGTGGTGGGGTTTCGGCCCAAAGCTGCTGTCCGGCCGAGTGCCGGTGAGCATTGATTTCGTGCCTCAAAAAGACCTTCTCGCGGACGGCCGTGAGCGCGTGCTTTTGACTGGCCTAAGAGGGCCGGTCGACAATTCTCGCTACGACCCACCCGCCAGCTGCCGCACCGATCATCGCGCCTATGAAAGCTGAGATCTGCGTTGGGTCATTTCCAAACACAGAGCTCGCGGCCAACCCGCCGAGGGCGATGCCGAGCACTGCGCCCGTCGAGATCAGAGTATTTTCCATGTCGTCTATCCTGACGGGCCCCACTCAAAGTGGGTCGCTCTTCGCTGTCACCGATATTACCGGATTCCAATGTGAAGGCGACCACCTCAATTCGAGGGGAGTGAGGCGATCACCTTCGCGGACAGCAACCGTTCTTCGCTTGTCGAAAGTTGGCACGCGATGTGGCGATTGTTGGATTGTTGTGACCCGACGCCGATGGAAGACATCACCGGGCATTTCCTTGGGCGAGAAACGACAGTTCATCTATTCCTGCCGACCGCGGATGGAGCGGTCCCAGCCGAAAAACGCTACGAGCGGGAGAACGTCTTCGAAGGGCACGGCGAAACGGTTCTCGTTGTCGAGGACGACAAAGAAGTCCGGAGTTTGGTGGTGCGCATGCTTAAAGGATTGAATTACCATGTCATCGAGACGGCTACAGCGGTGGAAGCGATACAAGAATTGGAAGAGGTATGCCGCGTCGACGTCGTTCTTTCTGACATTGGGTTGCCGGGCGGCATGAACGGATATGAGCTGGCTGCAGCGGTTAGATCCGAGTATCCTGAGATTAAGATCGGGTTTATCTCTGGCTATGATGCGAGCAAATTCCCAAAGGACGGTCTTAATGTGCCAAACAATACCCTTCTCCGCAAACCGTTCAGCAGGCGGAAGTTATCCAGGTTAATTGAGCGGCTCATCACCAAGTATTGACTGATTCGCAAGGTAATTTGAGGAAAGTGCGCTTCTGGAAAATTGGTCGGCTCCGTGGCGAACTGAAGGTCTGCTTTCGCATTGTGGGCCAGTATTTTCGCGACCGCAGCGGATGACCGCTATCCGCCCAAATACTCACTGCCGACACCACCCTCACTCCGCCGCCTTGGCCTCCGCCGCGCGGTAGGTGAAGAGCTCGACCTTGCTTTGGAAGTCGGCCAGGCAGCGTTGGCCCGCGGACACCCACTGGTCCGGCACCGCCTCGGCGACCTTGCCGGTCGCCAGCACCTGGTGGCCCATATCCTTGGTCGCCGCCTCGATCCGCTGCACGCCGTTCACGACCCTGCCGATGCCGGAGAAGGCCAGGCGCTCGGGCACGCCGATATTGCCGAATTTCAACTCGCCGATATCGAGACCGATGCCGAAGTCGAGTGGTGCCTCCGCCGGCGTGCCATTGGCAATCGCCTGGGCCTGGAGCTCGACCGCCTGACCGGCCGCCGAGGTGGCCCGGCGCGCCGCCGCCGCCGCGTCCTCGTCCTTGCCCACCGGGAAGATCGCCAGCACCCCGTCGCCGATGAAGTTCAGGATCTCGCCGCCGTGGGAGATGACCGGCGCCGCGGTGCATTCGAAATAGCGGTTCAGAAGCGCGAGGTAGTCGTCCGGGTCCATCGTATCGGACAGCCGGGTCGAGCCGCGCATGTCCGAGAACCAGACAACCGCCGGGATGTGGTCGCCATCGCCGCGCTGGATGTCGCCGGCGAGTACCCGCCACCCGGCGGTCGGCCCCAGATAGGCGGTGGCCAGGTTGGCCATGACCCGCTTCTGGATCGCCGCGCGGCAGGCAACCGCGAAGACCGTCTGGATGCGGCTGAGCGCGTCCAGGTCCATGTCGGTGAAGCCGCCCGGCCGCGACGTGGTCCAGCTCGCCATGATGCCCGTCGGTCCATCGGCGAATTTGGTGAAGTCCGCGATCCCGAACCGCGACGAGGTCAGCAGGTAATCGGTATAGCCCTGGGCGGCGAAATCCTTCAGCACGTCGAAGTCCAGGAAGGCGTTCTCGCCGGTCAGCCGGCGGCGCAAGCGCGGCAGGTTGCGCGATTGCATCCGATGGAACGGGCTTTTCAGCCAATCCGCATTCCCGGCATTCGAGTGGTAGTATTGTTCGAGCTTGGCGCCCTTGCCCAGCCACCAGAAGACCTGCTCGGCCCGGAACAGGGGATGCAGGGTCGGCCAGCTGAGCACCGCCCGCTCGACCGGAATCCCGACCCCATGCAGCCGCTGGCAAAGCGCCTCGAAAAGCGCGACGATCTCGGGATCGCCCAGCGCCTTGCCGAGCAGCCAGGTCTCGATCTCGGCGATGAGGGAGTTGTGGGACATGGGTGGGATTGTAGTGCGGCGGGGGTCTTCGGTCCAATGCTTGGTGCCTGATCCATTAGGTCCGGTTTGGCGTAAAGCCCGATCATGCTGCTCCCTAGCTCCTATGGATCGAGGGGAGCGGCCGGCCGCGGGCGGAAGCGAAGCGCCCGCCCGGGGGGGCGGTCGGGCGCTCCCCGGCGCTGACGCGCCGGGCGGGTCGGGTGGCGTAATTTTTCTCAAATGATCCCAAATAGCGCCAATTGTGCCGCCGGGCGTTTTAGCGCCCCGGCGCGGGGCCGGGACAATGAGTTGCTACTCTCCCGCGAACCGCGCCTCCATCTCGGCGCGCATCTCGTCCGAGATCTTTGCGAACAGGTTATCCGGCACGGTGAAGGCGTGGCCAGGGGGCAGAGCGTCGAGCGCGGTGCCGATATCCTTCGGCCACTCCGCCTGCTCCAGCCCCAGCGCCGCCAGCATCGCCTCGGCGGTATCCGGCAGGAACGGGTGCGAGAGCGCGGCGTAGAGCCGGACCAGGTTGAGCGCGAAGCGCACAGTCGCGGCGGCGCGCTGGGGATCCTCCTTGAACGCGGCCCAGGGGGCGGCGGATTGCAGGTATTCGTTGCCGACCACCCAGATCGCGCGCAGCTCGGAAGCGGCCTTGCGGATCTCCATCGCCTCCCAATTGGCTTCATAGGCTTTCAGCCGCTTGGTAAGTTCTGCCACCACCGCCGCCTCGGCCGCGCCGTATTCGCCGCCCGGCGGCACCTCCTCGCCGAATTTCGAGCGGCAGAACTTGGTGACCCGGCTGACGAAATTGCCCAGCACATCCGCCAGGTCCTTGTTGACCCCGGTCTGGAAGCCGCCCCAGGTGAAGTCGCTGTCCGAGCCCTCGGGCGCGTTCGAGAGCAGCCACCAGCGCCAGTAATCGGACGGCAGGATGTCCAATGCCTGGTCCATGAAGACCCCGCGCCCCTGGCTGGTCGAGAACTTGCCGCCCTCATAGGTCAGCCAGTTGAAGCCCTTGATGTAGTCGACCAGCTTCCACGGCTCCTCGCCGTCGAAATTGGCGCCCATGATGGTTACCGGGAACGAGAGCGTGTGGAAGGGCACGTTGTCCTTGGCCATGAACTGCACATAGCGCACGTCGCCCGCGCCCAGATCCTCGCGCCACCAGCGTTGCCAGGCGGCATCGTCCTGGCCGGTGGCGTCCGCCCATTCGGCGGTCGCGGCGATATATTCGATGGGTGCGTCGAACCAGACATAGAAGACCTTGCCCTGCATTCCCGGCCAGGTCTGGTCGCCCCGCTTGACCGGAATGCCCCAGTCGAGATCGCGGGTGATGCCCCGGTCCTGCAGGCCGTCGCCCTCGTTCAGCCATTTCCTGGCGATTGAGGTGGTGAGCAAAGGCCAGTCCTTTTTCGAGTCGATCCAGTCGCTCAGCCGCTGGCGCATGGCCGATTGCTTGAGGTAGAGGTGCTTGGTCTTGCGCACCTCCAGATCCGTGGAGCCGGAAATGGCCGAGCGCGGGTCGATCAGGTCGGTCGGGTTGAGCTGCTTGGTGCAGTTCTCGCACTGGTCGCCGCGGGCGCGCTCGTAGCCGCAATTGGGGCAGGTGCCCTCGATATAGCGGTCGGGCAGGTAGCGGCCGTCGGCGTTGGAATAGACCTGTTCTTCCTCGCGCTCCTCGATCAGGCCGGCATCGGCCAGGCGGCCGGCCAGGTGCTGGGTCAGCTTGTGGTTGCGCTCGGACGACGAGCGGCCGAAATGGTCGAAGCTGAGCCGGAACCCGTCGCCGAGGCGCTTCTGGATCGCCCAGAGCTCGGCGCAGTAATCGGCCACCGATTGACCGGCCGCCGCCGCGGCCAATTCCGCCGGCGTGCCATGTTCGTCAGTGGCGCAGATCAGCAGCACTTCGTGGCCCTGGGCCCGGCAATAGCGCGCATAGGCATCGGCCGGCAGCATCGAGCCCACCAGGTTGCCCAGGTGCTTGACGCCGTTGATATACGGCAGGGCCGAGGTGATGAGGATGCGCGCCATGGATGCCTCCGATCTTCGAGCGCCCTCTATAGCGCCCGGGGCGCCCGGGTCAAACGGTGGGTCAAACGCCGCGCGAGGGCTTTGCCGCCGCATGACCTGAGTCAAAGTGCGGGGCGTGGATTTACGCTATCCAGATTCGCGGTCGCCCGCCGGGCCGGGCGCCGCGATGGATGTATTGAAGCGAGAGGCACCGATGTTTACCAGGCCATCCATGGTGACCCGCATCGCCGTCGGCAAGACGGTGGGGTTCTTCTTCGGCCTGATCGGGTTTCTGATGATGCCCTATATGTTGCCCGAGGCAGGCCAGATGCTGGCCTGGGGTTTCCTGCTTTGGTACACGACGCTGGGCGCCATCGTCGCGATCTTCGGGGTTTTCGACTTCCACCCGATCCTGCGTTTGCCGATGCCCTGGTGGTTCCGGGCGCCGCTTCTGGGCGCCTGGATGAACTTCGTTCTGACCCTGTTGATCTATGACCAGCTCGCGGCCTTCGGCCTGGCGTTGTTCGGGGCCGAGGGGGTGTTCACGTCGCCCTTCTGGTTCGTGGCCGAGGGGGCGGTGGTGGGCTTGGTCATCGGATTTGCCGCGACCCGGCTGGGCGGCGAGGGGCCCGAGACGGCGGGGAGGTAGCCGGTGTTGCATGTAGGGTACGCATTCATGCGCACCTGGAATCGATCAATGGTGCGCATGAATGCGCACCCTACAGATTCTTCGCCGGGGTGATCTCGTTGCGGCCATTACCCAGGTGCTCATAGAGCCCAACCGCCTCCGTGTTGCCCACGGTCGTCGTCATTGCATGGTCAAGAACGTTGCGCGTGACTCGCTCGACCAGCGGTTCGCGGGCGATCAGGCCTGACACCCAGTTGCAACTCGCGGCGTTCAGCACTTCGCCCTCGCCGCGCCGGTAGTGGGCGATCATGCCGGCGCCGCGCGCCACCTTGTCGATCGCCTCGTCCGTGTCCGCGCCATGCAGGGCGCGGGCCACCGCGCGGGCGTCGTTCAGGCCGATGAAGGGCTCGGGCTCGGGGCTGGTCTCGACCGTGGTGGCGGGGGCCATGGCCAGGATCTCCAGGTTGTCCGCGTCGACCGGATGGGGCAGGCCGCCACGGGTCTCGTAATCCACGCCGTCGACCTCGTAGCCGAAGATGCGCGCCCCGGCACCCAGGACGTCGCCATAGCCGAGACCGGTTCCGGCGAAGGCCCAATGGTCGGGCCGGTAGATTGTGAACCCGCCCGCTCCGCGCGCCACGCAGCCGGCCCAGCCGGAATAGATGCCGAAGGCGCCGCTCAGCCCCATGGTCGCCGCACCCGGACGTCCGACCGACTCCCAGACATGGGTCATGCGCTCGGTGCCGCTGAGCGGGTCTTCTTCGGGCGCGCGGTATTTGTAGCAGACCTGCCGCCGGCCTTCGTCTTCCAGCCGGATCTGCCAGTAGAAGTTCCCGGCGAACCGCGCCAGCCGACCGCCCGCGTCGAGCCAGGCGTCGAGCGTGTCGCGCATTTCCCACGACCAGTATTCGTCGTGCCCGACGATCACCGCCGCCCGGTAGCGGTCCAGAATTCCCGGGTCGAACTGCAAGTCGCCTTGGGTCGCGATGTCGAACCGGTAGCCCGCCTGCGCAAGCCATTGGACGAACGGTCGCTCGTAATGGGCCCAGCCCGACGAAGCATACTTCTTCGAATAGCCATTGGCATGGGCCCAGCGCATATGGGGATAGGTGGGCGGCTGGCCCATCGGCGGCGGGTCGCAGGGGATGCGCGGGGCCTCGGGCGGTTGCTCGGCAAACCCCTTGGTCCAGGGGCGCTGGGTCGAGAGGATGGGCGAGAACTGGTCGCCCTTGGGTCCGGTGATCCCCTCATAGTGGTTCGAGCCGCCCCATTCGTTATAGGCGGTCCAGGTGCCGGTGCAGGCGATCAGCAGCAGCGGCGCGGGATGCTCAGCCCGGCCCCGGATCAGCACGATATGGGCGTGGCGCGCCGGGCCGTTCGGATGGGACCCTTCCAGGATCACGAGATAGCCGTCAGCGGGCCAGTCCTCTCCGACCGGGATTTCGAGGGCCACGGGCCAGCCGCAACCCGCGACCGAACAATCGGCGGCGACGGCGTGGAACGTGCCCGGCTGGTTGCCGCTTGCCCAGACAACGTCATCGCCAGCGCCGTCGCGCCGGACCGTCACCCGGTAGCTGGGGCAGGTGGTCGAGACGTGCAGTTCAAGCGCCTGGCCGGGCGAATAGGCGTGGCGCCCGGTATAGGCCCAAATCTGCGGCTCGTTCGGGTCGTCGGTCTGGGCTTCGTAGTAGTGGTGGCGCACCGGGTCGGTGCCCGGTTGATCGGGGCCCAGTCCATCGGGGCCCTGACCTTCGGGTGCATGGAAGAAGCCCTTCAGGCGCTCAGCCACTATCAACCTCGCGCATCATTCGGGCGATGGCCTGGGTTTCCAGGCCTGGCGTGCCCCCCTTGGCAAGCTCGGTCGCGGCATTCCGGCGGGCCGCCGCCTCGCGGTTCTGGTTCAGCTTGAAGGTGCTGTCGGTCGAGGCGATCGCCATCTCGACCGGTACGATCTGGCGCATCATCTTTTCCATCACGCCGGGGGTCATCTTGTCCGACCGCCAGATCGGCTTTGGAGCCAACCGGGTCTCGAAATTCTCGGACAGCCGGTCGAGATGCGTCTTCAGCAGATCCTCGTCGATCAGGCGCAACATGCCGCGCAAATGGACGGCCGCATAGTTCCAGGTGGGGACCTTGTCCTCCTCGCCATACCAGTCGGGCGAGATGTAGGCGTTCGCTCCCGAGACGATCATCAGTGCCTCGGCCGGCCCTGACTTCAGCAACCGCGCCAGCGGGTTCGAGCGCACCAGATGCGCGGCCAAGACGCCGTCCTCGATCAGGAACGGCACATGGGCGGCCAGCACGCCGTCCGGTCCAGCGGTGGTCAGGGCGCCGAAGCCGCGCTCGCGCGCAAACCCCAAGGCGCGCGCCTCCGGTGCCTCGCGGAAGGCGGGATTGGGGTGCATGGGCGGGCTCCTTTTCTGTCCGGATTCGGCTGAAACCCATTCCGGCGACGTCCCGGGCTTGACCCGGGACCTCTTCCTCATTCGTAGCTGGGAGGTCCCGGGTCAAGCCCGGGACGTCGTTGTGAGTGAGAACCCACGCAAACCGTTTTCAAACCGCGATGGCGGTGGTCAGGATCGGCACCGACGAGAAGAAGAATTCATCTGCCTGCTCGGCCTCGTCAAGGGCGTCGAGCCAGGCCTGGGCCTGGGCCTTGTCGACTCCCTGCTCGACCGCATAGGCCGCCATCAGCCGGGCTGCCCAATAGGCAAACGTGTTCTCGTGCAGGTTCGGGTTCACGACCGGCACCGGCAGGGTGCGGATGCTGCCGAAGCCCGCGGTCACCAGCATCGGCGGCAGGCGGGCGGGCAGGTTCGGCCAAGGCGCGTGGGCATCCCAGGCGCGCGCGATCTGGGCGGTCAGCGTGGCCTCGGGCCCATGCCAGAAGGCGCTGTCCCAATTGGTGGCCAGGCAATGGAACCGGCCGCCGGGTTTCAGCACCCGGCGCAGCTCGGTCAGCGCGCCGGGCACGTCCTCGATATACTCCACCACCTGGACCGCGACCGCGGCGTCGAAGACCTCGTCCGGATAATCGAGCACCCGGATATCGCCGACCATCGGCTTGACCGCGGGAACATGCGCGCATTCCCGCGCCGCCGCGGCAATCTGATCCTCGGAGATATCGACCCCGGCCGCCAGCCCGTGCGGACCCAGCGCCAGGCCGATCTCGCGCAATAGAAATCCAGCGCCGCAGCCAACCTCGATCACCCGTTCGCCGCGCCGGGGAGCGAGTTCCTGCAGCACCGCATGTCGCCGCGCCGCCATCTCCTGACAGGCGGCGAGGCGCTGCTGGATGGTGGCGATTTCGCCAATGAAGTCCATGGGGCCGCTTATAGGTGGCGCGCCGGCCCGCCGCCACCCCTAGCCGCCCGCGACGCTACGCGCGTTGATGCCGTGCCAACGTATCCGCATAGTGAGGGCATGACTGCGGAATTGTTGCTCGCTGTCGGAGGGATCGGCCTGTTCCTGGTCGGCATGATCATGCTGACCGAGGGATTGAAAGGGCTTGCCGGCCGCGCGTTGCGCCGGGTTCTGGCCCAATTCACCGCCACCCCGCTTAGTGGCGCGGTCACCGGTGCGCTGACCACGGCGGTCGTTCAGTCCTCCAGCGCGACAACAGTTACCGCCGTGGGCTTCGTCGGCGCCGGGCTGATCACCTTTCCGCAGGCGCTGGGAATCGTCTTTGGGGCCAATCTAGGGACCACGACAACCGGCTGGCTGGTGGCCCTGTTGGGCTTTAAGCTGCAGCTGGGCACGATCGCCCTGCCGCTGGTTTTTGCCGCGGCCCTGATGCGGCTCTTCGGTTCGCCGCGGCTCGACATGCTGGGGACGGCGTTAGCGGGGTTCAGCCTGCTCTTCATCGGCATCGATGCCATGCGCGAGGGGCTGGACGCGCTGGAAGGCGCGGTGACCCCGTCCGATTTCCCGGGAGACTCGCTGATCGGCCGGCTGCAGCTGGTGCTGATCGGGGCGGCCGTCACCGCGGTCACCCAATCCTCCAGCGCCGGGGTGGCCGCCGCGCTGGCCGCGCTTGCGGCCGGCGCGATCAACTTCCCTCAGGCCGCGGTCATGGTCATCGGCATGAACGTCGGCACCACGCTGACCGCACTCATCGCGACGCTGGGTGGCTCGACCGCGATGCGGCGTACCGGCTATGCGCATCTGATCTTCAACGTGATCACCGGGCTGGTGGCCTTCCTGCTGCTGGGCCCCTTCATAGCGGCAATCGGGCGATTTGGGGCCGGGGGCGACGGGCTGATAGCGGTTGTGACCTTCCACACAGTATTCAACTTGCTGGGGGTGGTGCTGTTCCTGCCGTTCGCCGAACCCTTCGCCGGGCTGGTGACCCGGTTGGTGCGCGAGCGCGGCCCAACGCTGACCCGGCGCCTGGGCAAACCGATCCTGCGCGACCCGGACGCCGCGACCGACGCCGCCGCCGCGACCGCCGAGGAGATTGCCTGCGCCCATTTCGCATTTCTCGACCGGCGTCAGTCGCGGCGCCCGGGTCGCGCA
>Ga0224508_10000660_pt1 | contig 33258 bp, 35 predicted proteins | sample SF_Jan12_sed_USG_4_FD_170157 | JGI IMG/M metagenome (GOLD analysis project Ga0224508, IMG submission 170157) | Sediment microbial communities from San Francisco Bay, California, United States - SF_Jan12_sed_USGS_21 | ecosystem: Environmental > Aquatic > Marine > Sediment | place: USA...
CGAGATCGCCCCAATGAATGTAACTCATAGTCTATGTGGAATGGCATCGCTCTAATTGCGCTTACGCTGGTGGCGGCGTATCTGATTCTCGCTACACTGCTATACGTCTTTCAGGATGGTCTTATCTACTATCCTGCGCGCCAGCTAGTGGTTACCCCTAATCAGTTCGGCCTCGATTATGAACCGGTCTCGCTTGAGACTGAGGATGGCGTTAGGCTGTCGGCCTGGTATCTGGAAGCCAATCCGACCCCCCGCGGCGTACTGTTATTCTTTCACGGTAACGCTGGCAATATTTCGCACCGCATAGTCTCGCTGCAGCTGTTTAATCGCCTGGGCCTCAGTACATTCATCATCGATTATCGTGGCTTTGGCGAAAGCGAAGGTAAGCCCAGCGAAGCAGGGACCTATCTCGACGCGGAGGCCGCCTGGCGCTATTTGGTGGAGCAGCGCAAGATCGATCCGTCGCAGATCGTAATCTTTGGCCGCTCACTTGGCGCAGCGATTGCAAGCTATGTCGCCAGTAAGCACACGCCACGGGCACTCATTATTGAATCCGCGTTTACGAGTGCGGCTGATCTGGCCGGCAGGTACTATCCGTTCATGCCAGTACGATGGCTTACTCGTTTTAAATACAACACGCTCGATTATGTCGGGACAATAAAGTGTCCATTACTGGTCGTGCACAGCCGCCATGACAACGTCATTCCGTTTTCACACGGACGTAGGATCTTTGATGCAGCACCTAGACCTAAGGAATTCCTGGAAATCACTGGCAGTCACAACGATGGGTTTATGGTTACAGGCAAACCCTACGAAGACGGATTGATGCGATTCTTGGCGACCACGGAGTGAGCATGAAACAACGATTGGTAAACACAAAAAAGGCTTCCATTCGGAAGCCCTTTTCTTAAGCGATAGGGATTACTCTAGGCGACAAGCTTGTTCTTCATGATATCAAACGCCTTCTTTTCGATTTGGCGGATGCGTTCGGCTGAGACACCGTATTCCACTGCGAGTTCAAGTAGCGTAGATTTGTCGTCATCCAACCAACGTCGGCGGATGATATTGCGGCTGCGTTCGTCCAATGCGGTCAGTGCCTGATCAAGGTTGTCCTGTTGTGTCGATTCATGATCAGATCGAGTTACTAGCGTCTCCGGGTTGTAGCGCATATCTTGCAGATAGGTGGCCGGGGCTACGCGCAGCTCGTCGTCATCACCACGATCGTCGGTATCGAACGGGATATCAGCCCCGCTCATCCGTGACTCCATCTCTTGGACGGTTTCGGGCGGGACATCGAGGTTGTCGGCCAGGGCGTGAACCTCGTCAGGCTTCATCCATTCTAAACGGGCGCGACTCTTGCGCAGGTTAAAAAACAACTTGCGCTGTGCCTTGGTGGTTGCGACTTTGACCATACGCCAATTACGCAGAATGTAGTCATACATCTGTGCGCGGATCCAGTGGATCGCAAATGACATCAACCGCACCCCGCGCATCGGATCAAAATCCTTGACCGCCTTCATTAGGCCGATATTGCCTTCCTGAATCAGGTCTGCTTGCGGCAGGCCATAGCCGGAGAGACCACGTGCTACGCGCACGACGTAACGTAAGTGCGTCAACACGAGCTGGCGCGCCGCTTCGAGATCGCCATCGCGGCGATAACGCAACGCGAGATCGTGCTCTTCGTCGGCGCTCAATATGGGCTGGGCGTTAATGGCCTGAATATAGGTGGCCAACCCCGCCTCTACATTTAGCGTTGCTGGAATGGGTAAGGCGTACGTCATCCTGGGCAAAACCTCCCTATTTTGGGGCATATAATTTCGTGGACAGCGCTATTTTAGCAGTCACAGGGTTGGAGTGCCAAATGAGCCGCTAGTTCCACCTATTGTGGCAAATAAATCAACAATCTACCTAGGTTCCAGGCTCCCCAGAAGGCGGCCGACCGCGATTCGCGAGCCCAACCAGCCAAGCAATGCCCCCACGCCCGCCAAGATCGCAATACCATAGCTGTCCAGCCCCTCCGTGCGAAAGCTACTGGCGTAGAGGTCGGCGACAGCGCCGATGGGGCCGGCCAGCAGCGACAGGCACAGACTCACGAGCGCCCATGCCGCCAGTGCCCCGGCGGTCCCTTGCAACAGTCCAGTGTACAAAAAAGGCCGCCGAATAAACGCGTTGGTACCGCCAACTAGCTTGATTACCTCTATCTCTTCACGTCGACTCAGAACCGCGAGCCGGATAGTGTTCCCGATGATAAGTACGACCGCGAGTGCTAACGAAACTGAAAGCAACCACACCCCGCGGCGCGCAATCTGCAACAACCCGTGCAGACGCTTAACCCATTGCAGGTCCAGTTGTGCCAAATCGACTTCACCGTTCGCGCGCAACCGCTTCACAAGGTCATCAAGTTTCTGTGGCGTATCAAGGGTTCGTGACGGCTGTACGATCAGCAAAGGTGGTAACGGGTTATGGGCAAGTGTATCTAGTGTTTCGCCGAAGCCGGACAAGCGCTTGAACTCGGCCATTGCCTGTTTTGGTGAGATATATTCTACCGTCGCCACCTCTAGGATTTGGCGAATTCGTTCACTCAGTTGTTCGGCGGTGGCATGGTCGATATCGGCTTTGAGGAATAGAGAAATTTTTGCGCTACCGTCTAGGCCTGTGCTTATGCGTTGCACGTTTTCGATTAGGAGATAAAGACCGGTGGGAAGCGCCAGGGTTATCGCAATTACGGCAATGGTCAGCAGCGAGGCGATCGGCGCACGTGTGAGTTGCCCGAGCGTGTAGAAAAATACCTGTAAGTGACGAAGTAGATAGCCCGTCATAACACTGACCCCGGGCTGCTATCGTTTATCATCTCGCCGCGTTTAAGTTCGAGTACGTGCTTACCTAGTCGTTGCACCTGGCGATGGTCGTGGGTAGCGATCAACACGGTGACACCAACCTGATTGAAATCGTGAAAAAGATCCATGATTTCATCGGACAAGGCCTGGTCAAGATTTCCGGTGGGTTCATCTGCCAACAGAATCGGCGGCTTATTAACGACAGCACGAGCAATACCGACACGCTGTTGCTCGCCGCCCGATAGCATGACTGGATATGCACGTTCTTTCTTAAGAAGACCAACTTTGTCTAATGCCGCGCGCACACGGCGGCCAATATCTTTATCGCGTACCCCGGCCACAACTAGTGGCAGCGCCACGTTGTCGTACGCAGTGCGGTCGTGAAGAAGTTTATAATCCTGGAACACGATGCCTATGTCACGGCGAAAGTAGGGGATACGGCGGCGTGTAACACGGGATAGATTCTGGTTATTGACAATTGCCTGGCCGCGCGTAGGTCGTTCGATCAAGGTGATGAGTTTGAGAAGCGTACTCTTACCGGCACCCGAATGACCCGTCAAGAATGCCATTTCCGCCGGCGCAAGTTCGAAACTTATGTTCTTGAGCGCATCTAGCCCGCCGGCATACCGTTTTGAAACGTTGTTAAATTGGATCATAACTCGAGCAGTAAGTTACAAATAGCAAGTAGCAAGTAGGCACTAGCAAGTAACGGTGAATCAGGGTAATTCATTTTGCCTTCCTTGCTACTTTCTACTCGCTTTTTGGGATGATCGCATCCACGAACGCCTCGGCGTCGAATTCAAGTAAGTCTTCTACACCCTCGCCGACGCCGATGTAGCGAATAGGAAGGCCGGTCTTCTTGGCTAGCGCAATCAGGACGCCACCCTTAGCGGTGCCATCGAGCTTGGTTGTGCACAACCCCGTTACACCGACGGCCTTATGGAAATGTTCAAGTTGTGATAATGCATTTTGCCCAGTGACGGCATCGAGCATCATCAATACTTCATGCGGTGAGTTCGAATCTATGTTGCCAAGTACGCGTTTAATTTTCTGTAATTCATCCATCAACCCGGTGTTCGTATGTTGACGGCCAGCGGTATCTACGATTAAGACGTCACAGCCACGGGCCCGTGCCGCATAGAACGCATCATGGGCGACGGCCGCCGCGTCGGCGCCGGTGTCTTGGGCGATGACAGGCACGCCCGCCCGTTCACCCCAGGTCTGTAGTTGTTCGATAGCGGCAGCGCGAAACGTATCTGCCGCCGCCAGGATTACACTGAAGCCTGATTGGGAAAGCCGCAACGCCAGTTTGCCAATGGTGGTGGTTTTGCCAACACCGTTGACACCGACTACCATGATGACAAAAGGAGTGTCACCATTAGCAATCTTCAGTGGTTGGCTAAATGGTTGAACGATTTCGAGAATACTCTGTCTCAGTTGGCCGTAGGCGGCGTGGCCGTCGGAGAGTTCGTTTCGTGCGAGGCGCCGGCTGATGTCTGAAATCAATGCCTGAGTGGCCTCAACGCCCACATCTGCCGACAATAGCAGGTTCTCTAGTTCTTCTAGGAGCTCATCGTCGAGTGCGCGTTTGCCCAGCAATAGGTCGGAGAGACCCTCTGTGAGGGACCGGCGCGTGGCGCCAAGCCCACTCCGCAGGCGTCTGAGCAGGCCTGGGGATTTGTTCTCGTTTGTGGTGGTCTTGCTGGACAGCGTCACTTGATTACAACGTTGCTCTTCATCGGTTATCCTAACATTCATGTTCTACAACGTTAAGGCAAAGTACATGCTTACACGGTTAGTTGGGCTCGGGCTTGTCGGTTTATTGCTCGCCGGGTGTAGTAACGTTCACGAAACCACCTTAGCCAACGGGCTTAAGGTGATCGTGAAAGAAGATCACCGTGCGCCGGTGGTGGTATCTCAGATCTGGTACAAGGTCGGTAGCAGCTACGAACCAGATGGACTAACCGGCGTGTCACATGTGCTAGAGCACATGATGTTCAAGGGTACCAAACGCCACGGGCCAGGCGAGCTGTCGCGTATTATTGCTGAGAACGGTGGACGTGAGAATGCGTTTACCGGATCTGATTACACCGCCTACTTCCAGCAATTGGAGAAATCGCGCCTACCGATCGCATTCGAACTCGAGGCCGATCGTATGGAGAACCTCATCGTCGACGAGAAGGAGTTTCGCAAAGAGATGAGAGTGGTAATGGAGGAGCGTCGATTGCGCACTGACGACAGCCCCGAGGGGAGGGTGCATGAGGAGTTTATGGCAACGGCTTACAAAGTCCACCCTTACGGTCGGCCTATCATCGGTTGGTGGCGCGACTTGGAAAACATGACAGCGGAAGACGTCGAGAACTGGTATCACCGTTGGTATGCCCCGGACAATGTAACATTGGTAGTGAGCGGAGATGTACGTCCGCGCGAGGTATTCGCGCTTGCGCAAAAGTACTTCGGACCGATCAAATCACGCTCAGTCAAACATTCAAAACCGCCGGAGGAACCAGCGCAAACTGCTACCCGACGTACCCAGGTTGCGACCCCGGCGCAAGTGCCTTATTTGATCCTCGGTTATCATGTCCCCGTGTATGGTCATCACCGCGCCGCTTGGGAACCCTATGCGCTGAGTGTGTTGGCCGGTGTGCTCGACGGGGGCAGAAGCGCACGCTTCCCGCGCGACTTGATACGCAAGCGACGTATCGCGGCTACGTTGGATACCGGTTACAGTGCAGTCTCGCGTTCACCGAACATGCTTGTATTCGACGGTAGACCCGCACAGGGTCATACTATCGATGAGCTCGAACAAGCAGTGCTCACTGAAATCGAGCGACTTAAAGAGGAGCTCGTGAGCGAGCGGGAATTGGATAGAGTCAAAGCACAAGTAGTGGCGGCAGACGTTTATAGTCGGGATTCGGTTTTTTATCAGGCAATGCGGATCGGTATGCTGGAAACAACTGGGCGGGATTGGCGACTTATAGATGACTATGTCGACCGCATTCAAGCGGTCACGCCGGCGCAGGTGCGAGAAGTCGCGCAACGCTATCTCGTTGACACCAACTTGACGGTGGCCGTTCTGGAGCCGCTGCCGATGAGTCAACGCCCTCAGCGATCGCGTGCTGCCAGCGGGGGTCGTCATGTCAATTAAGTACATTTTGACGACGCTTGGATTTGGCTTGGCGTTTGTCTCGAGTACAGTCAATGCGCTGCCGACCATCGAACATTGGTCATTGGCGAATGGTGCGCGGATCTACTTTGTAAGAGCGAGCGAACTGCCACTAGTTCAAATCAGCACCACCTTCGACGCCGGTAGTGCGCGTGACAAGACCGGTAAGTATGGTACCGCCTGTCTGACAAACGCCATGCTCGACGAAGGCGCCGGTGAACTCGATGCGGATGAGATCGCTAATCAGCTTGACGGTGTGGGCGCACAGCTAGGCGCAGGTTGTGGGCGCGACATGGCATCACTTGAGTTGCGCAGCCTTGTTGCTGCTCGGTCTCTGGAGCCTGCCTTGGCCATCTTTGCGCAAGTGTTGCAGCAGCCAAGCTTTCCCGACGACAGCTTTCAGCGCCTGCGTGAACAATCCCTCTTGAGCTTACGACGCGATGCTCAGTCACCGGCTGCTACCGTGAGCAAGGCATTTTACGAGTCGTTATATGGAAACCATCCCTACGCCCACAGCCCGCGCGGTAACGAATCGGGGTTGACCTCACTTTCGCGGGCTGATGTGGTCGACTTTCATCGCAGGCACTATGTCGCTGCCAACCTGGTGCTCGCAATTGTCGGTGACGTGAGCAAGGTTGAGGCCAAGCGGATCGCAAATCAACTTATCGGTAAACTGCCTGCGGGCACGCCGGCACCGCCGCTGCCGCCAGTGGACGATCTTGACAAGCCGCGCGAACTTGGTATCGCGTTTCCCTCTTCGCAGGCACACATTCGTGTGGGCCAACCCGGGTTAGAACGCGATGATCCCGATTACTTTCCGCTCTATGTGGGGAATTACATTCTTGGTGGCGGAGGTATGGTCTCACGTCTGTATGACGAAATTCGGGAAAAGCGCGGCCTCGCTTACAGCACCTACAGTTACTTCTATCCGATGCGTCGTAAGGGACCGTTTACGGTTGGCCTGCAAACAGAGAATTCACAGCGTGACGAGGCCTTGGAGTTAGTAAGAAGTACATTGACGCGGTACATTGAATCTGGACCGACAGAGGAAGAGCTGCTTGGTGCAAAGAAAAACATTACCGGTGGATTTCCACTACGCATTGACAGTAACAACGACCTGCTTGAATATCTTGGTGTCATCGGATTTTATAAATTGCCACTGACCTACTTGAACGACTTCGTTGCTCAGGTGGATGCGGTTACGACTACCCAGATTCGCGATGCATTTCATCGGCGTGTCGACCCGAAGCGACTGGCAACGGTGATACTCGGTGGACAGCCCTAAGAAACGGGCGCGCGCCGCGACCACGAGTAAGCACGGCGACTATCCGGGTGTAGTGCGTATCATCAGCGGCGCCTGGCGCGGCCGTCGTTTACAGGTCCCTGATGTGGCAGGGCTGCGCCCCACACCGGATCGGGTGCGTGAAACCGTGTTTAACTGGTTGCGGCCGTGGTTATCGGGGGCCCACTGCATCGATCTGTTCGCCGGCACCGGCGCGTTGTGTCTGGAGGCGTTATCGCAGGGCGCGGCCCGCGTTGTCATGGTGGAAAAGCGCCCCGCCCTCGCGGCTAATTTGCGACACAGTGTGGCCGTGCTTGCAGCCGAAAATGCCGAAGTGGTCGAAGCAGATGCGATCGAATACCTAGCCGGACCAGTAGAACAATTCGATATTGTTTTTGTGGACCCACCGTTTCAAAGTGATCTGATCGCACGTAGTAGCCAAATGATCGAGCAGCATGGCTGGTTGGTTTCTGGTGGGTTCGCCTATATCGAGGCACCGCGGGAAATGGCCACTCTACCTGTCCCGGATTCGTGGGAGCTTATTCGTAGCCAACAGGCGGGTAATGTGGGCTACCATCTAGCACGCCGGCGCTAATAGCAATTTTGCGCCGCGCCTGCCGACAGGGGGACATTAGGTTACAATCGGATCGCACATAGGACTGCCGTGAGTAGGGCTAAATTCTGTCTCAGTAGGAAACGTATGAGTTAATGGCTATCGTTGCACTGTATCCCGGTACCTTTGATCCCATCACCAATGGGCATACTGACTTGATCCGTCGAGCGAGCCGCTTGTTTGACCGTATTGTGCTGGCAGTTGCTGCCAATCCGGAAAAAACGCCGCTTTTCTCGCTGGAGGAACGTTTGAGTCTCGCACGCAAGGTTTTGGTCGACGACAACGGTGTGAGCGTAGAAGGATTTGACGATCTATTGATTGACTGTGTGCGCCGCCATGGCGCCGGCGTAATTCTACGTGGGTTGCGGGCGGTCTCTGATTTCGAGTATGAGTTTCAAATGGCGGGGATGAACAAACGCCTGGGTCCGGAAATAGAAACCGCATTCCTGCCGGCGTCGGAGCGTGACACCTTTATATCGGCCTCTTTAGTAAAAGAAATCGCCAGTCTTGGCGGCAATGTTTCGGAGTTCGTGCACCCCTACGTGGCCGCCGCGCTCGCCGAAAAAATGAAGTAGAATTTCTATCTTGATGTATACGCTGCAGTATCCGTCCGCATGTCATTGCTGATCACTGACGTATGCATCAACTGTGATGTGTGTGAGCCAGAGTGCCCTAATAATGCGATATACGAGGGTGCCGATTACTATGAGATCGATCCCAGACTCTGTACCGAGTGTGTGGGCTATTTCGATACGCAACAATGCGTGCAGATATGTCCGGTAGAGTGCATCATTAAAGACCCCGACCATCCCGAATCTGAGCAGGCATTGTATGAGAAATATCGCCGCCTCACGAAGCAAGTAGGTTGATTCACTTTTCCTTATCGCTTTCCACCCTGGGTCGTACATGCGCCTGGCTAGTAGTGTTGTTGGTGGCGGTGTCACAGCCGGGGTTGGCTGCGCCAACCGGCCCCGGAGCGGCGGCGATTTCAACCGCCCATCCACAGGCCACGGCGGCTGGGCGCGAAATCCTAAACCAAGGTGGTAACGCCTTCGATGCCGCCGTAGCCATCGCCGCCGCGCTTGCAGTAGTAGAACCGGCTGGATCTGGACTTGGCGGTGGTGGATTCTGGTTATTACATCGTGCCGACGATGGGTTCGAAGTGATGGTTGATGCGCGTGAACGCGCACCGCTGGCGGCGCATGCCGACATGTATCTTAACGAAACCGGCGAACCCGTGCCCGGACTCTCTTTAGACGGAGCGCTCGCGGCGGCGATTCCGGGTACACCCGCGGCACTGGTGCATATTGCTGAACGCTATGGGCGCTTATCGCTTAACAAGAGTCTAGCGCCAGCACGTCGGCTGGCCCGCCGCGGCTTCTTGGTGACTGAGCGTTACCAAAGATTGGCGGGCTGGCGTCTGCGGGCGCTGCGAGCCTCGCCGGCGGCGGCGCAAATTTTTCTCGATGGTGGTGCGGTACCGGCGTTAGGCTACCGTGTGAAGCAGCCAGATCTGGCCCGCGTGTTAAAGCAAATTGCAAAGCATGGACGCGCTGGCTTTTACGCTGGCCGTACTGCCAAACAACTTGTCGACGGTGTTCGTGCGGCTGGGGGCATTTGGTCGCTCGAAGATCTTGCCGCGTATCATGTGATCGAACGCGTGCCGGTTAAGGGTACCTATCGTGATGTTCGGATCACGTCGGCGGCGTTGCCATCATCGGGCGGCATTGTGCTGATGCAGATTTTGAATATGCTGCAAGACGAGGCACTAGAACAATTGCCGTCGGCAAGTCGTTACCATTTGTTGGTGGAAGCAATGCGGCGCGCATATCGTGACCGTGCGCTCTATTTGGGTGACCCAGATTTCGTGGCCATCGATACAGCCCGTTTGCTTAATCAGGGTTATGCCGACCGTCTTCGGGCCGGTATCAATGCGAGCGAGGCTACCCCTAGCGATACGTTGTCAGCGCCACAGGGCGAGGGTACGCAAACCACACACTTCTCGGTAATGGACGCCGAGGGAAGTCGGGTTGCCGCCACCTTAACCATCAACTATGCGTTCGGCTCCTGTTTCTTGCCGCCGCAAACGGGCATATTGCTCAACAACGAAATGGACGACTTTGTTGTGAAACCGGGTGTGCCTAACGCCTATGGCCTCGTTGGCGGTCGAGCGAATGCCATTGCCCCAGGCAAAACACCGCTATCGAGCATGACGCCAACGTTCCTCGAAAGCCCAAAGGCGGTTGTTATTCTGGGCACCCCTGGTGGCAGCCGCATTATCACCATGGTGCTGCTGGCAACGCTCGAGTTCGTACAGGAACGCGGGGGACCGCAAGACTGGGTAGCGTTGCCACGTTTTCACCATCAGTATTTGCCCGATACCGTGGTGTATGAACCGGGGGCGTTTAGTGCGGTAGATCTGCAAGCGTTACACGATTTGGGCCATCAGCTAAAAGCGCGTGAACGGCCTTACGGCAACATGCAAATTGTATTTTGGGATAAACGCGGTAACCAGGTCGATGCCGCAAGCGACCCTCGCGGCGAGGGTCTGGCCTGGGTGGAACGTTAGCACAGGCAGAACTTTAAGCAGACTTCTCTACCTTTAATACTTCTTCGTCGGGGCTGTCCTGCTGTAGCACTTGCAGGATTTCTTTGATCTGTTTTTCCAACGCGATTTCTTGCTCTTTGATACCGTCGCGGATGTGATGCAGTTCGTTCACGCGGTCCTCTAACGTATCGCTCGCTTGATGAATGTGCTTGATACTCTCTAGGCGCCGGCGTAACTGTATTTGGCGCTCGCGCACCTGCGCTTCCATCGGATTCATGATAGTTCGTAGCCAACCGTCGGCGTCACGGTTAGCCATTTTATAGATCGCACGTACTTTAGCGACGGATGATTCAAAAAACTTACTGGTAACCGCTTTTTGTTCAGTGAACACCATCGATAGGCTGCTTGTAAACTGCTCATGTTTCTTTTGTAACCGCTTTATCTCGCGCAGATAGCGCATCACAGAAAAACCGCCAGGCTTAATCTTAGCGAGTCCATGTTCTTCTTGAAACTTCTTGTAAACGCCATCCATGAGTTCCTTGATCTCTTGCGACTGTTGCGCAACCTCCTCCATCGTGTCGCGAGCGTACTTAAAGAATTTCTGCATGCATGCCTTCAGTCCGGCGGTGGTCATGCTGATTTCCATGTCCTTCTTGGTCTCGGCAATGACGGTGCTCAAGCCCTTCATATTGAGGCGTGAATAGAGCTGGTTAGTCTGCTTAGAGAATATACTGCGCGTGGCCTGAAAGCGTTGTAGGCTCTTCTCGAACACTTCCTTGTCGACCTTAACCTTCTTCATCATGTGTTCGATAACATCCATATTTTTGCCGTTGAGCGAGGACAGTTCGCCCATATGCTCACGTACGCCCTTCATGCGTTGACTCGTAAGCATACGCATGGACTTTATGATTTCGTCGACATCGTCCTTGATGTTTTCCCTGACAATCTCGCGTTTAGCTGGTACCAGTTCCTTACCCAAGGCCTCTTCTAGTGCCATAATGCGGCTGCGCCCCAGGGTTGTTCGCTCGCCCTTTATCTTTGCATAAAGTGCCTTCTGGGCTGATACCGGATGAATGTTATGCTCGGGGATCGATAGGTGTTTTGCAGTTTCACGAATCTGACGATCGATTTCGCGCTGCACTTCATCCCAGTCACGGAGCTCATCCCACAGACCATCGATTTTGTTGAGTACAACCAAGCGACCTTTGTTGGCGCCGCCTTTATGGCTACCGATGTGTTCGCGCCATACTTCTATATCCGATTTGGTAACACCAGCGTCAGCTGCAAGCACAAAAAGCACCGCGTGTGCACTTGGCAGCAGATTCAGGGTCAGTTCGGGCTCCGCGCCAAGGGCGTTTAGTCCTGGTGTATCGAGGATTACCAGTCCTTGTTCAAGCAAGGGGTGGGGGAAGTTAATCATGGCATAGCGCCATTTGGGTATTTCCACTTGACCGTCTTCAGTGACGCGCATGCCGAGCTCGGCCTCATCCTCGGCGACATGTAGGCCCAGCGCGCGCGCCTCTTCGGGCGGCGCTGTCTTGAGCTCGGCGATATGATGTAGGGCCTTCGCCATCTTGTCTGGCGACTTCAGTTTCAGCTTTACCGATGTCCACTCGTCGCTGAACCCCTTGTATTCGGTAATGGTGGTACCGCTCTTACGGGTTTCGATCGGGAGTAACCGCAGGGTCGGTGGTTGATCCGGATCGTACATAAGCTCGGTCGGGCACATGGTTGTGCGCCCAGCGCTCGAGGGCAGGATGCGTTGACCGAATCTGGAAAAGAAGATGGCGTTGATGAGTTCCGACTTGCCACGCGCGAACTCGGCAACGAAGGCAACATAAAGCTTGTCGTCCCGCAAGGTGGTGAGGATGTGCTCAAGGCGCTGATCGATCTGTGCATCACTCAGCTGCTGACCCTTCAACCACTCGTGAAACTTACCGATGCTGTCGGCCAATCCCTTGCGCCAAACGCTATACATCGCGAAATGTCGTTCGATACCTTCGTTCTTCATCGGCACACCCCGGACGCTAGTCCGTTTACTTCATTTTAGGTGATCGCGGCCAATAGATTTGCCGTTTAAGAAAAACACACGAAAAATGAGCCAAGACTGCAGATAGTCGGCATCCCTGCGCCGATTATCGGCTGCGGGCCTAAGATCACGTTTTTGATGTAGTTGCTTCCTTATAGATTAGAAGAAAACAACTGTAAATCAAGGTGTTGAGTGGCGTCTAGCCGGCGTCGCATCAATTATGGATCACAATTGGCAGCGCACGCAAAAAAATACCCGGCGCCCGCCCAAGGTCTGGGCGCGGATGGTCTGGCGGCAGCGCCGACAATGCTCGCCATCACGCCCATACACCTTCATAGTCAGCTGGAAGTAGCCCGGCTCGCCAGTGGCCCCCCGGAAGTCGCGCAGGGTAGTGCCGCCAGCGGTGATGGCACTTCTCAGGGTAGCGCGTACCGCCTGCGCTAGCCGTCGGTAGCGTTGGCGACCAATGCGCCCGGCCGCACGCCGCGGATCGATACCGGCTACGAATAGGGCTTCGTTCGCGTAGATGTTACCGATGCCTGCCACTAATCGCCCATCAAGGAGCAAATCACGAATGGCACGCTTACGTCCGCGCGACCGTTCATACAGATAGTTGGCGTTAAACTCGGGTCCCAGTGGTTCGGGGCCGATATTCGTTAACAACTTATGCGCGGTTGGATCATTACGGGTCCAAAGCACGGCGCCGAATCTACGCGGATCTCGCAAGCGTAGACAGTCACCATTGGATAACACCAGATCTACGTGGTCATACTTTTCGGGTGGCTGCGTATGCGGCACGATGCGTAAGCTGCCGGACATACCAAGGTGAAGAATCACATGGCCAATGTCGGTGGCAAGCAGCAAGTACTTACCGCGGCGATCTACCGCCTCAATGGTGTGACCAGGCAGCTCACGCCCCAGCGCTGTGGGTACACGCCAACGCAGTTGGGGTTGTCGCACAACCACCGCATGGACCATCTGCCGCAGCATGTAGGGCGCAATGCCGCGGCGTGTTGTTTCTACCTCAGGCAGCTCAGGCATGTTAGCCTACCACGGCAATGAAATTCACAAGGTTACCTATGACCAGCTACTCGGCATTGATATCTAGCAACCGTTTGCCGGTGTCTTCGGTAAACCGGTACTCAAGATTTTCGTCTTCGCGATAGAGCACAAAATCGGGTTTGTAACTGAGAATGCCCAGTGCCAGTTGGTCGCGTGCTTGAATCGTCACCCCTTCATCTGCCGCAAAGCTAACACGAACTCGATCGACTACCGGCCTACCCGTGTAACGGGCAACAGCGAGGGCACGCGCATTACGCCATTGTTCAACAAAATCGTTGATACGATCAGCGGCGAGTGATTCATCTTCGGGTTCTATTGTCCAGACCCCATCGTTACGCTGTAGTCGCAACTGTGGTAACTCGAGCATCACGGGTCGGCGGTGGTCTGCGAATAGTCTCGGGCTAATGAGATCGACATAACTATACGCACTAGAATCGAAGTAGTGAGCTGAGATCAGATGTACCGCGTCTTTATACAGGACGTACTGAGAATTCTTAAAGGGATGGCGTCCACCGATGTGAATCACCTGGTCATCCAGCCATAGCCGCGCAACCGGTTTATCGAGACCATACTTATCCAGGCTGTCGGTGTTGACAGCGAATTGCCGTTCGCTAGCGGCGGCAGCAAGGCGTAACAAGTTTCTAATCTTGAACTGGTTGGCACGTGCCGGCTCGGGTGCGAGCAACACCCACTTGTCTAGCTGTTGTCCAATGACAATCGGTTCATTGTCACCATATTGCAAGCGTACTGTCTTGATATTAACCGGATCGATCGCGGTGAATAATACTCGATCACCGTCAGCGTTGCGTTTACTTAGGGCGAATACGGCGAGCAGCGCCACTAACACCACGAGACCAAGGTTCAACAGCCAGCGAATACGCATCTGTAAGCGCGGCGCTTAGCGCCGGCGTCGCCGCAGCCAGATCACAATTCCGCTGATGACTAGCAGCAACGGCAAGAAGAATAAAAACCCGCCACCAATAACCAGTCGCGAAGTCTGCGTTAAATCAAGGTTACGATCTAACGTCACCATCACTGGAATATTGACGTACCTATCGTCGCGACTGATCCAGTTGACGATACTCATACCGAGTTCAAGGTTGACGCCATTACCGAGGAATCGGTTGGACACAAAATCGCCGTCACCGATGATCACCACGCGTTGCTCAATATCCTCGAGCTTGCGGGTTAAGGCGACGGCCAGATTTAATGGTCCGGGGATATCGTCGTCCTTATCCAGTTGTACTGGGCCGGTCAATGGACCGGTCTCGGCCCAGGCCGAGTCGCGCGTATCGAGCAACACGGTGCTTTGCCAATCGGTCGATGATCCGAGTCGGATCCCGACGCTACCAGGGAATAGCGTCGTAATATTTAAACTCTCGACAATGGGGTGCGATCCATAGCGGGTGCCGACAATAGCGGTTGCATTGCGGGTCAACAGCTCCGAAGCGGGGTCAACGATAATACCGGGTTCAAATTCGATAGCCAGCAATTCCGCAATCGCTGCGAGGCCGTGCAATGGCTCAGGATCCGCTAACCACAACAGGTTACCGCCGCCGGCGACATACTCCTCGATGATCTTGATTTCTCCGGGCAGCAAGTCGATGCGGGGTCCCGCCAACACCAACGCAGTGGTGTTTTGTGGTATTTGTGGATTCTCGGCCAGCGTAATCACACGTGCCGCGAAGCCGCGCTTCAACAACTGGGCAGTCCAGCTAGAGAGATCGAAATTGGCGTCGCCGTTGGGGCTGCGTTCACCGTGGCCGCCGAGGAATACTAGCCAGCGCTCACCGGCATGGCCTAGGCGCACAAACGTGTTAGTGATCGTTTCCTCGTCGAATTTGGTTAATGGTTCACTGCTTTCACCGTATCCGATGATCACCTCGCCGTCGAAGCGTATGCCCGCCTTGCGCGCGCGTTCGGGATCGGTGTCGGGATCGACAAATTCAAGCACGATGTCTGGATTGTGTCGCTGGTAGCGTGCCAACAATTCCCGTATGCCCTCGCGTAGGTTGTGTCGCTGGCTGGCAAATGCGGTAATCGTCACTGGTTGCTCTAAGCGCTTTATCGCCTCGACGCTGGCGTTGGATAGTGAGTTCTTCCCGCCGCGGGTCCAATCGAAGCGTAAGTGATAGTCAGTACTAAGCCACTGCAACAGCCCTATTGCGGCGAGCAGAAGCAGCACGAAAACGACATTGACCAACCACAACTGTGCTTTTGGTGACGATGGCACTTTCAACTCCCAAGCCGATCGGCATCGAGACGACGTACGCTTAATACCAGGAAGGTAGCAATAAACAGTACGTGAAATGCCGCATCAGCGCTGTCAAACAAACCCCTGAGAAATGGTTCGTAATGGTTCATTAGTGATAACTGGCTGAGCCAGTTATTCTCATCGCCCGACCAATCAAGCAACCAAAACAGCAACAGCACGCCGAACGTGCTGATTGCGGCCACGGCTGGGTATTGGGTAAGTGTTGACATGAATAGGCCGACTGCGACGAATCCAGCCAGTAGCAGCATGAGACCAAGCAAGCCGGAAAGAATTATGCCAATATCTAGATTGGCGGCGACAAGCAGTGACAGTGGCATCAGCGTAATCAATAGCAAAAGCAGTCCTAAGAACGATATGCAGCCCAGAAACTTGCCGATCACAATCTCGGTCATCGAGATCGGGGCACTAAACAGTAGGCTTAGTGTACGGTTGCGGCGTTCGTCACTGATCAAGCGCATGGTTAGCAGCGGCACTGCCAACAGTAGGACAATAGCGGCGCTGCCGAACAGCCTGCCAACCACGAGTTCAGTGACCCCGGGGGCGTTGTCGATAGTTAACAATTGTGGCTGTAGCAGCAGATATGCTTCGATATGGGCGAGGAACATAAACGCCAGGATTACCTGCACAACCGCCAACATTGCCCAAGCTAGGGGCGAGATGAAAAGTGTTTTGATTTCACGTAGGGCGATGGTAAAAATCACGCTTCTGCCCCCGCCGCTGCTTTCTGTTCGTCCTTTGTGAACTCAAGAAACAACTGTTCTAGCGACACGCCCTGTGGGGTGATCTCAATTAGGCCCCATTCTTTGTCAGCTGCCAGTTTCACGATCTGATCTGTTGGGTCTGCATTTGGATCGCAGAAAACTTGTACGCGTCGCTCGCCGTCCGCCTGCACAGACTGCACGCCTTCAAGCGCTTGTAGCAATAGTAAGTCCGGCGCCTGGCGAAAGCCGACGGTAAGCAGACTCGATTTCATGTGGCGCGACAGGCCGTCTATGCTGTCGCTCAGCACTAATGAGCCTTTGTTTATGATCTGTACACGATCGCAGCTCGCCTGTACTTCCGGTAGGACGTGAGTGGAAAGTATTACACCGTGATCTTTGCCGAGTTCACGAATGAGGTTGCGGATTTCTCGAATCTGAAGCGGATCTAAGCCTATGGTCGGTTCATCCAGAATCACCACCGGTGGTAGGTGAATCACCGCCTGCGCCAGGCCGACGCGCTGACGAAATCCTTTCGACAAGTTGCCGATTAGTCGTTTGCCGACATCCTGCAAACCACATTTTTCTTTCGCGGTATCGCGTGCATGTTTACGTTGCGCGCGATCGATGCGGTTAAGCGCCGCGCAGTAGTCAAGATACTCGTCAACCGTTAGTTCCCTATAGATTGGCGGTTGTTCCGGCAGATAGCCCAGCATTGCTTTGGCAGCACGCGGTTCTGTTAATAGATCATGACCAGCAATGCTTACGTTACCGGCGCTGGGCGCGAGATTACCGCTTATGATCTGCATGGTCGTTGTTTTGCCAGCGCCGTTGGGACCGAGAAATCCAAGCACTTCGCCTTGACCGATACCAAAGCTGATGTTATTGAGCGCCTGGATGTTGCCGTAGGAGCGGCTGACGCCGTTGACTTCTACCAGAAGTTCACTGCTCATTCGCAGAGAGTCAGTTCGGGGGGATATGTACACACGCTGCGCATTAAAAGCAGGCGCGGGCACTTTGTCAATGGCCGACGTGAACTTGGTGCCTACGCTGCAGGTGCACCCAGATACCATGCCGGTTTACAATGCACGCCATTGCTAATTCAGGCAAGCGTGTGTGAACCATAGGCTATGAACTTTAGCGTACGCATCGAACCTAGTGGGCACGAACTTACAGTTGAGCCAGGTGAAACGATTCTTGCTGCCGCGTTAAGGGCAGGGGTGGCGCTGCCCTACAGTTGCCGCGACGGTGCGTGTGGTTCGTGCAAAGGCAAGATTGTGAGCGGTAGTGTCGGTTATGGCGAATACGAAAAGAAGGCGCTATCCGACGAGGAAAGATCTGCCGGCAAGGCCTTGTTTTGCCAAGCCGTACCACAAGAAGATTTAGTGGTTGAAGCACGTGAGGTCAGCGTGGCGGAAGGTATCGCCATCAAGATACTGCCGGTACGGGTCATGCGGATCGAGAATTTGGCGCATGATGTGATGGCGGTATACCTGAAATTACCACAGACGCAACGCTTGCAGTTCTTGGCCGGACAGTACATCGATATCTTATTGCGCGGTGGGCGTCGACGTAGTTTCTCACTCGCTAATCCACCGCACGATGATGAGTTCCTGCAGCTCCATATTCGTCACGTGCCTGGCGGTCAATTTACCGGCCATGTCTTTGGTGAAATGAAAGAGCGCGACCTACTGCGTTTTCAGGGGCCTTTCGGTATTTTCTTTCTACGCGAAGATTCTGATCTGCCGATTCTATTGATGGCGGGGGGTACTGGATTTGCGCCCATAAAGAGTATCGTTGAACAGGCCTTCACTAAGGGTGAGACCCGACCTATGCATTTGTTTTGGGGTGCGCGACGGGAGCGCGATCTTTATCTGCATGAATTAGCGCTATCTTGGGACCAAAAGTATGAGAATTTTCACTACACGCCGGTGTTGTCTGAGCCGCAACCCGAAGACGGTTGGCAAGGACGCACCGGCTGGGTGCACGATGCATTGTTAGCGGACTATCCAGATCTGAGCGGGTTTCAAGTCTATGCCAGCGGCCCACCGCCTATGATCGAAGCGGGTAGAGACGCGTTCTTCAAACATGGATTAGCCGACGATCGTTTTTGTTTCGACTCGTTTGAGTTCAGTAGCTAGCCGGTACCCGTAGGCCTGTGTGCCGCCGGTTTGACTGCTGTTGGTGCTACGGAAGGGATGATCGTCGATAGCGTTTCAAGCCCGCGTCGATAGCAATCAAGCGCCTTGTCGGATTCACCTAGACGTTCCATCAAAGCCCCTAATTCCTGATAGGCATGCGCCGTCGGTTGCAGCTTGATCGATGATTCGAGATAGCTACGCGCTTTGCCCCACAACTCGTTACAGATAGAAAGCCGGCCCACTGTTAACAAAAGGTGTGGATCGTCCGGTTGTGAAACCAACCAGTTCTCAGCTGTTTCTAGTTGTTTAGCGATGTCATCGCTGCGCGCTCGTCCATAGAGTTCTAACAGCTTCTCATCCGATTCACGAGCTATCGCCTCTCGCAACAAAGACTCGGCATCATTCATCTTATCTTGTTTTATGAGGTGATCGCAGTAGATTGCGATTAACTGGGGGTGCCGTCGCAGTGTCTTGGGCACCGATTGCCAGGCACGATTTAATACTTCAAGCGAACCCGATGGTAATGACATCATAAGTAATTCTCGGTGCGCCTGTAGCTCCAACGCATCAATCGCATCTGACCCTAACACCTTATATCGTCGCAAATCAGGCAGAAGTTCGGCCAAGCTCGTCCAATCGTTCAAAGCGCGATAGGTTTGTACCAGCAACCTAAGAATATAGGTGTTTTTCGGCAGTTGCGTCCGTAATTCAGTTAAGGTCGCCAATGCCTGTTCGTCTTGCTGGGTCCAGGCGTAAAGGTGAGCTTGAGTCATAGCGATGGCGAAACTATTTTGTGGGGACGCTTTCAGGGCGGCGCCTACATACTCGTCGCGTTTTTCCGTATCTCCTAAGGCCTGGCTCGCGCAGGCGGCGCCGAGATAATTTATGATCGGGCTGTCGCTGTGGGGTAGACCCGTTATTAGCTGATTCTGCGCCTTAGTCCAATTACCCTCCGCCAGCCGTAATAGCCCTTGTGTTAGCGAAGCGCGCGCCTTCTTTGTGCTGCGATTCAACCGCCAGTCGGCCATGCTTTGCGGAATTAGCCAAAGCCGACGTATCAATCGCCCAAGTACGTACAGCACGCCAAACCCAAGGATCAGCAATGGCACGAACACCAACAACGGCATCTCTATGCTCCAAGGCGATCGCGCGATCAACACGTAACCGGGATCACCGTCGGCAAACATAGTTACCGCAATCGCAATGGCCAAAACGACAACGAAAAAAATTAGTGTTTTCACCCGCTTGATCTAAGGTGTCAATTTCTTACTGGCAATGTCCCGCAGCGCTCCGAGCGAAGCTGACACATCTGGTAGTTCGACGGCGATCTTCTCATCAAGTAGCGCTTGCAGTTCTTCTTGCATATTTGTGACAACCTGTGTCTCGGTATCGAAATAGTCGCTTATCCAGCGACGAGCAGATTTTATGTTTTGTGTGTAAGTAGCCGTGTCCCCCTGTAGTACCGCCAGTTGTGCGCCATATAGCATCAATCGCAGGTTCTCACGTAGAAAATAATCCTGCTCGGGTGGCAACAGTGGTTTTTGGCCCTTGGTAGTTTTTCGTATGCGAATGAGGCCCAAGAAATCTCGCCACATCTGTTGCAGGGTGTCGAGGCTGGTTGATTCTGTTGTGACGGCGCCTGTGACAGGTGCCGCGGCCGCAAATCTTTTTACATGTAGCGGCAGCTGCTCGAGAGTACTTGCCATGCTGCCTAATCGCAGTGCTATACCGGGGATATCGGCGCGCTCGAGCCCCTGAAGCGCAGTAATCTCGCCGGCGATCAGTTTTCGGACAGGCAACAGACTTGGATCAGCCAATTTCTGTAGTTGCCCATCGGCAGCGCGCAGTGCCGCCACCGCCGTTTCGACATCACGCGCGAGTTGTAGCCGATAATTGGCAATCAGCAACAACTGTTGGGTTTCCGCCAACGCCCAATCGTTGCGCTTGCGGCCAAGGTCTTCAGTAAGCCCGTCGATTGCGCTTCCCAGGGTCCCTTGTACTTCTTTGACGTCAGCCAGTCGCTGCTGAAAACTTTCAAGACTCTTGCCGACTTCAACCTGTCGTTCTTCGTTGCGCTCGGAATCGCTTTTGAGGCGATTGAGCTCAGCCACCACGTCGGCACTAAACAAGTCTCGCTTGGTGTAATAAATATATCCGCCGTAGCCGACGGCCCCAAGCGCAACAAGCGAGACCAGCAAGGCCAACACCCCCCAGACTCGCCCGCCGCTGGGTTTCGGCGCTGGCGTGTCGGGTTTCTTAGATTTCGCCGGCTTGGCGGGCTTGGCAGCCACCGGTTGCGTTTCTGGTGCAGTGTCTTCAGCCATCGATCTTCGTCGCGCTACGGTTCGCCCAGTTAGAAAGGGGTTTCGATTATAGGGGATTTCATGACCTGTGCCACATCTTGATCGCCTCGACAATCGCTTCGTCGCTGGCCTGGGTAGCAACCAGGATATCGGCCTCAAAACCCAGCTCATGAGAGACATCAGCCATTCGTTGGCTAATGACCACGATCGGTGTCTTGGTTAACGCCTTTTGTTGTGTTTTGCCGACCAACTCGACAAGGTTTCTTAGTCCATCGATGCTGGTGGTGGTAACGATGTCGATTTTGGCGCTTTCCCAGCTTTGCAATAGTGCGGTCGATGCTCGACTGGGTTTTACACGTCGATAGCATTCGGCATATTCGATGTGCGCCCCGCGTTCCGTCAACGTTCTACCAAGCAGCTCCCGTCCACCTTCGCCGCGGAAGATGACAATGGCCTTGTCTTTGACTTGTTGTAGTTCCGCTAGCGCCAGCAAGCCTTCGGTGTCAAAGCGCGTTTTCGGCAAGATGGCCGGGATCGCGAATCGTTGCAGTTCGCGGGCGCTACCAAGGCCAACGCACGCCACCGCCACATTGTCGGGGAACGATCCGTGACACGCGGTGACGAGTTCCATACCTTTGTGAACCGCGTTGGCGCTAATGAAGATGGCCATGTCGAATTCGTGCAAGCGGCTCACGCATGTCGCTAGTGTTGCGGGATCATTAGGCGGCAGGACTTCAATTGTCGGGACACGTACAGCTTGGCCGCCCTGGGCTTCGATTAAGCTTGCCAGGTGTTCTGCCTGGTGGCTTGGCCGCGTGACTAGCACGCGAAGATTGGTGAGATCATCGTTAGTGCGCACCATCGGCACGACCGTACACATAGTCGAGAATGTCCTTGGCGCCCTGATCAAGCAAATCTTCAGCCAGTCGTTTACCAAGTGCCTGCCCGTGCTCGGCCGATCCCCTCGCTTCGGCGCGGATGATGCCGTGCCCATCGGGATAACCAACCAATCCTCGAAGGTGCATGGCGTCACCGCTGATCGTTGCAAAACTTGCGATCGGGACCTGGCAACCGCCATCCAAACCTTTGTTAATAGTGCGCTCGGCATGTACGCATCTTTGCGTTAACGGGTGATCCAGTGCACGCAAGAGCTCGTTGATATCATCATCGACTCGGCATTCGACGCCGATAGCGCCCTGCCCTACTGCGGGTAACATTTCTTCGGGTTCTATATTGGTCTGGATGCGGTGTTCTAAGCCTAGGCGTCGCAGTCCGGCTGTGGCCAAGATGATGGCATCAAATTCACCGTCATCTAGCTTTTTGAGTCGTGTATTGACGTTACCACGCAGGTCGATAACGTCGAGCTCTGGATAGGCAGCGCGTAGTTGGCATTGGCGGCGCAGGCTGGACGTGCCGACACGAGAACCCGCTGCTAGTGCACCTAGATTGCGATATTGGTTAGAGACGAACGCATCGCGCGGGTCCTCGCGCTCACACACAGCAGCGATATGAAGCCCATCGGGCAGGGTTACCGTTAGATCCTTCATCGAGTGCACAGCGATATGCGCACGGCCGTCCAGCAATGCTTGCTCGAGTTCCTTGATAAAAAGGCCTTTACCTCCGACCTTGGCAAGTGGCACGTCGAGTATTTTGTCTCCCTGAGTTTTTATTTCCACGAGCTCGACACGCAGATTGGGATTGTTCTTCAACAGCTGTGACTGCACAAAATGTGCTTGCCATAGCGCTAGTTGGCTCTTGCGAGTGGCGATGCGTAAGGTTCGTGTCACGTTAGCATTGAGCCGAACTTAAATAGGAAGGCTAATGTGTTAGAAATACCTTTCCAAGTCAATTGCGGTTGCTACCGCATTGACAACTAGTTCGGCTGGGGAACCTAGTTCTGCGGGTGGGCGGCGTGACTTGGGGTAAGCCCGGTCGCAAACGACGGCTAGGCAGGATTGGGACGATTACGTGCCCAGCGTCGTACCGAGGCCGCGTGACGGCGACTAACATCGAGCCGCTTGTCGATACCCTTTAGGTTCACTTGCCAGGTTCCCGATGGACTCTTCTCAATGCCTTTGATATGGGCCGCCGATACCAACGCATTACGGTGTATTCGCAAAAACCGATCGGCGAATTCTCGTTCTAGATTTACCAGCGAGTCTTCGATCAAGTGTTCTTCAGCCGCGGTACGCACCGCCACATACTTGCTATCCGCTAGGAAAAAGATCACTTCGGGTAACGGCACCAGACGAATATTGCCGCGCAGGTGAACGCTAATGTGTGTCCGCGCCGGTGGATCTTGCCGTGCCTGGTTGACTTCCTGTAACTGGCGTGCCGTGAGTTTTTGCGCTTTGGTCAATGCATTAGCAAGCCGATCACGGCGGATGGGTTTCAACAGGTAGTCGACTGCGTTGACTTCGAATGCATCCAGCGCGTGCTGATCGTAGGCAGTGGTGAAGATCACGCTAGGCGGCGCCTCCATGCCCATTAGGTGCATGGCCGCCTCTAGGCCATCCATGCCTGGCATACGGATATCCATTAGCAACGTGTCAGGATTGAGCTCGGCCGTCTTTTCGACTGCCTCATTGCCATTCATGGCCTCACCGATTACGTCGTAACCACCGATATCCGACAGTAATTCACGTAAACGGTCACGTGCTAGTTTCTCGTCATCTACGATTAGTACTCTCACGTCGGCTCCTTGCGAGTGGGCAATACAACGTTGACGATGTACTGCTCATCTTGCCTACCAAATTCCAGCTTTGCCGTATCCCCGTAGTGACTCTGGAAGCGAAGGCGAATGTCTTCCAATGACATACTGTGGCTTTCCTCCACTCGTTTCGCCCGGGTCCGAGGAATCGGGTTTATGATCCTAATATAGATCTTATCTTCGTGTTCCCAAAGTCGGACGATGACAACACCGCCCGCCGTCATTGGCTCGATTCCGTGGCGAATAGCGTTTTCTAGCAGTGGTTGCAGGGTCAATACCGGCATAACCGCCTTTCGCGGGAATTTCCCAATGTCCCAATCTACCCGCAGCCGATTATCCAGGCGCAGTCCCTCGATAGCCAGATACTTCTGGGCCACTTCGATCTCATTCTTTACGGGTACCAGCGTCTCGTCCTGGCTAAGCATCATCCGGAACAGGTCGGCCATGTCCTCGATGGCCGCCTCGGCCTTAGCGGGATCACTGCGCGTGAGGCTGGCGATAATGTTCATGCTGCTGAATACGAACTGCGGCCGAATCCGTGAGAGCATAGCCCGCGCCTTGGTGCGTTCGGCCGAAAGTGTGCGCACTCGCAGTTCGTGCTTGGCGAAGAAATAGCGCAATACTAGTGCATTGATAATTGCGCTCATGCATATATTCTGAACGTGGAAGTAGTTATACCACTCAGGCCTGGGCGTATTGATCTTGCCGAAGCCGAATAAGAGCCACACCGCCGATTCGCTTACCAACCAGGTCACGCACAATAACAATAAATAGGCCATACCGAAGGCCCGCAAATTGTTAAGTCGGTTTAGGTATTTACGCGAGACGCACAATACCCCCGCGCTGGCGAGGCCGATCCATTGCACAAAGAGTGAGATCAGCAGCAGATCGTGGAATAGATTTAAAGATATTCGCCGCGTCACCAACGTGATCAGGATTGCCAGCATCTGCGCCACGATCGCGACGCTGAATATGGTGCGCCCCTCACAGAAGTTGGGCAGTATTTCGCCTTCCACGTCTGCGCGTGAGAACACCGTGTCGTGGTCCAGCTGTCTAGCGGCTGACCGTACCCACTCACGCATCGCCTCTTTGTTTAGCAGCTCCACATCATCCCCTGACGATAGGCATGCCCAGTTTCACATGGTATTGACCGCCCTGCTCAAATGCCTGCATGGTGGCGCGGTCACCGAATTGAGTCATCAACCGCTGGCGGGTGTTGTCTTGGGCTATCTTGTTGCCCTGACCGTGCGAGGCAGAGGGCACGTCCGGCAGCGGGTTGCTGATCATGACGTGTAGCGTATCGCCTTCGGTCCACAGTTCGATTCTGACCGTACCACCAGCAAAACGCGGTTCGATGCCATGATAGATGGCGTTCTCTAGCAGTGGTTGCAGCGTAAGCGCCGGTATCATGGCATAGCGTGGGACATTACTAACATGCCACTTCACGTTTAGGCGGTCACCTAGTCGCATTTTTTCGATTTCCAGGTATTGCCGTGAGATCTCACGCTCCGCCGATATTGGAACAAGCTTGCGCGCATCCGCTAACAACACGCGAAACAAATCGGCCAGATCTTGCAGGACGGATTCGGCCTTATCGGGGTCACTGCGAGTTAGGCTGGCGACGCTATTCATACTATTAAACAGGAAGTGTGGCCTAATCCGAGACTGTAGCGCCTGTAATTTGGCTTCTTGTTGTTCTCGTGCGTCGGTTTCGGCGCGATGTCTGAGAAACAAATATCGTAATCCCGGAATCCCGATTAACGCCGCAATTATGAGGCTACGCACCAATAACGATTCTCGCCACTGTGGCCAGCGTTCGGCGATTAGCCCTAGCTCGAAGAGCATGTAGACCATCAGTTCCGTTGCCAGTGCTGTTACGCACAGCAACAATAGAAACACAATGATAGATCCACCCAATGCCGACATACGCCGGATGAACGGCGAAGTAAGTTTTAGGGCGATCACGCTACAAAGTGATATCAACAACGCGAACGCCGAGACAATGTTGAATTCTTGCCAAGCACGTTCATCGAAAAAGGGATTGCGCCCGAGGGTGATGATGATGGCGATGAGTTCTGAGAGCAGAATGATCCGTATGGCGATGCCAAAGGAACCGAAATCCGGCAGGAAGTGACGTTCCTGATCGGGCGCCTTGGAGGACACCGACCCGTCCGCTCGTGTAGTAAGTGGGCGCATGCTTCCTTATATGTTGCCGGTCCGCATTTAAGGCCGAAGGGCGTTTAGTATCGGTTATCTCTCTAGGACACTAGGCGAATGGCCATTCATTTTTACGCGAAGCCCGCAGCGTAAGCAAGGTGGCTGAGTATCAACCTTTCGGGGCTACGAGCACTAATGGGCGCCCCTGGAATCGACCGTTTGTACCAAGATCCAGGGGCCGTATTCAATATATAGACAAGATTGACTTCATCCGGCAGGTTATCGGTATTGTGCTGTCATTTATTTAGCGCAGCACTTTGGCTGTTTTTGCGCTGGCCGGCGAGTATACTTCTTGCCTGCGTTGGAAATAAAAAACCCCCCAAGGTTGGGGGGTTTCAAATACCTGATTCGGTATTCGGGGTGGGGGTGCACAAAAGGACAAACCGAACCAGGCAACACTAAAAATACCTCGAGAATTGGCCAACAACAACGTCTCAGAGGGTAGTTACCGACGGTCGGAGCCCGGTTGCAGATGGGCGGCCCCGGCGGCCGCAAGCGGCCGAATTCCGGTCCATATTCTGGCTTGCCGGGGGCAAACTGCATAGTGACAGATTAAGATGTAGATCGGTATGCGAAGAGAATTCGGTGTGAGTTATGCCTGAGGAGAAACCCTGGAGTGGCCGATTCGCGCGACCCACCGATGCTGCGGTAAAGGCGTTCACCGCCTCGATCGACGTTGATCGACGTCTATTCGCTTACGATATTGCCGGCTCAATTGCGCATGCGCATATGTTGGCGCATGTCAAAGTCCTCTCCGAAAAGGAACGTGACGCGATTATCCGAGGCTTAGAGTCTATCAAAACAGATATCGAAGCTGGCAAGTTCCCCTGGGAGTCGGAACTTGAGGACGTCCACATGAATATCGAAGCACGTCTCATCGAGAGAATCGGTGACGTAGGGAAAAAGCTCCACACAGGTCGGTCGCGTAACGATCAAGTCGCCACAGATATGCGACTCTATTTGCGTGACAGTGTCGATGCTCTCTGCCAACGAATTGCGCGCGTGCAAGCGGCACTGTTGGCGATGGCCGAACGTGAAACCGAAACCATCATGCCTGGATTTACCCACTTGCAGGCGGCGCAACCGGTGACCTTCGGGCACCACATGCTAGCTTGGTTTGAGATGCTGTCGCGCGATCACGCGCGTATGAAGGACTGCCGTAAGCGCGTAAATATACTGCCGCTTGGAGCGGCGGCACTGGCGGGCACAAGCTATCCAATTGACCGTGAGTATGCGGCGCGTCTACTCGGGTTCGATGGGGTGGCCGAGAATTCGCTCGACGCTGTTTCCGATCGCGACTTTGCTGTCGAGTTTGTCGCTGCGGCAGCCCTACTCATGACTCATATGTCTCGGTTTTGTGAAGAAATCATATTGTGGGCGTCGAGTGCGTTTGGATTCATCGAGCTCGGTGATGATTTGTGTACCGGCTCGTCGATTATGCCGCAGAAGAAAAACCCGGACGTGGCCGAATTGATCCGTGGCAAAACCGGTCGTTTGAACGGCGCTTTGGTCGCGCTGCTGACGGTTATGAAGGCACAACCGCTGGCCTATAATCGAGACAATCAGGAGGACAAGGAGCCTTTATTCGATGCGGTCGATACTGTAGGCGCGAGCCTCGATGTATTCGCGAGACTGCTTGAGGGTATGGAACTCGATCGAGATGCGATGTTGAGGGCAGCGCAAGATGGGTTTCCTACTGCTACCGATTTAGCGGATTACCTGGTACGCAAGGGGGTAGCGTTTCGCGATGCCCATGAGCTTGTTGGCAAGCTTGTACGTCTAGGTATGGATACAGGTAAGGATCTTTCGCAGATGTCATTGTCGGAACTGCAGGGCATGTGCAAGGAAATCGAATCAGACGTTTTCGATATACTGACGCTGGAAGGGTCCGTTAATGCACGTAGTCACGTTGGCGGCACCGCACCGGCGCAAGTGCGCCAAGCGATCCAACGTGCTCGCAAGCGACTGGCAGCTTACGATGATCGATGATTTGCCGGTGGGTTCACAGCTCGATACATTGACGGCGCTAAAGCAGCGTTTGCGAGAGTTCGCGCAAGCACGCGACTGGGATCAGTTTCATGCTCCCAAGAATCTGGCGGTGGCGTTAAGCGTAGAGGCTGCAGAACTGGTCGAACATTTTCAGTGGCTGACCGAACAGCAGAGCGCCAGCCTGTCCTCCGAGACGCGCCAACAAGTGGCATTGGAAATGGCCGATGTGTTCATCTACCTACTGCGCCTAGCCGATAAACTCGATGTCGATTTAATCTCTGCCACATGGCGCAAGATCGATCTTAACGAGAAGAAATATCCTGCCGACGAGGTGCGAGGAAAGGCCGGTACGCGATCTAGGGCGCCGGCGTAGCCCGACGTTTGCGTTGTTGTTCTCTGAGGTGTTTGCGCTGTGCCGGTGACGTATCGCGTCTGTATGCGCGTAAATGGTGTCGCTGTTCATCTGCTAAGGGACGTCGCCCCTGTTGCCGTTTCTTGCGAAATCTTTGACGTTCCTCGGGTGACATATTTTGCCAGCGATCTCTAAGCAGCCGTCGTCGCTCAGGCGATAGACTCTTAAACCACTTGTGGCGACGACGTATCTCCCGTTGTCGTTCTGGTGAAAGTTGTCGAAAACGTTTATAGCGTTGGCGCACGCGCTTACGCTGTTCGGGTGTTAACTGTCGCCAACGTTTAAGTCGCTGGTGTGCGCGCTGGCGTTCCTCGGGAGTCATCGTTGCCCACCGCGCTGCGCCTTTGCGTAAGCGTTGTCTTCGCTCAGCCGGGAGATCACTCCATCGATCACGTAATGGGCTCAACAACCGTTGCTCGTCAATGCTGAGTTGATCCCAATCGAGCTCGGCAGCGAAACATGCCAAAGGCAAGGCCAGCGCCACCGCTATCGCCGCGCGCCGCAACAACCACAGCGTGGACAAAACCTGCATGTATTTTGCCTTAATCATTCTCTCGGGTGTTCGCTGGCGCATCCATCTCGGGTTCGTCTACCAACATAGTGGGGTCTATCCACTCACCGTCATCGGTCTCCCAGCTACCTAGGAACTCCAGTAATTCGAGATCCGATTCCAGATCTGGATCTACCGGGTCCGGTTGTGCGAACGCCATCATCGCCGCGAACCCCATCACTAACCAATCAACCGGCATCGTTTTGAGTCGCGAGCCAATCGTAGAAATCGAGATCCGCGTAGAATTCAATGCCTTCGTGGGCCACCAATAGCTCCAGATCTTCAATGCCAGCGGGCGGCAGGCTGGTCGGCACCACGAACCACATGAATGTTGCCACCACCACTGCGAGGCCGGCCGCGAGGGCGCCGGTGGGCACCCAGACATTGATCCGCGGTTTACGGCGTTGGCGGTGAGCGGCGATGGCACGCTTGCGGGCCGCGTGTAACCGCGCCACCGTGTCGGCGTCGAGGTTATCGGCAGCCTGGTCGAGTGAACGTTTGGCCGCTTTTGTAAACGCTTGATCGTTGTCCGATGGCATTACCAGTAATCCTCAAGCAGTCCGCGCAGGCGGCGCAGCGCGCGGAAGTAATGTGTTTTTACGCTACCCTCAGAGCAACGCATGGCGTGGGCAGTTTGGGCGACATCCATACCTTCCCACACGCGCAACATAAAGGCCTGTTGTTGCCGCAAGGGAAGTTTACGGAGCCCCGCTTCTAAGGCAACCATGGCTTGATGGCTCACCATGTTCGCGTCCGGCCATGGGTTATGGTGATCCGGTTGCTGTTCAACCGCATCGCCAGACCCGTGCTCATCGCGGCGACCGAACCATACTCGAAACCGATTGCGCACCTGTTCACGTCGGTACCAGTCACGGATACGGCTTTGCAGGATACGATGAAACAACGGCCCCCACTCGGCCGCCGGCCGGGCACTGTAATGCTTAACCAGTTGCAACATCGCGTCTTGGACGAGATCCAATGCGTCGTCGTTGTCGCCAGTAGCGGTACGCGCCATGACCAACGCGCGTCTTTCGACGCTGGCCAAGAATTGATCCAGTGCCCGCGAGGAATCCAGGTCTTGTGCCCTCCCACAGATAGGGTGTCGCTATTATTTTCGTAGCTCACCCGCACGCTCATGGCTAGACTTTCCTGCGGCTAGCGTCGTTTCCGGCGATGGGCGCGGCGGTCGAGTCGGTTGTTGATACGATCGCCACGTCGATCAAGACGACGATCGATACGATCACCGCGTCGGTCCAGGCTGTTCTCGATGTGATTGGCCTTGCGATCAAGCCTTCTCGCGAGCATGGGCTTGCCGGCTGCCGCGGCACGAGCGGCTTTGCGATCAAGGCGATTGTCGATGTGCTGGCCGCGCCGGTCGAGCCGGTGGTCGATACGATCACCACGTCTATCCAATCTGTTTTCGATACGATCACCCGCATCGGCCGCTGCCTGAAAGGCCGGAAGCGCCGTTATTAACGCGATTACGCTTGCTGTTACCCAGGTCTTGGTCATCATCTGAGATACCTCCACACGCTTGTTGGCTTGTAACATGTGGATTAACGCGCGAGGTTGGGATCGGTTGACACCGTGGCCACATTCCGGCCTCAGCGCCGCATCGGCAAGGGTAGGTTGGCTAGACCAGGTCTAAGCCTAGTCGGCTGACGTCTGTAGTGCTATCTCGATACGTTTCAATGGGATCACTGCCCCATGACCGATACCCTCGCAGGTGTTGGCCTCCGATCGCCAGCTTGAGCGGGTGGCCAAGACCTCTGGCCAGAAGGGATACGTGCGACACTGTTTGGGGCGGACTCGGTAGATGCGGCACCGATTTGCGCGGTCTAGAAATGTGCAGCGACCGTCGCTTTCGATGGGGATGCCCTCGGTGTCGGCGTCGACTTTGACGATGTATCGACGTCGAAACCAGGCTTTTGACACGCCTAGAAATGTCCTGATCCTAGCTTGGTCGGCGCAGCTGGCGGCGATGTAGTAATGATTTGGGTTGCCGATACAACAAGCACCGCAGCCGGTACATCGAAAACGTAGCTTTTGTCGGTGGTGGAACATACCTAAACAAGTGGAATCAGTGAACGCTCGGCATTATACCCGCGATGGCAGAGATACGAGAACGAATCCTTAACTGTTCAGGTTCGCCAGAGCGATGTTATGAGAGTGTGGGCCGTAATTGGGTTCGACGAGAACGGAAATTGGATTCGTACCACGTGATCCAGAGCGTTTGCGATCGGTTCAAAATTGAAGTGCAAGACCCGGAACAGGCTTTGTCGCTTGGGGTTAAGTTCGTAGTGTGCGCAATGTAAAAACGCGTTACGTCCGTTGTCCATGTAGTAATCGAGCTCGCCACGTGATTTTAGGCGTTCGCGAAACAGCCCGCTCATGAACAATGTATATTCGCCAAGGTGTCTCGCGACTGAAGCCTGGCGGTGTCTATCTGGGGTGTCCTCGTAACCGTTTCCGTGCCATTCGGCCAGCATATCGGCCACATGGTAAAGTGGTCTGCCGGCTCGATCATGCAGCGCATAAAGCGAGCGCGTATGGGCAAATCGTGTCAACACGTCGCTTACATATTCGACGGTGGCGGGTTCGGCCACGCCATGTTTGCCGAACCCATGTTGAAGCTGATGGCGAAAAAACTGGTTTAGCGTCGGAAGTCGCATAGACACAACCTCTATTAAATATTCTACCTGTTTATTAGCTTATGCAAGAATTGGGCACAAATATCCCGCATTGCAACAAAAAACGGGTTTATTCAGGATTTAGCCCGATATTCGCTTAGACAAGAAACCAGACAGTCATTTCGATATCGGCTCGAAACGGCGGGTTCTTTAGAATACGGGCGCGGGCGGGTAAGGTATGCTGGTGGCAGTCGCGGTTAGAGCGCAAGGAGTCAGAATGCCGTATCGGGTAACGTTTCTCGCCATGATTGCGTCACTCGTGTTTGGGTGTGAGTCGGCGGCGGACAAGCGTGTCACTCGCCTGGAGCAAGAACTGATGCAGGTGAAAAATGCGCTAAGCGAGGCCGAATTTAAGGTGCAACAAAGCCAGATTTCGATCGAAATGCTTACGCAACAACTCGTAAGAGTCAAGGTAGAACGCGATAAACTCAAACAAGAGCTTGCCGCCTTGGCTAAGGCGCAGTAGCGGCCCGTTAGCCGGAAAGACCGTAATACAGTTTCGTGAGGAGCTTGAATGGTGGCTCACCGCCCCAATTTAGTTGCTAACTGATCGCTTTTGGTAGTTTCAATGGTTGTCGTATGACAGAAATCGAAACCTACGAAAAACAAAACGACGTCGAAAAACCGCCACAGGATGGCGAATTAATTGACGGCGAGACGACTTCTCTTGCGCGACCGTCTGAGGTCTTGCCCGGCGTCTTGCACGTATTGCCACTGGCAAATCGGCCTTTCTTTCCGGCGCAAATGGTTCCGCTAGTGTTGGAACAAGATCCGTGGCTGCGCACTATCGAAGCGGCAGTCGAGTCTAGTCAGAAGTTGCTCGGACTGGTGCTTGCTGGTACCGACGATCTGTTGGCGGCACGGCCCAGCGATTTTCATTCCATGGGAACTGCATGCCGAATTCATAAAATCCAAACACTGGGAGATAAGGTACAGGTTTATGTTGAAGGACTTCAACGGTTTCGGATAGAGGAGTGGGTTTCCAAAGAACGACCGTTTGTCGTGCGGGTGCAGTACTTCCCGGAAACCAGTTACAAAGACGTAACCGAACTCAAGGCTTACACAGTCGCGGTTATCAATACCATAAAGGAACTTCTGCCGTTAAACCCGTTATACGGCGAAGAGTTAAAGTTTTTCCTCAATCGTTTTGGTCCTGAAGAGCCGGCCCGTCTGGCCGACTTCGCCGCTAGCCTAACTACCTCTAGTAAAGAAGAGCTCCAGGATGTCTTGGAGACGACCCACATACTCGATCGCCTGGAGAAGGTGTTGCTCTTGTTGAAGAATGAGGTCGAGGTAGCCAAGGCGCAAATGCGCATAAACAAGCAAGTAGAGGAGAGCATTCAAAGCCGCCAACGTGAATTTTTCTTGCGCGAACAGATGAAGGCCATCCAAAAAGAGCTTGGCATCGCCAAGGATGATCGGACGGCGGAGCTCGACAGGTTTCGCGCTCGACTCAAGGATGTCACACTGCCGGAGGAGGCACAAAAGCAAATCGACGAAGAACTTCAAAAGATGTCTGTACTTGAGGTCGGGTCGCCTGAGTATGGTGTTACGCGAAACTATCTCGATTGGTTGACGTTACTGCCGTGGGGCAAATATTCAGAAGACAATCTTGACCTCGAGCATGCACGAGAAGTGTTGGATCGCGACCATGAGGGTCTGGATGATGTCAAGGAACGAATCATCGAGTTTCTCGGCGTTGGTGCCATGCGTGGTGAAGTCGCCGGTTCCATCTT